>Ga0070698_100002654_pt1 | contig 19722 bp, 10 predicted proteins | sample KBSK1502metaG_FD_65477 | JGI IMG/M metagenome (GOLD analysis project Ga0070698, IMG submission 65477) | Corn, switchgrass and miscanthus rhizosphere microbial communities from Kellogg Biological Station, Michigan, USA - KBS K1-50-2 metaG | ecosystem: Host-associated > Plants > Roots >...
TGAAAACGCCGAGAGCCAGGATTTGCTTATCAACCTGTGGCGCAAGCTTGCCGCGCGTTATAGAAATGAGCCGATGGTCATCGGGTACGATCTACTCAACGAACCAATCGCACATTACTTTGACGCAGCAAAACTAAACCCGAAACTGGAGCCGCTGTATCGCAGGGTTGTGGCCGGCATAAGAGAGGTCGACCGCAACCACATCATCTTTCTTGGCGGGGCGCAATGGGATACGAACTTCAAAGTTTTTGGACCGCCCTTTGACGCGAAGCTCGTCTACACTTTTCATAAGTACTGGATGGACGTAAACCAGGGAGCCATTCAGGAGTATCTGGATTTTCGCGACAAATATAACGTGCCTGTTTGGATGGGTGAGTCTGGTGAGAACACCGACGAGTGGATTAGTTCCTTCAGGACGTTGCTTGATGCGAGAAATATTGGTTGGTGTTTTTGGCCGTACAAGAGAATGGATGCAACCTCATGTGCGGTTTCGATAAATCCACCCGCGGACTGGGACACGATCATCGCCTATGCCGAGGGGCCGCGAAATAGTTTTGAGGAAGTGAGAAAACATCGCCCCCCAAAAGAAAAAGTGCAGAAGGCGTTGAACGAATATCTGGAGCGGATAAAGTTTGCGAACTGCCGTGTCAACAAGGGTTATTTGAAAGCGCTGGGGCTGAACTAATTGCGGATGTCATTTCCCTCTCGGAGGTTTGTCCATCTCCTCATCTTGCATGTGGGTTCGGTCACTGCGCGTCAATCACCACCGAAGCTGGAGCCAGCCCCGCCGACGTCGCCTTAACAGTTATCTTGCCGCTCTTTTTCTTAGCTTGAATAATCACGAGGGCAAGACCGTGAAAAGCCTTTCGGTAATTTGCTTTGAACGGCTCATGACTGACTTGACTGCCGTTGTCCACCCCGGCAATAGATGCCTCGCCAGCCAGTTGAAAGTTAACCAGGTTGTCAGCAAAAGGCACAATTATGCCGTTTGCATCAACGATCTTGACTGTGACGAACGACAAGTCGGCACCGTCGGCCTTGATCCGGTTACGATCCGGGCTAAGGATTATCCTGGCGGGCCGACTCGCCGTGCGTATTTCCCGAGTGAGCACGACCTTCCCTTGGCTGCGGGAGACAGCCTTGAGTGTTCCCGGCTCGAAAGCCACGCGCCACATGACATGCAGCTCGTCGCCAGACTTACGTTTTGTCCCCAGAGATTTGCCGTTCAGGAATAACTCAACTTCCTCGCTGTTGAAGTAGGCCCAGACGTCAACCGGACTACCTTGCTTCCAATTCCAGTGAGGGAAAATGTGCAACATAGGTTTGCTGGTCCACTCGCTCTGATACATGAAGTAAACGTCTTTGGGAAAGCCGGCGAGGTCGATGATGCCAAAGTAGGAACTGCGAGCCGGCCAGCTATACGGTGTCGGTTCGCCGAGGTAGTCCCAACCGGTCCAGATAAACTGGCCGGAAAAGAAATCGTACTTCTTTACCAGTTTCCAGGTTTCTTCCTGCGTTGAACCCCACGGTGTGCTGCAATTGTCGTAGGCCGAACAGGAATAGTCGGCATTCCCATCCTTCAAGGGTACATCCCATTTTGCCGGCCAGCGGCGCATCACGTCGGAAGGCATATCGTAACTACCGCGAGTGGCAAGGCTGGAGACGGTCTCCGTGCCAATGATAGTACGGCCGGGAAAGAGGTCAGGAAACTGGGAAATGCGATCCTGCGAGTAGTTCGTCCCAACGAGATCCAGATCGCCGTTGGAGATCAAGGTGTTCTGCTTGTCCACAAAGTTCATCGCAGCAGTGACCGGACGCGTCTTATCGAGGCTGCGGACGATGGCGGATAGTTCCTTTCCGATTATGCCTGCTGCTGGATCATAACCCCACTGTTCCGCAATCTCATTGCCGATGCTCCACATGAAGATGCTGGGATGATTACGATCGCGCAGCAGCATGTCTTCCAAATCGCGCTTGTGCCACTCGTCCCAGTCAAGGTGATAATCAAATTTCGTCTTTTCTTTCTTCCACATATCAAAGGCTTCGTCGATCACGATGAATCCCATTCGGTCGGTCAATTCGAGCAGTTCAGGAGCAGGCGGATTATGTGATGTGCGAATGCCGTTGACGCCCATAGCCTTCAGCATCTCAAGCTGGCGTTCCAGCGCTCGCATGTTGACAGCAGCGCCCAGCGCCCCCAGGTCGTGGTGATTGCAGACACCATTGATTTTCACGCGCTTGCCGTTCAGGAAAAATCCCTTCTCGCGGTCGAACGCAAAGTAGCGAATGCCGAATTTCGTTTCGTAAGTATCAAGCTTCATTCCGTTAACCGGGTGTCCATTCTGATCCACCTGGGAGACGGCCCGATACAGATACGGTTGCTCCACCGACCACAGCGTCGGACGGATCAAGGTGAACTCCTGCGACACTGCGGAAGCGCTACCCTTTGATACGACTATGGAGGATGCAGTCCGGCCAACTTCCTTGCTAGCCGCATCGTAAAGAATGGTCGTTAAGGTTACGGAAGAATCGCGCTGCGAATCATTTCGGATCACGGTCTCGAAGTTGATTTTCGCTGACTGTTCACTGACTGCTGAGGCGTTGACGTAAGTGCCCCAATGATCGACGTGCGTCGGGGCAGTTACCGTTAACCACACATTCCGGTAGATACCCGAGCCTGAATACCAGCGGGAATTCGGCTGTTGAGAGTTATCCACTTTGACGGCGATTACATTTTTCTGACTCCCGTGATTCAGATAGAGTGTCAACTCGTATTGAAAGGAGCTGTATCCGTATGGGCGTTTCCCAAGGTAATGCCCGTTAATCCAGACCTCGCTGTTGCGATAAATGCCGTCGAAATCGATAAACACGGATTTGCCTTTTGCAGAGGCCGGCATCGTGAATGTCTTGCGATACCAGCCAATACCTCCCGGCAACGCTCCGCCGCCAGGAGTCGCAGGATTCTTTTCGCTAAACTCGCCTTCGATGCTCCAGTCGTGTGGCAGGTTCAAGTCTCGCCATTTTGAATCGTTGAAATCTGGCGCCTCTCCGTTAGTTACGTCCCCGAGATTGAATCGCCAGTCTTCACCGAAATTAATCGTGTTTCCCGGACGGGCATTCGCCAATCCGTGTGAGCTGCAAAGAGTCAGCAACGTAACCGCCAGAAAGCAAATTGTTATCAATCTTTCCATCCCAAGGCTTCCTCTTCGGTTGAAATGGTAAATTTTCCGCGTAATGTTATTCGCGATCCCTCGGAGCGCAGGGAACTACTTCGTAACGGCCAGGCCCAAAGCCTTCACGACTTCTGCATCAGGCGTCGCATGGCCATTCAGCTTATTGACCACCGCAAAACCACCTGCATAGTCCCACATGGTCCAGCCGATACCATACTTTTCAAGGGCGGTGCGCATATCCTTAATCCAAACGGCGCGGTCGGCAGGTGGCGCAAAGTTGCGGAAGGTGCCGAATTCGTTACAGGTAAGCGGAACCTGATACTTCGCGGCCCACGCGGCAGCTGCACCAATCTCGTGGTCGATGCGGGTAGCGTTCCAGGCATCTTCTCCATAACGAAGCAGATTGTAACGCGCCGGTTCATCCGGGATCGTGTCGAGAACTTTGCCTACGCTTTCCGGGTTCGATGGGTAGGGGATGTTCTTATAGAACGGTAGATTGGCCCCGGCCCATGTTGCCCCTTGATGCGTGAATGTAAACGGCTCATAGAAGTGAAAATTGTATACAATGTTCCGGTCAGCATAAGGCACCAGAAATAACAACTCAGGGAGACCTGACCACCTGTGGCCAGACGCGATTACGGTGTGCCGCGGCGCGCCTGAGCGAACAGCGGCAATGAGTTTCCCTTGCATGCCGTACCAACGGTAGCCATCTTCCACCATCGGTTCATTGATAACTTCGAGAAAGACGCGCTCGGGATCACGCGTTGAAAGGTGCTCGGCCAGTGTCCGCCAGAACTTGCCAAACGCTTCGATCTGACGATCATTGCTATTCAGCTTTATCTTGAATTGATCGGAAGGATGGATATCAACAATGACGGCCAACCCATTAGCGAGAATCAAGTCAAGCGCATGGTCGAGATACTTCAGGTAATCCGCTTTTAGTCTGCCTGGATCATTGTCATTGAAGAGCGGCGCGGGTTCCAGCGTGAGGCGAACATGATCAAAGCCGATGCTCTTGATTAACGCTATATCCTCCGCCGTGGTGTGTGATTCGAGATGAGCTTTTGAATAATCGGCGGCTTGGGCAAACCAGTGACTGAGATTGATTCCATGGCGTAGACGGGCAAGCCTGGATGCCGGGACTTCCGACTGGGCCCTAATGGTTGACACTGGCGCCAATATCAAGATAGATAGGGCGATAATTGATTGTGAAATACAACGTTTGAGCATGCCGATTCTTTTAGCAGTCAACGCAATAGAAAGCAAAGTAAAATCCTTTTCGGTAGTGACTTGTCACCGCGGCTTTAGCCCGGTGATCTACAGCGAGATGAAAACCGGAAACCGTTTTGAAGGGTAATTACATTCTTGACTCACTTCAGTTAAAGAGGCGCGCTGGAAGAGATAGTAGGATTCAAGGTCCGAAGGACCGTCATCAAATAGCCACGGCCGTGAGGCCGTGGCTAAGGGAAAGAAAAATGGATGAGCGCCGAAGGAGCGGCACTAAATCGCATTTCAAAGCAAAGAGTGTCGGCCCTATGGGCCTCAATCTCATTGGAGGTTTTGATCCACGGCCTTACGGCCGCGGCTAATGAATGCCGTGCCTTCGGCGCTGTTTAAGCACTAACCGAATAACAGATTAGGTGAGTCAGATATGTAATTACCGTGTAAACGGTTTCACTTTTCCTTCCACCACCTGATCACCGGGCTAAAGCCGCGGTGTTAATGAAAAATAGTTGATAGCGCAAACTGCACGAGCACCGTCTCTTTTTGAAAGTGAGCTAACACATGAACCCCAAATTGCTGATTTTCATTCTTACGCTGTTAACTCTGATGGCCGCTACATCTCAATCTCAGACCCGAGTGCGAAAAGATAGCGTCATGCGCAGCGGCACAATAATGTTGGACACTGGCTGGCAGTTTCGCGAGGTCGGTAAGGACAAGTGGTATTCGGCAATTGTGCCGGGTTGTGTGCACACCGACCTGCTGAATAACAAACTAATTGACGATCCGTTCTATCGCGACAACGAACAGAAGCTGCAGTGGATTGGCAAGACTGACTGGGAGTATCAAACTACCTTGAACATTACTCCTGAAATCCTTCGCCACCTCAACATTGACCTGGTCTTCGAAGGTCTTGACACCTACGCCAACGTTTTCCTAAACAATGAATCCTTACTGAATACTGACAACATGTTTCGCACCTGGAGGATCGACGCAAAGCGGCTCCTCAAACCCGGAGCCAACACGTTGCGTATCCGTTTTCGTTCACCGATTAATGAAGTTTTACCGCGGATGGCGAAAATGAGTTATCAGTTGCCGGCCGGCAACGATCAAGGGGAAAAGACAAGTCCGCACACGCGCAAGGCGCCTTACCAGTTTGGCTGGGATTGGGGTCCGCGCTTTGTGACAAGCGGTATTTGGCGTCCGGTCTATCTTGAGGCCTGGGACGACGCGCGCGTTGAAGATTTGCACATCCTGCCAAAGCAGGTAACCGCTGCGGCGGCCAACGTGACTGCTGAAGTTGAAGTTGTAGCCGACAAGAATGCCAGTGCAACTCTCATCATTGACAACCTTACTGACAAAGGAATTGCGGCAAAACGCGAGGTGAGCTTGACCTCCGGCTCAAATCGCGTGGCGCTAGACTTTGTCGTTCCTCGCCCGGCGCTTTGGTGGCCCAACGGACTCGGCGCTCATCCACTTTATTCGTTCAAAGCTCGGTTGCTAATCAATGGCAAACCGATTGATGAAACAACCACGCGCACAGGGCTTCGATCATTAGAACTTAGGCAGCAACCTGATGCTTCAGGCAAGAGTTTCACCTTCGTAGTTAATGGTGTGCCCGTGTTCGCCAAAGGCGCAAACTGGATTCCCGCGGACAGCTTTCCGACCCGCATCAGCAAATCTAAATACCGGCAATTGCTGGAGTCGGCGCGCGACAGCAACATGAACATGCTGCGGGTATGGGGCGGTGGCATTTATGAGCGCGACGATTTCTATGAACTTTGCGACGAAATGGGAATTCTTCTTTGGCAGGATTTCATGTTTGGCTGCAGCCTATATCCGGGTGATCAGTCGTTCCTTGATAACGTGCGGCAGGAAGCCATCGATAACGTGAAGCGGCTGCGCAATCATCCGAGCATCGTAATCTGGGTAGGCAATAACGAAATCGAGTCCGGCTGGTTTCACTGGGGCTGGAAGGACCAGCTGCCCGCGAGCCTTTGGGCCGACTACCTGAAGGTCTTCTACGGTGTGCTGCCGGAAGTCTGCGGCTCGCTGGATCCCTCCCGGCCTTATTGGCCCAGTTCACCCAGTTCAAATCTGGAAGACGACAACGAGTCGCAGAAGATGGGGGATGTTCACTATTGGCAGGTCTGGCACGCGGCGCTGCCTTTCAGCGAGTACGAAAAACAGTTTCCACGCTTCATGACCGAATACGGCTTTCAGTCGTTTCCGCAGCTCGAGACAGTCCAGACCTACACGATGACCGCAGATCAAGATATTAACTCGCCAATAATGATGGCGCATCAGCGTCATCCGCGCGGCAATCAGCTAATAAAAGAATACATGCTGCGCGAATATCCCCAGCCAAAGGATTTCGAATCTTTCCTGTACGTAAGTCAGGTGCTGCAAGCGGAAGGCATCAAGATCGGTGCTGAGCATTTGCGGCGTATCATGCCCCACAACATGGGTTCGCTTTTCTGGCAGCTCGATGACTGCTGGCCCGTTGCTTCGTGGTCGAGCATTGATTACACGGGAAGTTGGAAGGCGTTACAGTATTACGCGCGGCGGTTCTATGGCGATATTCTCGTCAGCCCTCAGGAGGAAAACGGCAACCTCAAAGTCTTTGTTGTCTCTGATCGGTTACAGCCCGTTGCGGCGCAACTGAACCTCAGTTTGCTCGACTTCGAAGGAAACAAGTTGTGGAGCCAACAAGAAAACATCGAGGTTGCGGCGCTCAATAGCAAATCCTACCTGGCCGTCCCCGTGAAAACTTTACTGACAGGTCAGGACCCCAGGAAGGTGGTCTTTCTGATGGAGGTTTTGGTTGGTGGCAAACGGGTATCGAGCAATGAACATTTCTTCGGAGCCTACAAGGATCTGTCTTTGCCCAGGCCACAAATCGAAGCTAATGCAGTGCCGGTACGCGGTGGATTCAAAATCACTCTGTCTGCGGATAAGTTTGCGCGTGCTGTTTATTTGTCGTCGCCCGATGATGCCGGCTTCTTCACGGATAACTACTTCGATCTACTCCCGGGCCGGAAAGTCGAGGTTGAATTTCACTCTGCCAAGCCGATGCCTCCTGGCGACTTTCGCAAACAGCTCAAGGTTCGTTCAATGGCAGACTCGTTTTAACCCGCGAAGCGGGTGGCAGCATAAGGCCTGGGGTGGAGCGGAGCGGAACCCCAGGACAATGATTGTTACGAGGCGGAGCCCACGAAGTGGGCGGCAGAGCCTTGATATTGACAACTGATCCTGGGGTTTCGCTGCGCTCCACCCCAGGCTTTATGCTCTCGCCCGCTCCGCGGGCTACGGGATTCGCTTCGCTTCATCGATCAGACGATTGTTTTCCTCGTAAGAGATTTCCGGCGTCCCGGGCGCGGCGTTCCCTCGCGGTGGATAACGATGCCCGCCATACACCGGGTAAGCCTCGGTGCGCAGGTGCGCCAGCATATGATGACCGCGTCGCACTTCGCGCTCATGTCGTAGCGCCGAAATATCTACCGGCGCCACCACGATGCGTTCCCCAGGTCCTGGGCTGGCCTGGGCGAGAATGCGGCCATCGTAATCGATCACCTGACTGCCTCCCGGCCAGGAGTAAGGCGGGTAGTGTTTCAAACTCGCGCCCTGATTGGCGGCGACAACATACGCAGTGTTCTCCAGCGCGCGACAGCGGTTCACAATCGTCCACCAATCCATCGGCTCCGTTGCTCCCCAAGGATCCATGTAAGCGGAAACACGGACCAGCACCTCTGCGCCGTTGGCCGCTAGCTGGCGGATTGCTTCGGGAAATATCCAGTCGTAACAAATAGCGCAGCCAATGCGACCAATTGGCGTGTCGGCAACTGGAAACATTGGTTCATCATAGCCCTCAAGGTCGTGAGGACTGGCATGAACTTCAAACGGAATCCAGGGATTGACCTTCCGATACTTGTAAAGAATTCCTGCAGGTCCAATTAAGCACGTCGTATTGAAGACAACGCCCGGCCACTTGTTATCAACCTCCAACATCGAGCCGCTTTGTATGTAGATGTCGTATTCGCGTGCCTTCTGTTCCAACCGCTCGGTATGTTCGTTCGGAATCTGCACCGCGAGCTTTTCGATTAGCTCTGCCACTGTAGGGAAAACCGGAGCGGCGTGGGCAAATTCAGGGAAAACAACGAGCCGGACTGGGAGAAAAGGGGCGCTACCGATCACCGCCGAATCAATCATTGACAGCATCCGGTCAGTGTTTGCGCGCATCGACCGGCGCTCAACCGGATTTGGTAAATCTGTCTGACAAGCAGCTACTGAATATCGAATGTGTTCCATAGTTGGCTTTGCTCAGCAGTCTTCGAGCTGAATAATTGCTACTTCGATCGTTGCGTTCTTGGCACACCTTCGCAAACAAGACGCCTTTCTTTCCAAAGCTCTCCCAAGTCACCTTGGTGATGCTGCCTCCGGCCGTGATGCGCTCAGCGATGTGTCGATCAGGACTGTATCAATCGAAGGTATCTCAGCGGTGACCAGCCGCGTATTGTATTTGTCGAAATATGCGCGCCGCGCCGCCGTCATGGGATAAGCCTCGGGATCCGCGTAGGGATATCTACTCATGCCATGGAAGGGCAACGGCGACACTTGATCCGGGCTGGCGGAGTTAATGTCCATCTCCTTGCTGAACCCATCGGCATAGAGCAGGAAGGTGCGCGTCCATCCGGCGCGTAAAGGCGGCAACTTGCCGGCGTCAAACGATAGGCTGATTTCATCCCCTGGTAGTGAGATGACGAACATATCGTCTGCCTTGAGTAGTAGTTCGCGGACGTCACCTTCACGCGTGTATCGTCCAGGCATAACTTTCCAGGGCGAAGTAAACGAGATTTGCTGATAGTCGTAACCGAAAGGTTCACGGCCGTCGGGCGAAATTTCGCGCGAAAACCCACGCCAGCGTAGGCCCGCGCTAATTGGGTCGAGCAGCTTCGTTCGCATCAGCGTGGGCTTACGTGAGGTGTCTACCAGAATCTGGTCCCAAAGAATTCGCATGCTAGTGACGATGCGCACTTCACGGCTTGAACTGAGAAACTTATTGGTAAGATCCACGGTCACCGTTTGCGGCCGTCCCACCGGAATACCGATGTCTTCAATAACTGTGCGCCAATTTCCCTCCGCATCCTTCACCTGAAGAGCGGGCAGCGTCATTTTCTTTCCGGCCTGCGCCGCCGCCACGTTGTCACTCGACCATGAGTAGTCAGTCCAGCCGGTTAACAACAAGATCGTGCGCTCGTAGCGCGAACTGTTAGTTTGCGTCCGAACAGTCTCAACGGACCTGGCACGCAAACTAACTGTTTGCGTTACATCGTCTGCCAGCTTCATGGTCAACGTATGTTCGCTGGCGTAACCACGAATAGAATCACGAGGGAAGTCATCAGGATACTCTCGATCCATGCTACGGATCCGCGAGAGCACATCGTTGCCATGATCGTCAATGGCGGTAAGTGGTGGCCGCGCTCCGCGTGTTACAAAGAGCCTGAAAGGACGAGGAGGATCAGTCATGCCCTCATTTGGGTAGACTTCGACCCCTTGCGGGTGATCCACGGCGATGAGTTGAAAGCGATCGGCAAAGACCGCTTCCTCCAACTCATTGGTCACGCGCAGTTCGTAACGGCCGTTGCGTTCCTTTAGTTGATCCCCGCGAATGCGGACATACTCAACCGGGTCGGGCTTGTTGTAGCGGCCCGGCTCTTCCAGGTAGCCCATCTCACCGCCACCCATGAAATCTGTGATGAACTCAAAGCGTTTTCCGTTCCAGGCATAAAGGTAGGGACAAGAAGAGGGCTTGCGATCAAGCTCATTAACGGAAAGCGTGATCAGATTAGTTGACGCCGCCGGTTTGCCGAATTCTGTTTCAGCTTGGATCACGCCAGACGGCCAGATAGTACGCACAGCGTCCGCTCGCTCTCTTAAGCCTATACCGAAAAGCACATCGGCCGGCGCAGGTGCGGGTGACGCCGAATAAGTTTCGATCTTTTGCTGGAGGCTTCCGGCGCGCAACTCGATCTTAGCGCCGATACCATTACGGTTGCTGACCTTGCCGGCGAGTTGAACGCGCACTGCGCGGTTTCGGTTGCCTCCGTCGTTGCGGGCAACGCGAAGGCCGCCGCCCGGAATGCCGAAGATTATGTCCGTATCGCCGTCGCCATCGATGTCTCCAGCTGCCAGCACACGCGTTCCAGATAGCCGCTGGTTGTGCGGACCCACCTTGCTTGAAAGTCCGCGCGTAGTTTTGTCGCTCACGTCGATCCAGCCGTCACCTATGTTTCGCCAAATGCGCAGTTCCACCTTGATATCGTCGCCGGCGCCATTCGTTTCGGCGGTGACAAGGTCGAGCAGGCCGTCGTTGTCATAGTCGATTAGTTGTGAGGCGTTTTCATATTTCGCTGTTGTCGGGTTGGGCCTGACGGTCTCGCCGGGTGCGCGCCTGACCTCGAAATGATCCCGGCCATTGTTCAAAGCGAAGTATCCAGCCAATTCGTGCTTGCCAAAGTAGAAATCCGTGAAGCCGTCCTTGTTTATATCCCCAGCAGCGACACTTGACGACGAGTTGAGTGTCTCAGAACGGAGGCCTATTTCCTCAGCCACATCCTTGAAGGTACCGTCGCGCAGGTTGCGCCAGAGGCCAGCCCCTTTGTCAGTGGCGATCATGATGTCGATATCGCGCCGGTTATCGAAGTCGGTAGGCACTACTGCGTGGGCGATCATGGCGGTTGCGAGTTTCGCGGTGCTCGTCTGATCGCTGAAGGTGGTGTCACCATTGTTTCGCAACAAGAGCCCTGGCGCCGGAACGGTTTTGAGTGGCTCGGCCATATCTCGGCCTCCACCAATGAAAATGTCCAAATCGCCATCGTGGTCGTAGTCTACAAAAGCAACGGAAGTCGCAAGGTAAGGATAAGCCGGGAGCTTTGCTTTGGTGGTCACGTCCGTGAAGCGCCCATTGCCGTCGTTGTGATACAACGCGCTGGCGCGATAGCGGAGCACGAAAAGATCGGCCTTGCCGTCGTTATCAAAATCGCCCGCTACTGCCCCCGTGCCGACGCTGCTCGCCTTGCTTGCGAGGTCACCTGATTGCGCCGTCACGTCTGTGAATTTTCCACTGTCGTTCCGATAGAGACGCTGCGAGTTGCTGGAGACTTCAAGCAGATCTAGGTCGCCATCGCCGTCGTAGTCGAAAAGGACTGCGGCGCCACTCGACTGTTCCAGTAGCGGATCAGTGAATGGCCATTCGCCACCGGAAGGCAGGGAAGTCGAGGTCACATCTTTGAAAACAACATCGGGGATTCGCTTGTCGACAAGTTCAGGTTCAGCGCCGGTCGAGGCCACGGCTTCGGCGTAGCGGCCCTGCTCGAGATAGTTATTTCCGAGAGTAGTGGCGCTGCCGCGTTCGCGTAACTGCTTGAAGCGTTCAGTGACATTTTGCCCCTCTTCACGCTGACCCGCGCGCATTAAAGCCTGGCCCAGGCTGTAGAGCGCCGTGGCGTTGTATGGTTCTGCGGCCAGCGCCTGGCGAAAGGCCGCTATTGCTTCAGGGTACTTGCGCTGTTGCGAATAAATCTGACCGAGGTTGATATTTGTACCCACATCGGTTGGATCAATCTTCAGGACGCGTTGAAAAGCGATCAGGGCCTCGTCGGCTCTGCTCTGGAGTTTCGCAATCAGGCCGAGGATGTAGTAAGGCTGGGGAGCTTCAGGTGCCAGGCCCGCGGCGGCTTGTGCTTCACGCTGCGCAGCCGGCAGATCGGGAACATTGAATAGCGCAATGCTGAGATTGATGTGCGCCAAATTCAGCTTCGGATTGATCTTTAAAGCATTCCTGAAGGCTTCTGCAGCTTCTTTATGTTTGAACTGCTCGAGCAACGCGACCCCGATGTTATTGGCTCGGTAGGCATCCTCGCGCGCACCGAGGGTCGCAGCAGTCGGTGTTTGGTTTTGGGCCTGGGATGCTTCGGGCCAAAATCCAGGTGACAAAACGAGGGCAGTTAGAAGAAGGCAAAGGACAGACGTGCGGAAGATTTTCATTGAGGTTTCAAGTGCCTGGTCCCGGAGGGACCAAATGTTTATAGACTCTTCGGGACTATAAGATTTCTTTCGCTCCAGCGGAGCGAAGTGCATGGTTAGACGTCTTCATCTACCAGTACATTGCGCTCCGCTGGAGCGCCAAACTTGATTGGCCGCGAAGCCTATAAACATTTGACTCCTCTGGAGCCCAGAGCATCGTTCTACTGCCCAGCGTCAATATTCGCGGGCTTAATATCGAGCGGAATAAACTGCCGATCGATCAAGTCCTTCATCGCGATTGGTTTTTCTAGAATTCCCGCTTTGACCGCCATGTCGTTGATCTGTTGCAAGTCCTCATCAGTCGGCGTCAGCATGCGATAGCTTACGCGATCGGGCGGCTGTGTCAGAACGTAGCGAATCACTTTCTCATCCTGCCTGAAATAAGGTGCGACTACCTTTGCTGCCTCCAAACGGTGGCCCTCGGCCCATTCACCACTCTCAGCGATGCCGCGAACGAGATCACGTACCACGTCAGGTCGTTCGCGAATCAATTTCTCAGTAACTACCAGTACGCAGGATATGAAATGCGGCCAAATGTCTTTTGCATGGTAGAGGACGCGGCCGCTGCCGTCGAGTTCTGCTTTGGCCGCATGTGGTTCACCCACGAAATAGGCGTCGATGGCTTTAGCGGCCAGTGCTCCTGGCATGTCGGGAGGCGGCAGTTCCACGAACCGGATTTCGTCCGGTTTTACGCCCTGGTCGTCCATGAGTTTGCGAATCACAAGATACTGATTACTGTACTTGCTGGGAATGGCGAAGGTTTTTCCGCGCAGATCGATCAGACTCTTGGCTGGTAAATCTTTGCGCACTATCACGGTCGAGCCATCACGATGTCCCAGATAAACTATTTTGACCGGTACACCCTGTTCCCGGAGCTTCATTGCCAGCGGCGCAATCATGAAGGTCGCGTCCAACCGTCCTCCTTTGATCGACTCGACGACAGTGGGGAAGTCAGTAAAGCGCTGTGAATTGAATCGATAAGAAGTACTGGTCCGCGTAGCGAAATCTGTAACCGGACAAGTCAGGTGACAGGTTACCGGCAAAAAGCCGACACTCAATTCCTGTAGCGACGAGTTCGATCGGCCCCTGAACATTTCCCCGACTGAGCCATAGTGCCAGGGCTTAAATCTCAGCACGCCAAGTATGACGATGAAAGCGACGATGCCAACCAGCCAACGAGTAATGGGTGAGCGAAGCATATGAAAGTTTCCTATTGAGAGTGGTTAAAGCAAAATTGGATCTTTTTTGGACTTTGGACTTTGGCGGACTATGGCCTTTGGTTCTGAGATTTGAGATCTGAAAATTTCAGATCTCAGATCTCAGATCTCAGAACCAAAGGCCAAAGACCAAGACCAAAGTCCAAAAGACCAAGAAAAACCAAGTACAAAGTTCAAAGACCACCGCAAGTTACACAGACTCAACTAAGTCCTTATCCTGTTCCAATCCAAATTCGGCCAAAATCGCATGCACAGTTTCTACGACTTTTGGATGCGTCAGATCGCGCGGACGGTGGATCGCCACCCGCAACTCGCGACAGATTCGAGCAGGTCGATCGGAAAGCACCAGAATCCGGTCCGCCAGCTGAGCCGCCTCCTCGATATCATGAGTTACCAACACCACCGTACGCGGCAGTTCTTCCAACATGCGAACCAGCTCTCGCCGCAAACGCAATCGTGTCAGGTAGTCCAGGGATGAAAATGGCTCGTCCAACAGCAGGATGTCAGTATCTCCCGCAAGCGCCCTTGCCAGTTCCACCCGCTGACGCATACCGCCCGAGAGTTGATGCGGATAATGCGCGGCAAATTCTTCCAGCTTGATAAGGCGCAGCATCTCCTGCAGCTGTCGCTCTCGTTCTGCTTCACTACGCAGATCGCGAAGCCCGAGCGCTATGTTTTGGGCCGCAGTCTTCCAGGGCAGGAGGCTATCGTGTTGGTAAACCATGCGCACGCGGCCCGTGTAGGTAACGCTGCCCGAGGACGGTTTCAGAAAGCCCGATAACAGATTGAGTAGAGTTGTCTTTCCACATCCGGAGGGACCCACGACCGCTACGAATTCACCCTGTGAGATTTCCAGAGATAGATCATGAAAGACTTCGATTGGACCGAAGCTGACAGAAACTTCCTTGATACTGAGCGGCTTATCCGTCATATCCCCATCTAACACTCTGAATCTTTGTCAGCCTCAGCAACACCCGATCGATCACCATACCGATTACTCCGATAACAATCATGCCGGCTACCAGGAGATCCATTCGCAGACCATTACGCGCGTCCCAGATTGCAAAGCCGAGCCCGTCGCGTCCGGCAATCATCTCGGCAGCCACCACCACCAACCAGGCGAGCCCGGCTGTCACGCGTAGAGAAGTAATGACCTGCGGCGCAATCGCCGGCAAGATCACTTTCGTTAACAAATCCAGTCCGTTGAAACCGTAATCGTGCGCGACTCGGAAATAAACCGAGGGGATGCTGGCGACGGCGGCCAGCGTGCTAACGACAACCGGAAAGAAACAGGCCATGAAGATCAGGAAGATTGCCGGCAAGTCTCCGATGCCGAACCAGAGGATTGCGAACGGTATCCAGGCCAGCGGCGAAAGACTGCGAAAGAAATTGATCGCCGGCAGCAAGGCATAACGCGAGCGAACGTGATGACCCAGCCACAATCCCGCCGGGACACCCAGAACGACCGCAAGCATGAAGCCTGTTGTAACGCGGAAGAGAGAGGCCACCAGGTCACTTGCCAGGCGCCCAGTGCGCACTTCTTCTCCCAATCCCTTCGCAACCGCCAGAGGAGAGGGAAAGACAGATTCCGGGAAAACCTTCAAAAGCCAAAGTGCCGACCAGATGGCAACGGCGATGACGAGCACCAGCAATGGAAGCAGGCGCGTCTTTGAAGCGAGTGGCTTTTCAGTCATGGACTTTTTGGAGTGCGGTGACCTGTCACCGCTTTTGTTTTCGGCGGCTTGACGCCGAACCTGGGCAGTAGATTCAAGTGTACGTCGGTTGCGACAGGTCGCAACCGACCTAAAGCGGTGACAGGTCACCGCACTCCAAAGAGGCGCCTCTCAACTTTCGTTTAGCTTCGCTTTATCTTACTTTCCCAGTATCCGTTCCTGGTTGGCGAGAATTTGCTCCTGATTGGCAATCACTTTGTCCAGTTTTTCCTGGTTCGAAAGTATTGCCTTCTGGTTGGTAATTATTGTCGCCTGGTTCGACAAGGCCTCATCCAGTTTTGCCTGATTCCCTTTGATTTGTTCCTGGTTCTCAAGGATGGCTTTTTGGTTGGCGATGATAGTTTGCTGGTTGGTCAATACCTGGTCACTCGACATTCGTTTCTCCTTCGTTTGCTTGATGATGGCTCATTTGCGGTCCTACGAGGTCAGTACCACCTCGCGGTAAACAGTTACTCAAGCCGCGGTCTTATCGCGGAGCGAAACCCACCCCGCTACCGCGTCGTGGTACTGACATCATGCTTGATGCGCGATCGTAGCGCTTCTCGGTAATCATGGACTCATACTTTAGTTGGAGAGTCGTGTCCGCCAATGGGTGCAGACTCTATTCAGGCTCAATGTGTTATCTTGGCGCTCCAACAAAAGTTGTCGTTATTCCAGTTAGTCATTCCCTACTGCTTTGCGATCCTTCTGAGGTGAGAATCACACACCCCCACCATTACAAAACGGCTGCTGTGTTGTTAGTGGCGTTCTTGCTGCTGACGACGGCGTGCCGACCAAATGCCAGGCTCCCGGCGAAATCCTCCCGAGAATACAACCAAGTGGTAAGGGCGTTCTACGTGGGACTCGCCGCTCTCCAGGTTGGCGATGATGTGCGCGCGGACGCCAGGCTCGCCGAAGTAACTCAACTAGTACCACCCGAGCCGGCCGGCTGGGCCAACTGGGGCCTGCTTGCCTTGCGCCAGCGGAATTTCGAGCAAGCGGCAGAACGATTAGAGCACGCGCGTTCGCTGGCGCCGGAGAACGATCAGATTTATTACCTTCTGGGACTGCTCGAAAGCAGCCGGGGACGCTCAGCGGAAGCGATAACCGCGCTGCGGAAAGCGGTTGAGCTCAACCCGAAGAATCTGTTAGCCACTTACAAACTTGCGGAAGAGATCGAGCGGCAGGGAAGTGAGAATAGCGACTCCGAATACCAGCGACTCATTCAAAAGATGCTGGAAGTGCAACCGGACAATTTGGCGATCATGCTTGAACTGGGTCGCATTGCTGCCAAGCGCGGCGATGCGGAGACGCTTCGTCTCATGGTAGTAAAAGTTGCTGCGCATTCAACAACCTGGCCTGCTGAAGTGCAACAGCAAGTGAGCGCTCTTGAAGCAGCCGCAGCTGGCTCGGATCCTCAAGCTGCGGCAACGCGCATCGCGTTCCTTCGCAACGTGCTGGTGCGCGTCTCCGAATATCGCAACGATTTATCAGCAATCAAACCTCCACCCGGTGAGGAAGCCCAACCGTTCACTCATTTCATCGACCTGGAGTCGCCGACGTTTGCAACTGCGCCGGCGGATACGGCAATCAGCTTTTTGCCTGAACCTTTGCCAAATGTTCCTGCGGGCATGTGGAGTTGGATTGGCGCGGTTTCACTTAATGGCGAAGGCGCGCCGGTCATCGTGCTGGGTAACGAAAAAGAAGTGCGAATTGGCGATGTGAGCTATCCGTTTCCCGGGGCATCAGCGCGGAAGCATGGCGGCAACAACCCCAGCGAGTTGCCTAGCGTTCAACCGGGCAGTAACGGCGTTGTCGCACTCGATTTCAATTACGACTTCAAAACAGACCTCGTCCTGGCAGGGAGTGGTGGCGTTCGTCTATTGAAACAAGAGAGCGCCAACAAATTTACCGACGTTACTGCGCAAACAAAGTTGCCGGCGACAGTCTTGACTGGGAACTACACAGGCGCATGGGCCGCTGATATTGATTTAGATGGCGACCTCGATGTCGTACTCGGCGCAGAGCAGTCGCTACCAGGCGTTCTGCGAAACAACGGTGATGGCTCGTTTGCCGAAATCCATCCGTTCGCTGGGGTTTCCGGGCTGCGCGACTTTGTTTGGGCAGACATTGACGGTGATGGCGATCCTGATGCCTCGCTCATTGACGATAGGGACATAAGCAAGGTCGATGACGCACTTCATGTGTTTTCCAACGAGAGAAGCGGCCAGTTCAAAGAGCGTCAGTTGCTTTCGGGTTTACCCGCGTTGAGGGCGATCAGCGCAGGTGACCTTAACCACGATGGAGTCCTGGATCTGGTCGCGGAGCAGGTATACGAGGGCAGAATAATCAGGCTCTCCGACAAAAACGAAGGACAGGGTTGGGAAATTGATCAGATCGCCTCCTATGATGAAGGTTCAAAGTTTATTCAACGAGATCATCACCTTTATGTGATCGATTTGGATAACAATGGAGGCAATGATTTATTACTCACTTTTAGTGAAGAACCACTCGGTAAAAACGCTCCTGGGGCGATTGCCTGGCTAAGCGATGGCGAAAACAAGCTCACCTTAGTTCACAATGCGAATCCTCCTCCCGGAATCGAGCATGCGGATTGGATTGGACCCAGTTTTGTTTTCCAACCAGCGGATGTCAATGGAGATGGTCGGCTCGATCTATTAGGTTTATCTGAGGGCCGGCCGGTCCAGGCAATTAACCACGGCACTAAAAACTATCACTGGCAAGCGATTCGCCCGCGCGCTGCGCAGGCGTCTGGCGATCAGCGCATCAACAGTTTCGGCATCGGTGGCGAGATGGAGATTCGAGCCGGCCTGCTGGTGCAAAAGCAATTAGTTACAGGTCCGATAGTTCATTTTGGATTGGGTGAACAAACCGGCGCTGATGTCGTGCGGATCGTTTGGCCCAACGGAGCGGTGCGCGCGGAGTTTGAAACGAAAGCGGATCAAACCATCCTTGCCGAGCAGCGCTTGAAGGGCTCGTGTCCATTTCTCTTCGCCTACGACGGCAAAGAGATGAAGTTTGTGAAAGACACTGTGCCCTGGAGTTCAGCAATCGGTCTGCGAATTAACACTCTTGGAACGGCTAGAGTCGAAGCCACCGAAGAGTGGTACAAGATAGGCGGCGATGAACTAGTGGCGCGCGATGGCTACTATGACCTGCGCATCACGGCTGAGCTTTGGGAAACTTATTACTATGATCAATTAGCGCTGATGACGGTGGATCATCCAGTTGGAACTGACATTTTCGTCGACGAACGCTTTGTTATTCCGCCGGCGAAACTGGCAATCACCACTGTGGAGACGCCGCACAAGATCGCGCAGGCAGTAGATGACAACGGGAACGACGTGACAGCTATCGTCAGCGCTCTTGACGAGAAGTATCTGGATAATTTTGGCCGCGGTCGTTACCAGGGAGTCACGCGCGATCATTACGTCGAGATCGATCTGGGTGATGATGCCCCGCAAAGTGGCCCGCTGTGGTTGATTGCTAAAGGCTGGATGCACCCGACTGACTCTTCGATCAACGTGGCGATTAGTCAGGGAGAAGAAGTGCGTCCACACGCCTTGAGCATGGAAGTGCCCGATGGCAAAGGTGGCTGGATAGTGGCGCAGCCGAACCTTGGCTTTCCAGCGGGACGCAAGAAAATCTGTCTTTTCGATCTAGCCAGCGTTTTCCGCCCAAACACACCGCGCCGTTTGCGTCTGCGTACCAATCTGGAAATCTTTTGGGACTCCATCGAGTGGGCCAGGGGTCTTTCAGATACTCAGTTGACTACAGTACACATCAATCCCGAAGTAGCCGACCTCCATTATCGTGGTTACTCAGTAATAGATAAGCCGAATGCCTCTTCACCGGAAGTTCCAAAATACAATCAGATGGCGAGTTCGAAGCAGATCTGGCGAGATCTTATCGGTTACTACACGCGGTTTGGTGATGTGCGCGACCTGTTGGAGAAGGTTGATGACCGCTACGTGATCATGAATGCCGGTGATGAGATGTCACTCCGCTTTCAGAAGCAACCCCCTCCGCCGGCCGGTTGGGTACGCGACTACCTATTCATGGGCGACGGCTGGATCAAAGATGGCGACTATAACTCAACGTTTTCGAAGACGGTGTTGCCGCTGCCATATCACGCGAAGCAGGAATATGTGACTGCCCCGGGCAGACTCGAAGATGAGTGGGTTTACAAACACCACCCTGAGGACTGGCAGAAGTACCATACGCGTTACGTCACCCCGTCAGTTTTTCAAAACGCCCTGAGGTCAGGAAGATAAATGGCCTCAGGTCGTCTCG
>Ga0070698_100002655_pt1 | contig 19721 bp, 21 predicted proteins | sample KBSK1502metaG_FD_65477 | JGI IMG/M metagenome (GOLD analysis project Ga0070698, IMG submission 65477) | Corn, switchgrass and miscanthus rhizosphere microbial communities from Kellogg Biological Station, Michigan, USA - KBS K1-50-2 metaG | ecosystem: Host-associated > Plants > Roots >...
CTAAGGAGAAGGTTGGCACTCCATAGATTCCGTGCAAGGGTGCCGCAACGGCGGCGCGTGGCGTCACCGCCACAACAACCCGGTCAGCGAGGCTCGAGTCGTGAAGTTGCGCGAAAACGTGCCCCTTGCTCCATATACGACGCTCGCGCTGGGTGGGCCGGCTCGATACTTCGTGGAGTGTGCCAGTGAGGCGGAGGTCCGCGAAGCGCTGGCGCACGCCGGCGAGCACGGCCTGCCGGTGTTCGTGCTGGGTGGCGGCAGCAACGTGGTGTTCGCCGACGAGGGCTTTCCCGGCCTGGTGCTGCGCGTCGCGATTGGTCGCGATCAGGGGATCGCGTTTGGCGAGGGCGACGGCGCCGCGCCCGAGATCCGCGCGGGGGCCGGCGCCGATTGGGACACGCTGGTGCGTGGTGCGGTAGAGCGCGGCTGGACCGGCGTCGAGTGCCTGTCGGGCATCCCTGGCACCGTGGGCGGCACGCCGATTCAGAATGTCGGGGCGTACGGCCAGGAGGTCGCCGACACGCTGGTGCGGGTCACCTGCCTCGATCGCGCGACGCTCGAGCGCCGGACGTTCACGGCAAGCGAATGCGAGTTCGGCTACCGCGACAGCCGCTTCAAGCGGCGCGACCGGGGCCGCTACGTGGTACTCGATGTCACCCTGCGCCTGGCACGCGACACGCCGCGCCCCCTCCGCTATCCGGAGCTGCGCGACGCGGTCGCCCGGGTTGGTGGACCCGGGTCGCTCGACGCCGCCGCGCCGGCCGACGCCGTTCGGTTGGTGCGCCAGACGGTGCTGGGCCTGCGCCGCGCCAAGTCGATGGTGCTCGATCCGGCCGATCCCAACGCCCGCTCCGCCGGCTCGTTCTTCATGAACCCGGTGCTGTCTGCCGCGGCGTTCGCCGACCTCGAGCGACGCTGGCAACGCGGGGGCGGCACGAGCGCGATTCCGAGCTTTCCGGCGGGCGATGCCGTGAAGGTTCCGGCGGCGTGGCTCGTCGAGCGGGCCGGCTTTCCCAAGGGTTACCGCCGGGGTGGAGCGGGGGTGTCGGCGCGCCACGCGCTCGCGCTCGTGAATCTGGGTGGGACGAGCGCCGAGCTCTTGGCGCTCGCGCAGGCCATTCAGGCCGGGGTGCAGGCACGATTCGGCATCCGACTCGAGTGCGAGCCCGAGGTGCTGCGCGTCCCGACCTGAGACGCTGGCGGCTCGTCCCCCGGGCGGCATATTCCCCCTCCCCCCGTAGCGGAGTCAGCCAATGCGTGCGAGCATCGTGCGTCTCGGGTTCTCCATCGTCGGTCTGTCGCTCCTGGCCTGCGCCGAGTCTCCAGTGACTCCGGCGGCCCGCCCCAGTTTCGCCCGGAGCCCTGCGCCGTCGGTGTTCACACTGGACGTGAGCCGGGACACGACGGCGCAGAACGAGACGCCGATCGCCGCGAACCCCGGCAATGCGAGCAATCTCCTCACCGGGGCCAACGATTGGAACTTCAATTTCGGGTGCGCCTTCAACGCGTCATTCGACGGCGGCAAGACGTGGACGCCCACGCTGCCCAGCGGCTTCATTCCGGGCGTGACGCGCTTCACAAATGACCCGAGCGTGCCCGGCACGGGCGCATTCGACGCCGGCGGTGATCCCCAGGTGGCGTTCGGCGCCGACGGCACGGCCTATTTCGTGTGTCAGGCATTCAACCTCACGTCGCCGTTCCAGATCAATCTGCTGCTCAGCCGGTCGACCGACGGCGGCCGCACCTGGCTCAAGGGCGGAGCGGCCGAGCCGCTCTCCGTGATCGCCAACTGGAACGGGAATGGCAAGACCAAAGGGTCCAACGGACAGTTCAGCGATCATGAAGCGCTCTGGGTCGATCGCAGCCCGGCGAGTCCGTTCTTCGGATCGATCTACGTGACGTGGGCGCAGTTCAGCGGGATCGGCGGCACCCACTCGCCCGTGCTGGTGGCGTTCTCGCGCGACGGCGGCCGCTCGTTCTCCGCGCCGGTCAAGGTGACCGCCGGTCCGATCCGCAACAATCAGGACCAGCGCGTCGTGACCGGGCCCGACGGCACGCTGTATCTCACGTTCGACAACGGCATCCAGGGCGGGAAGGGGACGGCGAACTACGTCGCCGCCTCGCACGACGGGGGTGTCACCTGGACGACGCCGTTCGCGTTCTCGCTCTATAACAATCCGGTCTGCATCTTCCCGACCTTCTGCTTTAACATCGCGGTCGGCCCCTCGGGCACGCCGTTCCGGGGGCCGGGCTCGTATCCGGCGCCGGCGTTCGACGCCACCCGCAACCGGGTGGACGTGGTGTTCTCGGACATCGTCGGCGGGCTGGGGCGGGTGTTCTTCACCTCAGCGCCCGCCACGGACCTCACGCGATGGTCGCCGCCGGCGGAGATCGGGACCGCGCTGGGCGACCGCTTTGGCGCCGAGATCGCCGTCGCGGCGGGAGGGCGGATCGACGTGATGTTCGACGACCGGAGCTACAGCGGCAACGCGCTGGTGGACGTGACCTATGCGTCGAGCACGGACGGCGGTGCGACGTGGACGACGACGCGCATCAGCACGGCGGGGTTCGACCCCGGCGCGTCCGGGGTTCCCTCCGCGTCCAGCCCGACGGGCATCCGGCCGTTCATCGGTGATTACAACGGGATCGCGGCGCTCGCCGATCACGCGGTCATGACGTGGACCGGGATCGCGCCGCCCACTGGGCGGTTGAACGACAACCTGGAGATCTTCTTCGGGAGCGTGACGCCGTAGCTACTTCTTGCCCGCCACTTTCCCGAGCGCGCCGATCAGGTCGCTGAAGTCGTAGGGCTTCATGACGGACGGCTGGCCGCACTCGTCGAGGAAGCGGCGGGTCTCGTCGCGGGCGCGGTCGCCCGTGACGAACACGAAGCGCTCCGCCAGCTGGGGCCGCTGCTCGCGCAGCTGCTCGTACAGCGCGCGGCCGCCCAGCCGGGGCATCTGCAGATCGGTCACGACGGCGTCGAAACGGTCGCTCGCCGGGCCGAGCCGCTCGATCGCCTCGAGGCCGTTTTCCACCGCCACAACCTCGTGGCCCTCGCGCTCGAGCAGCAGGCGCATCGCCTGGCGGTTCACGGCGTCGTCGTCCACGACGAGGATGCGGAGCTTGGGGAGCGACGGCGCGGTCGCCGTGGCGCGCGCCAGCGGCGCGAGCACGCTCTTGGGGAGGGTCACCACGACCTCGGCACCGCCCCCGGGGCGCGGGCGCAGCCGCAGCGTTCCGCCCGACGACTGCGCCAGGGCGCGGGCCAGCGCGAACTCGATCTCACCGCCTCCCGCGCTCTGCGTGAAGCGGAACGGCGTCACCAGGCGCTGCTCCGCCTCGACCGAAAGCGGAGTCCCTGAGTCCCACAAGGAAATCGTGAGCGACGGCCCGCTCTCGCTCACGGCGATGCGCAGCTCGCGGGGGGGCTGACTGTCGCGCAGGCGACGCAGCGCGAAATCGAGCAGCTTCATCAGCATCTCGGTGAGCTGCGCCATGGGGCAGGCGACCATCGGCAGGTCGTGCGGGATGCTCCGCACCAGCTTCACCCCCAGCTCCTTCAAGGTCCCCTCGCGCTCGGCGAGCACGCCGTTCAAGACGATGGAGCAGTCCGACGGCTCGGCGGCGCCGATGGGATGCTGCGCCAGCTCGAGGAAGTGTTGCGTGATCTCCGCGGCCCGCCGTACTTCGCCGTGCAGCATCATCAGGGCGCGGGCGCGCTCGGGGTCGAGCGGGCTGCCGTGCAACAGGTCCGCGAGCGCGCCGATCGCCGCGAGGCGGTTGTTGAGTGCGTTGAGCACGTTGGCGGAGCCCTCGTCCAGCACGACGTGCTGCACCTCGGGCGGGGCGAAGCGCTGCGCCGCCGGTGGCGCGACCGCCGGCGTCGCGCTGCTCGCCCCCGCCGTGCGCAGCCGTCCGATCAGCACGCCGATGAACGCGCCGACCAGGCCCCCGAACCCGAACGCCACCCACAGTCCCATAGGGGCACCAATCTAGTGCACACCGGCGCGACGCGCGCCCGGGGACGCACGCCGACGGGCGTGACCGGGCTCACGCTTCTGGCGTGGTTGCCCCCTCCGGGCGTCGATTCTACCTTATCTTCACGTTTTGTGGGTCCGCCCTGGTGGTGAAACTGGTAGACACGCTGTCTTGAGGGGGCAGTGCCGCAAGGCGTCCCGGTTCGAATCCGGGCCAGGGCATCAAGTCACAGTGGCGCGGTCGAGGACATCTCGATGGAAGCCCGTACGGCCAGCGTGCACCCGCTGGCCGTTGTTCTTGAATCGGGCGGCTTGAGAATCGAGCCCGCTCTCGGTCTAGAGGTATTTCCGCCACCACTCCCGGCGGCGCGCCTTGAGATGGGCGTACCAGCGGCAGGGGAAGTAGAGCAACACGATCGCGCCGGCCCAGACCAGATAGAGGAGACCCAGACTCCAGGTGTAACCGTCGGGGGCCGGCGGATTTCCCAGCGGATGATTGGTGAACAACCACGGGCTCACCTGGCCCAGCCGGATCTTCGAGACGATCAGTGCGAGCGCGTGGATCAAGGGGATGTGCAGCACATAGTAGAAAAAGGGGACCCGCCCGAAGACGGTGAGCCAATGCACGACTCGCCCGCGCACGCGATCGAGCAGCGGGATGAGCGCGATCGTGGGCCCGAGCGTCATCAACAGGAAGCTGAGCGACGCCGGGTATTTGGTGGTATTGAGGAATGACAGCAGTGCCGGCATGGGCGTGGTCGCACTCCACGGTCGCGGATCACCGTAGAGGTTGGTTCCCCGCAGCACCAGGAACAGCGCCGTGGCGGTGAGTCCGACGCGCAGACAAATCCGGTTGCGACGCGCTGGCTCCAGCGCGAGTACGGTGCCGAAGGCGTAGCCCGCCGCCATCACGCCGATCCACGGAATGATCGAGTACAGCACGATCAAGGGGGAACCACCCACCGGCCCGTTGAAGAAACCGATGTACAAGATCTTCCACAGCTCTCCCAAGGCCGGGACTGCGTTGATGAGCGGAGGCATGAGCGCATTGTGAAGCGTGATGATCGCAAGCGAGATGATGGCAATCGCTCGGATACGCAACTTGACCAGCGGAGCCATCACGATCATGCACCAGCCGATGACCCAGATCACACCGGCGAGCAGATAGTTCGCGAAGTCGAAGTTGAACGTCCATGCCACCCGAATGACCGTGAGCTCGAGCAGCACCAGCCACACACCCCGAACGAACAGGAAGCGCGACAGATCGGGAGCTTTGCGTCCATAGAAAAAGGCGCTCGTGCCCGCCAGGAAGATGAAGGCGGGCGCGACGAAGTGCGTCACCCACCGGGTGAAAAAGATCCCGGCTGTCGGGCCGCCGGCGGGGAGGCCGGAGTAGACACGGACGTGGTCGATCGCCATGAGGACCATGACCGCGCCGCGAATCAGATCAATGGAGGTGACGCGGGATTGCGCAGCGGGTGCTGCAGCGGCGGCGGGTGAGAGCGGCGCGCTCATGGGGCGCGAACATGCCGCGGGATTTCATGGTCGGCAAGTCGCAATTCGGATCGCCTGGACAACGAGATCCGGCTGGTTGAGTTTCATGCGATGGCGGGTAGTTCTTGGGGGGTCGTGCGACAAGGGGGTTGAGTCGGATGCGCCCGGTCATCGGTCTCGTCGTCGTGTCCGCCGTGCTCGCACCCGCGCTGCAAGCGCAGGGGAAGTTTCCGCCGGATTCGTTCACGAACTTGAAGGTGTTGCCCAAGACGATCGGCAAGCAAGAGCTGGTCGCCACCATGCGGAGCTTCGCCTTGGGGCTCGGCGTGCGGTGTACCTACTGTCACGTCGGGCGGGAGGGAGCGCCACTCGATTCGCTCAAGTTCGCCTCGGACGACAAACGCGCGAAGCGCGCGGCGCGGGTGATGATGGACATGGTGAAGCACATCAACGAGGAGCATCTCGCGGATGTGCCCGAACGCCCCGAGCCGCACGTGATGGTGAAGTGCGAGACCTGTCATCGCGGAGTGGCGCGCCCGCGGCTCCTCGGAGATGAGATGGCGCTCTACCTCGCCGATTCCGGGCTCACGGCTGCGGCGCGACGCTATCGAGATCTCCGCAGCCGCTACTACGGCAGCGCGGCCTACGATTTCCGCGAGCTGCCGCTCGTGGACCTGGCGCGCAGTGAGGCGCGCGCGGGGAGGACGGAGAATGCGGTGGGCCTGCTGCAGCTTTCTGGGGAGTTCTTTCCCAGTTCCGGCATGACGCCAGCGGCGAGAGGGGACGTGTATCTAGAGAAGGGCGATACGACCCAGGCGTTGGCGAGTTACCGGGAGGCGCTCGCCAAGGATTCGACCATGGGACCGGCGCGCATGCGGATCAGGCAGTTGACCGGCGAGGGGTCAAAGCGACCGTAGACTGCTCGGCCTTGAGATAGGCGTGGTGGTCGTGGCTGAGGGCCCCCTGGGGCAACCAGTGCCACAAGGCTCCGAGATCGCGGCGCACCTGGTGCTCGTAGAACTCCGGGAGGTCAGTCGTACTACGGTCGAAATAGCCCCGCATCTGCGGGTCGGTATCGAGGCGCCGGCGCACTTCGCTGTGATAGCGGATGCGGCCGGATCCTTCGGACGAGACGGCGCGGACCACGTTCATCCAGCGCGGGATGATGGCGTTGGTCGCCCGGAAGCGCCGCACGATGGCCCGCCGCGAGAAGGTGTAGCGGGTGAGGTCGATCACGTGGTCGTAGAACTCCTGCCAGGAGTAGTTCTGCGGCTTCACGTTCATCGCGTGGTTGTTGTCGAGGAAATGGAACGGGAACGGCAGCACGCGATCGGAGCGCTGGTATTGCAGGTTGAGCGGCGCCGCCCGCCCGAACGCGGAGAGCAGCGAATAGCCCGGGAAGGCGCCCGGCGTGAGATCGACGAACCGCTTGGTGAGCTCGAACGGCTCCGGGCCGTGATCGGAATCGAGCCCCAGCACGAAGTTGGTTTGCACGTAGGGGATGTGCCGCAAAATCATGTTGACGTGCTCGGAGACCTGCTCGACCTTGGCGTGTCCCTCCACTTTGCCGGTCTTGGACTTGTTGCCGAGGTCGAACCACGATTCGACCCCGGGGAGCAGCGCCTTGAACCCGTTGCGCTTGAGGCGCACGACGTGCGGCTCGGACAGGAGCGACAGGCTGCTCTCGGCGATGAAATCGATGCTCCCGGGGGGAGCCGCCGCTTCGATCGCGTCCAGGAACTCGTCGAACCGGACGCCGAAGTTCGGGTCGTGCCAGCCCACGCGCGGCCGGCGCAGCTGCTGCCGCAGGAACCGCAGATCGTCCTGTATCACCTGCAGGTCGAGCGGCTGGTAGGGGACGACCGAGTCGATGCAGAAGCTGCAGGTGTACGGGCAGCCCAGGCTGCCGAGCATGGGCACGATCTTGAAGAGGGGCGCTTTCTTGATGGTCGGCGCGATGAACTTCCAGCGCTCGCGCACCCCCGGGAGCGCGAGCGGCTGGCGCGCGGCCGCGAGGTGCCGGCCCTCGGGGCGGTGGGGAGCGCAGTCGTCCAAGACTTCGCGCACCACGCTCCGATCGGTGAAGCCGAGCACGTAGTCGAAGTACCGCCGGGCGTCTTCGGGATAACAGCGCGCGTGCGGTCCCCCGAGCACCGTGATCGCGCCCCGCGAGCGGAACAGATTGCTGAGCGAATAGGCCAGCAGGGCGGCTTCGGTGAACGCCCCGATGAACACGAGGTCGACGTCGGCCGGCAGCTCGCGGACGAGGTCCTCGAAGCCCGTGTAGCAAACGAAGGTGACGTCGTGCCCTTCCGCCTCGCACCACACGCCGATCACCTGCGGCATGATGCTCGCGAGGTTGGCGTGCATGATCCGCGCGTACAGGGCGCGGGTCGGGCCCCTGGTTACGAGGTCGACGATACCGACGCGGAGCTTACGCACTCACCACCGCACGACTGGTGATCGGGCACTCCATGGCGAGGGACGGTGTCGGGGCGCCCAGCCCCACGAATCTAAGGAGTAGCCTCCCGGTGCGCAGCGCGTGTTGCGATGTGCAACTGGCGGTTAGGGGTACGCGCGACTAGCTTGAATCATGTGCGGAACGGCATAGCTTCGACCGCGCGTGCAACGCAGCGACAGCGGCCACCCAGCCAACGCCTGGGTTGAGCTACAAGACGTGGGCCACGCGAGATCCGCCGACCGATCGGCGCGTCTCGCGTTCTGTTTTTCGGGAAGGGAGGGGGCGCGCCTGACGAAACCGCAGCAACACCGGCTGGCGCCGAAACACTGGGTGTACGCGTATCAGCTCGAGCCGCCCCAGCTCGACACGCGGTTCACCAAGGTCAAGGCCCTGCTGCGCCGGGCGCACTTGAGCGCGCGGCGCGCGGCCCGGATGTGGGCCGGGCGCGTCGTGTTGCAGACGCGCGTCAGCCATATCCTGGTCGTGACCGACAGCCCCAGCCGGCAACGCGCCGTCAACCGGGCCCTCGAGGCGCAGCTGAAGCGCCAGGGCCTCAAATTCCTGGTGAGCGAGCCCGTCCCCCTACCGGTGGCGCAATAGCGGGCTCCATCTCCACCCGGATGCCGCGCCATTTTCCCTGACGGAACCGCACGACGCTCAAGGCACTGCGCGTGATGTGCCCCAGGAGGATCGCCGTCCAGATGTCGGACGGGTGCAGCCCGCGCGTCGCCTGGAGCACGCTGCACAGGCCCAGCGGGACCACGATCTGGGACGCGATCGAGATATAGAGCGGCGAGCGGGTGTCGCCCGTGCCCTGGAGTCCCCCCGTGTACGCCAGCGCGACCGTGACGAACAGCCCCGACACACTCAGGAAGCGGAGCAGCTGCACGCCGAGGCCGACCACGACCGGGTCGGTCATGCCGAACAGACCAAGCAGGGAGCGCGGGATCGTGACGAACAGGACGCCGATCGCCGCGGCCAGCCCGAGTCCGACGCTCGCGGCGACGTGCACGCCCTGCACGGCGCGCTCGGGGCGGTGCGCTCCGAGGTTCTGACCCGCCACGGTGGCGGCGGCGCCCATCAGCCCAACAGACGTCCAAGTGATGAACGAGAACAGCTCCGTGTAGCTCACCGCGTAGGCGGCTTGCGCCTGGGCACTCTGTGGCAGTGACCCGATGAAACGAAGCAGCAACACGCCCGCGACGTTCATAGCGATGCCCTGGACGCCCGTGGGCAGGCCGAAGCGGAACAGCGTCCGGATGACGCTCCAGTCGGGCCGCCAGTCCATGCCACGGTGCCACGTCACCGGCAGCCGCCCCGAAAACAACAGGTACACGGCGACGCCGCTCAGCACGAGGCCCGCCACGGTGGTGCCCACGGCGGCGCCGGCGGTTCCCAGGCGGGGCAGGGGGCCGAGGCCCGTAATGAACGCCACGTTGCAGGCGATGTTCAGCACGGTGAGGAGAATCCCGAGGTGGAGCGGGGTGCGCGCGTCGCCCGCCGCCCGCAACGCGCCACCCACCATGAAGAAGAGCAGCATCCCGATGCTGCCCACGAACATGATACGGAGGAACGGCAGTGCCTCGGCGCGCACGGCGGGTGCGGCGTTCACTACGCCGAGCAGCGACGGCGCCAGGATCCACCCCAGCGGCGCCAGCACCAGGCCCCACAGCGCCAGCGCGGCGAGGAACGCCTGATAGACGGTGCGATTCACTTTTTCCGGATCGTTGGCTCCGGCAAACCGGGACACCAGGACACCCATCCCGCTGAAGACCGACATCACGAACGCGATCACGACGATGAAGATCTGAATCCCGACTCCGATCGCGGCGTTGCCGGCGTACCCCACGAAGTGGCCCACCAGGGCGTGATCCACCACGCCCTGGAGCCCGCCGATCAAGTTCTGCAGCATGGTGGGCCAGGCGAGCATCCAGACGGCGTGAGCGAGCGGGCCCTCGACGATGGACCGGTCGAGCGGCTTGGACGCGTGGGTCACGTCCCCCGCTTCGCGTCCAGGCTCCAGGGCCCCGCTCCGGCGGCGGAGAGGTACAGCCACACGAAGCAGTAGATCACGGCGGGCGTGCCCTGATTGAGGACCGTCCAGAAGCCGTGCGATCCGTGTCCCATGAAATAGGCGACCGCCATCTCGCCGGCGAGCACAAAGGCGACGGGACGTGTGAACAACCCGACGAGGAGCAACAGGCCCCCGAAGGTTTCCAGCGTGGCGGCCACGCCGAGCAGTGACGCGAAAGGCACAGTGCCGCCACCCGGCATGATGGCGCCCGGAAACGCGAACAGCTTGGCCGTTCCGAACTGCATGAACGTAAAGGCCGCGAAGATCCGCAGCACGCTCAGGAGCCGCGGGGCCTGGGTCGGCCAGTTACGGACGAGATTCGATGCGGTCATCGTGCTCCCTCCCGTGGGCAGTGATACGTTGCAACAGACGAGCGTCTCCCAGCCGCTGCGCAGATGCCGCGAACGCGTCGGTAGGGCCCCGCCACTCGAGCTCGTCCACGTCTCGGAACAGGGGCGCGTCGGTCCGCAGCGTCGCCAGCTGCTTGAACAGCAACGCCCGGTCGCGGCCGTCCCCCAGTACCGGCGCGGGAAAATCCTCGATGGGGCCGTATTGGTTCAGCAGCCGGGCCGCGGTGACGGCTCCTATGCCGGAAATCCCCGGATACCCGTCGGCCGAGTCGCCCACGAGCGCGAGGAAGTCGGGAATCAGGCCGGGCTCGACCCCGAACTTCTCGCGCACACCGGCCGCATTGCGGATCGTGCGGCTCTTGCGATCGACCTGCACCACCCGATCGCCGCTTACGCACTGCGCCAGGTCCTTGTCGGGCGTCCAGATGCAGACCTGCTGCACGCGGTCGTCTCGCGAGGCGAGCCGTGCCGCGGACGCGAGCGCGTCGTCGGCCTCGAGCTCTGTCATGGGCCAGACCGCCACGCCCATGGCGGCGAGCGCTCCTTCAAGGGGGTGGAACTGCGCGAGGAGCGCGGGCTCGATGCCCTCTCCGGTTTTGTAATCGGACCAGAGCGCGTTGCGAAACGATTCGATGACGTGGTCGGTGGCCACGCCGAGGTGCGTGGCCCCCTGCTCGATCATCTCCATTACCGAGTGGAGCACCCCGACGACGGCGCCGAAGGGCGCGTCCTCGCCCTGGTGGGCGCGGCGGCGGCCGTAGAACTGGCGGAACAGCTCGTACGTGCCGTCGATGAGGTGAACGATCATGGGACCGCCGCCATCACGCACGTCCTCCTCGTTCGGCGATCAATCGCAGCGCGGCGGCGCTCACGAAGATCTTCTGGTGAAACCCCTCCCCCCACGCGAGGGGCGTGACGTCGCGATACTCGTGCAGCGTATCCGGTCCATAGCCGGGATGGAGCTGCTTGCGCAGTGACGCCCGCGCATTCGGATCGGCTCCACGATCCAGCAAGAGCCGCGCAAGCGGCGCCTCGTCCGGGCGGCCGCCGTGGTTTATCCAGAAGTTCGGCTGGGAGACGACGGTCGCGAAGAGCGCGGTGTGGCCGCCAAAGCCGTCGCCGTCGATGGCGGCCTTTGCGTCGACGTCCATGCCGCGCTCGAGCAGCCAGCGCGCGATCTCCAACTCGTCGTAGTCGACGCACATGTGCAGCAGCGTCGCCCCGGCCAGAGGCGTCCCGTGGGTCGCGAGCACTTCGTCGTGACAGCCCAGCGCGGGTGGGTAGATCTCCTGGTGCGCAAAGGTGCGGCGCAGGAGACCGGGATCCCGGCGCAGATGCTGCTCCAGCAGGTCGAGGCGTCCGCGGTGGAGTGCCATGGTCGGGGTGTCCGGCAGCTCGAGCCCGTGTTGGACGTACATCTCGAGGATCTGATGCTTCGCCGACGGCTGGCGACTGTCGGTCTCCAGCACCACGTCGACCGGCGCGAGCCGCTCGCCCCGCTCGTCTCGGACCCGGGCGCCGAGCTCGAGCATGAGGGCCGTGCCCGAGACGCTGAGCGTGTAGGCCGGTCCACCCAGCGCGTCTGCGGGCGGGCGCGGTGCGCCGAGCATAGCGTGCAGCAGGCGCGCCGTGCCGATCTTGCCCTGGAGCGTCGCCCGCCCGAGGGCGTGCTGGAGATCCGTGGCCCCGAGGTCGCGGAGCATGGCAATGATCCGGTCGCGTCCGAGATTCGCCGCGTAGCTCAGGGGCGGGCCCCAGTTGCTGTCGCGTATCGCCGCGTGCTGGTGCAGCAGCTGAGGGTGCTCGAGCACGAGCTCGCGGACCGTGTCGATGTCGTCGCGCCAGATCGCATCGATGAGCCGGCAGGCGAGCACCAGGCGCGGCCAGTTGGGCGCCTGGTAGGTGCGCGCCAGGACGAGCTGCGCGTCGGCGAGCGTGACGCTGGCGGGGTCGATCTCGCGCGGATGGTGTCTACGGAAATCCGCGACGGCGTCCGGGTCGCCTCGACGGATGGCGCGCAGCAGGTCCTTGGCCTGGTGCTTGAGCTGATCCAAGTCGGGGCGCACGGGCAGGCGACGATCGGGCATGACGAGCCTCCTTGACCAATGCCCGGGGTCCGCTCGCATCGGGCGCGAAGGAGGTTCGTGAGAACCGGTTTGTTCAGCGGGCCAACCAGGTGGACTCGGTCCTGTCCGCGGACGGGAGGCGTCCTGAACGCCACGGCTCAGGATATCGTCGCGGGCGGAGGTCGTCAAGCAGCCGAGCCGTGGCCACACGCGGCGGCGCGGGCGCGCAGCAGGTCGCGCTCGCGCGCGTTGCGCGTGAGCGCTGCCGCCCGCTCGAACTCGCTGCGCGCCTCCTCGAAGCGGCCCAGCTTGGCGAGGAAATCGCCGCGCACGGTCGGCAGCAGATGGTAATTCGCGAGTGCGGGCTCGGACAGGAGCGCGTCGGCAATCTCGAGGCCCGCCGCCGGACCGAAGGCCATGGTGTACGCCACCGCCCGATTCACCTCCACCACGGGGGATTGCGTGAGCTGGGCCAGCGCATCGTACAGGGCGGTGATGCGGGTCCAGTCCGTCTCCTCCGGGGTGTGCGCGCGCGCGTGACAGGCGGCGATCGCCGCCTGGAGCGCATACGGGCCGAGCGCGCCGGCGAGCTGCTCGGCACGCTCGAGCGCCGCGAGCCCCCGACGGATGAGGAGCTGATCCCAGCGCGTGCGGTCTTGATCGGCCAACAGCACGGGCTCACCCCTAGGGCCCACCCGCGCGCGCAGCCGCGACGCCTGGATCTCGAGCAGCGCGACGAGGCCGTGGACCTCGGGTTCCTGGGGAGCGAGCTCGGCCAGGATCCGGGCGAGCCGCAGCGCGTCGTCGCACAGCGCGGGCCGCACCCACTCGTCGCCGGCGGTGGCCGAGTAGCCCTCGTTGAACACGAGATAGATGACCTCGAGCACCGACGCCAGGCGCGCCGTCAGCTCGGCCCCGCGAGGAACTTCGAACGGAACGCGCGCCTCGCGCAGCGTCCGCTTGGCGCGGACGATGCGCTGTGCAACCGTCGACTCGGGAACCAGAAACGCCCGCGCGATCTCGTCGGTGGTGAGCCCCCCGAGCAGACGCAGCGTCAGCGCCACGCGTGCCTCGGTCGAGAGCACCGGGTGGCAGGCGATGAACATGAGGCGCAGCAGGTCGTCGCCGATGGGATCGTCCAGGGCGGCGTCGGGATCGGGGCCGGCGTCGCGATCGTTCTCGAGCTCGTGGCCGAGCTGCTCGTGCTTACGGTCGAGCATCTTGCCGCGGCGCAGCTGGTCGATGGCCCGATGCTTCGCGGTGGCCATGAGCCAGGCTCCCGGGTTGTCCGGGATGCCCGACTCGGGCCAGCGCTCGAGCGCGGCGACGAGCGCATCCTGCGCCAGATCCTCGGCCAGGCCGACGTCGCCGGTGATCCGGGCGAGTCCCGCGATCAGCCGGGCGGACTCGATCCGCCACACCGCGTCGATCGCGCCGTGCGTGTCGGATTGCGTCACCGCTTGCGCTCGTTTTGCGCGACACGTGCCTTGACGAGCTTCCGCACCAGCGTCGCGGGGAGGGGCTTGTCGGCGGTAAAACGGATCGTGCCCTTGGAGATGACGTACGGCGCGAGCGCTTGCTTGAGCGTCGCCGTGACATAGGTGCTCATGAACAAGCTGCAGTGATCTTTGAACGCGGCGTAGCCCACCAGCATGCCGTGGTGCTTGAACATCGGGATCCCGTAACTGATCACCTCGGTCGCGTCGGGCGCGGCGGCCTTGATCGTCTTGCGCAGCTTCTGGAGAGCCGCCCGCGGGGCGGGCGGGACCGCCCTGAGATAAGCGGCGACCGAGGCGAATTTCTTCATGGCGCTAATCCGCCGGCAGATCCGCGATGTGGATCACCGGCCGGACCTCGATCGTGCCACGCGCCGCCATGGGAATCCGCGCGGCGATGGCGATCGCCTGGTCGAGATCGCTCGCATCGATCAGGAAGTAGCCGCCCAGCTGCTCCTTGGTCTCCGCGAACGGACCGTCGGTCACCACGCGCCTGCCCCCTCGCACCCGGACGCTGGTCGCGGTGGCGGTGGGCTCGAGCGGGGCCGCGGCGACATATTGGCCGGCGGCGGCGAGCTGGTGCGCCAGCTGCGTGGAGTCGCGGTAACACTGCTCCCGCTCGGTCTCGCTCAGGGCCTGCTCGTCCAGGTAGATCAACAGCATGTATCGCGTCATCGTCCTCCCTGCCTTGCCACGTTCTCCCTCTCCCGAAGGGTCCTCACCCCCTGTCCCCCTCTCCCTTCGGGAGAGGGGGGAATCATGACTACCCACCTGCGATCGCCCCGATCACGAGGAACGGTTCCGCCCCCGATGCCACGGCTTCAGGCAGCGGGGCATCGGGTGCGTCGTGGGTCAGGTCCCGCTCGCAGGCAAAGAAGCGCAGGAACGGTCGTCGCCGCTCGGTGACGTGATCCCGGATCGTGCCGCGCAGCATGGGATAGCGTGCCTCGAGCGCGTCCAACACCGCGCCCCGGGTGACCCGGCCCGGGACGTCGAGCCTCACCTCGCCCTTGACCTGCGCTAGCGCGCGCAGGTGCGGCGGGAGCACGACGCGGATCATGCGAGCGTCTGGACCTCGACCGACAGCACGGCGGGGAGGTCGCGCACAATGGGGGCCCAGCTGTCGCCGGCGTCGGCCGAGGCGTACACCTGCCCGCCCGTCGTGCCGAAATACACGCCGCACGGCTCGAGCGAGTCGATGGCCATCGCATCGCGCAGCACGTTCACGTAGCAGTCCTGCTGCGGCAGGCCCTTGGTGAGCGCTTCCCACTCGTTGCCGCCTTTTCGGCTGCGGTACACGCGCAGCTTGCCGTCGGGCACGTAGTGCTCGGAGTCGCTCTTGATGGGAACGACATAGATGGTCTCCGGCTCGTGGGCATGCACGTCGATCACGAACCCGAAGTCGGTGGGCAGGTTGCCGCTCACCTCCCGCCACGAGTCACCGGCGTCGTCCGAGCGCATCACGTCCCAATGCTTCTGCATGAACAGCACGTTGGGACGCGACCGGTGCAGCGCGATGCGGTGCACGCAATGGCCGACCTCGGCCTTGGGGTCGGGGATGTACTGCGAGTGCAGGCCCTGGTTGATCGGCTTCCAGCTGGTGCCGCCGTCGTCCGAGCGGAACGCCCCGGCCGCCGAGATGGCGACGTAGATGCGCTTCGCGTTGGTCGGATCGATCAGGATCGTGTGGAGACACATCCCACCGGCGCCCGGCTGCCACTTGGGGCCGGTGCCGTGGCCGCGCAGTCCAGCGAGCTCCTGCCATGTCTTGCCGCCGTCGCTCGTGCGGAATAGCCCCGCGTCTTCCACGCCGGCGTATACGACGTCCGGATCGGTGAGGGACGGCTCGAGGTGCCAGACCCGCTTGAACTCCCAGGGGTGCTGCGTGCCGTCGTAAAACTGATGAGTGGTGAGCGGCTTCCCGGTGTCGGGAGATGTGTCATAGACGAACTTGTTGCTCTCACCGGTGGGCATGCCATCCGGCGTCTTCCCCATGCCGCCGCCGGGCGTCTCCCACGTCTTGCCGGCGTCGCACGAGCGTTGCATCACCTGTCCGAACCAGCCGCTCGACTGCGACGCGTACAGGCGATTGGGATCGGCGGGCGATGCCTTCATGTGGTAGATCTCCCACCCCGCGAAGTGCGGACCGCTCACCTTCCATTGCTTGCGCTTGCCGTCCCCCGTCAAGATGAACGCACCCTTGCGGGTGCCCACCAGAACCCGTACTCCGCTCATGACCGACTCCTTTCGTGACTCCCCGGTGCGAGAAATACCAGCTCGCGAATCTCGCACTCCCCCTGCCACTCCGGCCAGTGCTGCTGGTGCAGGCGCAGGAAGCTCCGAGCAGCCTCGAGGGCCTCCTCTCGTGAGCTCGCCTCGAGCACGGCGTAGCCACCCACGACTTCCTTGGCCTCGGCGAACGGCCCATCCGTCAGGGTGAGCTTGGTTCCGGAGATGCGGACCCGCGCGCCCGCCGAGCTGGGGGCGAGTCCGCCGGTCGAGACCACGGAGCCGTCCTTGATCGAGTCCTCGACGAGCTTGGCCATGGCGTCCATAAGCGCCTGGGGCGGAGGCCCCTGGTTCTCGGCCGCCTTCACGATCGAAAGGAATCGCATGGCTACCTCCCCGCGGCCTTCTGGACGTCGGGTGGGAAGTCCGAGATCTCCTGCACCTGACGCACCTCGATGATGTCGCCGTCCAGCATCGGTGCGCGCTTGGCCCATTCGATCGCCTCGGCCCGGGACTTCACCTGGATCATCCAGTAGCCGCCGAGCACTTCTTTCGCTTCGGTGAACGGCCCGTCGGTCACCTTGGCCGCCTTGCCGCCGGCGAAGCTGACGCGGGCGCCCTTGATCGGCGGCTGCAGCCCGTCGAGCCCGAGCAGCACGCCGGCCTTGGTGAGGGAGTCGTTGTACTTGGTCATCTTGGCGACGAGGTCCGCCGGGGGGGCGAAGTCCGCCGCCGCCTTCTCGTACCCCTTGGGGATCACCAGCATCATGAATCGCATGGTCTTTGGGCTCCTTCTGGCTGCGGGTTCGCCGCCGGGCCCATCCCGGCCTCATGAAGGCGACGAACGGGGGGCCCAGGAATCGACACCCGGAAATTAGAGCCGCCACTCTTAACAAGATCTTGATACTCCTCTCGGGATCCTTGAGACCATCCTAATACCGGCTTCCCTAATCTTCTCGTCGCCCCACGAGGAGGGAGCCATGCTCGACGTAGCCTATATCGCCCTCACGCTGGCCTTTTTCGCACTGATGCTCGTCTACGTGCGCGGGTGCGACGCCCTCGGCCGCCGGCAGGACGGCGAGGAGCGTGCGCCATGACGCTGGAAACGGTTATCGGCGGTCTCACCGCGGTCGTGATTCTCCTGTATCTGCTGTACACGCTGCTCAGACCGGAGAAGTTCTGACATGACGCTGAACGGCTGGCTCCAGATCGCGTTCTACTCCGTGGCGTTGCTGCTCGTCACGAAGCCGTTGGGCATCTACATGCTCAAGGTGTACGACGGCTCGCTGACCTGGCTCCGGCCCGTCGAGCGCGTGCTGTATCGCCTTGCGGGCGTGGACCCGGACGAGGACCAGCACTGGACCGCGTACGCCGCGTCCATGCTCGTGTTCAGCATTGCCAGCATGCTCCTGACCTACATCGTGCTGCGCCTGCAGCATGTGTTGCCGCTCAACCCACAGCACATGGCGGCGGTGCCGGACCGGCAGGCGTTCGAGACCGCCGCGTCGTTTACGACGAACACCAACTGGCAGTCGTACTCGGGCGAGACCACGATGTCGTACTTCTCGCAGATGACCCAGCTCGCCTTCCACAACTTCATGTCGGCCGCCGCCGGCGTCGCGGTCGCGATCGCGTTCGCGCGCGGCATCGTGCGGCGGTCCGCCGGGGGACGCATCGGAAACTTCTGGGCGGACCTGGTGCGCGGCACGCTGTATCTGTTTCTCCCGTTGAGCGCGCTGTACGCGCTGCTGTTCGTCCAGCAGGGCGTGATCCAGAACCTCGCGCACTACGTCACGGTCACGACCGTCGAGGGCGCGAAGCAGGTGCTGGCCATAGGTCCGGTGGCGAGCCAGGAGGCGATCAAGCAGCTCGGCACGAACGGCGGCGGCTTCTTCAACGCCAATTCGGCGCACCCGTTCGAGAACCCGACGCCGTGGACGAACTTCTGGCAGATGCTCGCCATCCTCGCGGTGGGGGCGGGGCTGACCTACACGTTCGGCCGCATGGCGAAGAATCAGAAGCACGGCTGGGCGCTCTGGGCGGCGATGTACGTGCTCTTCTTGGGCGGGGTAGCCGCCGCGTACTGGGCGGAGGCGCGGGGCAACCCGATCCACGCGGCGCGCGGCGTGGACGTCGTCGCGTCGGCGACGAACCCCGGCGGCAACATGGAGGGCAAGGAAGTCCGCTTCGGCATCGCCAACTCGGCCTTGTACGCGACGATGACGACCGACGCGTCGTGCGGCTGCGTCAACTCGATGCACGACTCGTTCACGCCGATTGGGGGCATGGTGCCCCTGGTCAACATGCAGCTGGGCGAGATCGTGTACGGGGGGGTCGGCGCGGGGCTGTATGGCATGCTCGTGATGGTGATCCTCACGGTATTCATCGCCGGGCTCATGGTGGGCCGAACGCCCGAGTACTTGGGGAAGAAGATCCAGGCGCGCGAAGTACAGATGGCGATGCTGTATGTGCTGGTGTTCTGCGGCGCGGTGCTGACGCTGGCGGCTGTCGCCGCGGTGACGCCCGCCGGCTTGAAAGGCTTGAACAACGCCGGCCCGCACGGGCTCTCCGAGATTATCTACGCGTTCACGTCCACCGCCGCGAACAACGGTAGCGCCTTCGCGGGGCTCACCGGCTCGACTTACTTCTACAACACCCTGTTGGGGCTGAACACGCTCATCGGCCGCTTCGCGATGCAGGTGCCGATGCTCGCGCTCGCGGGCTTCCTCGCGGAAAAGAAGATCGTTCCGGAGTCGGTCGGGACCTTCCCGGTGACGACCCCGCTGTTCGTCGTGCTCCTGGTCTCCGTGATTCTCATCGTGAGCGCGCTCACGTTCTTCCCGGTCCTGTCACTCGGTCCCATCGTCGAGCACTTCCTCATGCATGCCGGGAGGCTGTTCTAGTATGGCGCTGACCAAACGCCCGCTGTTCGATCCGCCCATCGTCAAGCGCGCGGTCCGGGATGCCTTCTGGAAGACCGTGAACCTGCGTCACATGGTGCGGAACCCGGTGATGTTCGTGGTCCTGGTGGGCAGTGCGCTCACCACGCTGGTCTTGGCGCGCGACATCGTCACGCGGGCCGGCAACATCGGGTTCACGCTGCAGATCGCCCTGTGGCTGTGGTTCACGGTGGTGTTCGCGAACTTCGCGGAGGCCATGGCCGAAGGGCGCGGCAAGGCGCAGGCGGCCACGCTCCGTCGCACCCGCGCAGAGACGACCGCGCACCGCCGGCGGGCGGACGGCACCCACGAGGACGTGCCCAGCTCCTCCCTCCGCGCGGGCGACGAGGTGGTCGTCTCCGCCGGTGAGGTGATCCCCGCCGACGGCGACGTGATCGCGGGTATCGCAAGCGTCGACGAGTCCGCGATCACCGGCGAGTCGGCGCCGGTGATCCGCGAGTCGGGCGGCGACCGCTCGGCCGTGACCGGCGGCACGCGCGTCCTCTCGGACGAGATCGTCGTGCGGGTCACGTCGCGGCCCGGCGAGAGCTTCCTCGACCGGATGATCGCGCTCGTCGAGGGCTCCTCACGGCAGAAGACGCCGAACGAGATCGCGCTCGACATCCTGCTCG
>Ga0070698_100002656_pt1 | contig 19720 bp, 33 predicted proteins | sample KBSK1502metaG_FD_65477 | JGI IMG/M metagenome (GOLD analysis project Ga0070698, IMG submission 65477) | Corn, switchgrass and miscanthus rhizosphere microbial communities from Kellogg Biological Station, Michigan, USA - KBS K1-50-2 metaG | ecosystem: Host-associated > Plants > Roots >...
CCGGCGGCTTCGACGCCTACAAGGACGGCAAGAAGGTCGGCTACCTGCGCGACAACCTCGAGCGCGGGCAGGCCGAGCAGCTCGGCGAGAACGCGAGCGTCGACATCGTCAAGGTCGACAAGGACGTGCAGGGGACCGGCGTCGGTCGTGCGCTGTACGACGCGTTCAACGAGAAGCACGGCGGCCGGATCATGCCCAGCGGCAAGACCGAGCCGCCGGCTTGGAAGCTGTGGAAGCGCAACTACCCGGACAAGGTCGACATCTTCGTGAAGCAGGAGGCGCAGCGCATCCGCGACGGCGCTGATCGTCAGCTCGTGCTCGGGAACATCAAGGACCCCGAAGTCGCTCAACGTGTCGCCCAGGAGGCCGCAGATGGCACAAGTCAACGACAACGCAGTCAGCCCGGTGATGTACGGCAAGGCGGTCAAGCCCAAGAAGGGGCGCAGCCTCGCCGTATCCTCGAAGCTCGTCAAGGCCAAGAAGGCGGCCAAGCGAAAGACACCGGCAGCGCCGCAGCCCGCGCTGCGGACCTAGACGACGAGATTTTCAAGAAGGGCGGCGAAGCGTTCAAGCCGGTCGGCAGCGCCGAGGCAATGGAAGGCGTGCTGCGCGCGAAGTTCGGCGACAAGCTGATCCAGGGGCTGCTGGACCAAGGGCTGCTCAACATGATCGCCAAGGCCGACGACAGGTACGAGGCGCCGCCCACCGCAAAAGCCGTCTTCCGCGAGGGCCCGCGGCCCGGCGCGACGATGTTCTTCGACAAGCTCACCGCCGAGGAGGCGCCCGGCGTGCTGATGCACGAGCTCGGCGAGCACTTCGGTATCCGCCGGCTGCTCGGCGATGACCGCTACCGCGTGATGCTGGGCGAGCTGCGCGAGATCAAAAACACGCCCGAGGTGCGCGAGGCGTGGAGCACGGTCAAACGCAACTACAAGCTCGATGAGGAGGATCCGAATTTCCTGCGCGAGGTCGCGGCGCATCTCGTCGAGACGCAACCGGATCTGCCGTTCGTGCGCCGGCTCGTCAACGAGATCCGCGCGTACTTCTACCAGCACTTCGGCACGACGATGGGCAACCGCGTAGACGCGAGCCTGATCCGCGGCCTCGCTGCCTCGGCGCTGCGCAGCGCGGCAAAGGGCGAGCTCACGCGGCGGCCGATGCGCTTCGACAGAACCCCGATCCCTCAACGACCCGGCCCCCGGCCGATGCTGCAATGAGCCGCGGAGACTCTGACATGGAAGATTCTGGGCCGATGCCCCTCTCGCGCCGCGCATCCGATCGACGCCAGCTCTTTCGCTTCGACCCCACGGTGTCGAGCGGCACGCTGATCCAGCTCGGGACGATCCTCGTGGCCGCAGCGATGGCCTACGGCACGTACCGCGAGGATCGCGCGGTGGTGAAGGCCGACATCGACCAGCTCAAGAACTCGACCGAACGCGACCGCACCGACGTGAAGGGCGCGGTCGAGCAGTTCCGAAAGGACGTCGGCGAGATGAAGGTCGACATCCGGGACATGAACAACAAGCTCATCAAGATCGAAGCCCAGACCGGCACACCCCCGTCACCAACCCCGAGACGACCATGAAGCGCACCCTTGCTCTTACCCTGTGTCTGCTCGCGGGCCTTGCGAGCGCGCAGACCACCGGCCGATGGACGATGTACAAGGGCTCGTCCGCGGTGCGAACTCCGCAGTACGACTACGCGACGGATGCAGAGTGTCGGGCACAGGCGCTGTTAAAGACGCCTGCGGGGACGACCTTCACGTGTCGAGCCACGATCATCGACACGATCATCAGCACCGGGCCCGTTATCCCGCCGAACCCGTTCCCGAATGGCGAGACGCAAACGGTACAGTGTGTCTCACCCGAGACCGGAAGCTGGACGCAGACGCGCGCCTACACGTGGAACGGCACCGCCTGGGTGGCGGGCGCCTGGACTCCTTCCACGGCTCCGGCCGGCGCCTGCACGACGCCGCCACCGCCCACGGCCTGTGGACCGAGCAATCTGGCGGTCAAGATCGACTGCGCGAAGATGCCGAAGGCGGCGTGGCAGGGCTGGGACAAGCCGATGTTCACGACGAACACGCTATACCCTTCAGCGGGCGATGGCTCCGGCGCGTTCCGCACGACCTGCAAGTGGTCGCACATGGCCTTCGACGACCCTCTCGTCTATCCGAACCAGCCGGGCGCCTCGCACCTCCACACGTTCTTCGGCAACACGTTGACCAACGCCGCATCGACGACCGCCTCGATCTCGACCACCGGCAACAGCACGTGCAACGGCGGCACGATCAACCGCACCGCCTACTGGGTGCCGACGATGGTCGACACACTCGACGGGCGCCCGATCGGCGCGAACAACGACCAATACGTCGGCTCGCAGTTCTACTACAAGACCGGCTACACGCTGCCCGTGGCGCTGATCAAGCCTGCTCCGGCGGGGCTGCGCATGATCACTGGCGACTCCAAGGGCAACCCGACGAACCCGAGCCGGGTCGCCTCGTACCGCTGCATCAAGAACGGCGGCGCGACGCAGGCCGACATCGGCAACGCTCAGAGCACGATCCCCTACTGCCAAGTGGCGGGCTACACCGTGATGCGCATGTCGATCACGTTCCCGCAGTGCTGGGATGGCGTGAACCTCGACAGCCCGGACCACAAGAGCCACATGGCGAGCGCGGTCTACACGACCGGCAACCAGCAGGGCTACTGCCCGGCCACGCACCCGGTGGCAATCCCGGAGATCTCGTTCGAGGTCGAGTACCCGGTGCGCTCGACCGACGACACGCGGCGCTGGCGGTTGGCGAGCGACAACTACGACACCTCGCAGCCCGCCGGCTACTCGAGCCACGGGGATTGGATGATGGGGTGGGACGCTGCGGTGATGCAGACCTTCGTGTCAAAATGTCTCAACACCGCGAAAAACTGCGGATCGACGCTGATCGGCGATGGTCGCGAGATGGTCGTGGTGCCCTGACTTTCCAATTTTGAAAGGCCCCACCTGATGCACCCGAACCCCAGCCCCGAAGCGCCGGAAGTCCCCGAGACTCCCGTGCCGGAAACCCCGCCGCCGGCACCGGAAACCCCGCCTCCCGCAGTTGATCCGAACCTCGCGGGCGGCCCCGGTGAAGAAGGCGGCGGCTAACTTTTTCCTGCCGTCGCTCCTGCTGCTGACCGTCGTCCTCGCGCATGCGTCGTACGACGTGATCGGCAGCTTCTACCCCGACCCGGTTGCGGCCGGGAAGGCCTGGGCCTACGTGCTTCGGGGGTTCGAGTCGACACTGCTCTACCTGATCGTGTGGCTCTTGCTCCCGTGGGAGCCGATCAGCACACGCATCGCCGGCAGTGTCGTGTGCGCCTGGGGAGCGCTGGAGTCGTTTCAAATTTCCGCGTGTCGGTTACAGTTCCCGATGGGGCAACCGCCACCGAGCGTGAAGCCCTTCACCGGCCTGTGCGATGCGGTGACAGGGCTGCCGGTCTACATGATGACGGTCACGATCGTGCTGCTGATCTCCTTCTTACGTCAGCCACGGGATTGAGCCTCATGAGCGACATGCTGTACTTCAAGAATCGGCGCATGGTCGCGAAAATTGGAGACATCACCTTCGAGATGTCGACTTTGCCGCCTATCGAGCCGCTGCCCAGTGACACGACCGAGGTGTACTTCTACCCCACTTTGAGCGAGTACCAATTGCGCGAGAAAGACAAGCAACCCCGCCTGATGCGCGCACCCGAGATCGACGCGGCCTTTCGGTTCCTCGCAACGATCGCCGCCTTCGGCCGCGGGCTGTTCAACCGGGAGGCAAGCCGTGACGCTTGACGACGCCCTCACCCTGGCGATCGAGCCGGCGCTCGTGCTGTTGCCGAAGGCGATGGACTCGCTGCCGGCGCGCGCACTGCTGCTCGCGATCGGCCTGCAGGAGTCACGGCTCGAGTTCCGGCGCCAGCTCGGCGACGGGCCCGCCCGCGGCCTGTGGCAGTTCGAGCGGGGTGGCGGCGTCAAGGGTGTCTATGAGCACGACGCCAGCGCCCTGTGGACACGGGCACTCTGCAATGCGCGCAATACCGCGTGGGAGATCTCGTCGATCTGGGCCGCGCTCGAATACGACGACGTGCTGGCCGCCGGCTGCGCGCGACTGTTGCTGTTCACCGATCCCCGACCTCTGCCGACGCTCGACGACCCGGGCGGCGCCTGGGACTACTACGTGCGCAACTGGCAGCCGGGCAAACCGCATCCCGCCACCTGGGCGGCCAACCATGCTGCGGCGGTTTCCGCGGCGACAGGAGAGCAACTGTGAACAGCGCGGTACCCACCAACAAGGTTCAAGCCGGCATCCTCGCCGGAGGCATCGTGGCCGTCCTAAGCTGGGCCGCGAAGACCTTCGCCCATGTCGATCTGACGGTGGAGGCTGGCATCGGCTTATCGACGGTCATCACGTTCGTCGTGCAGTACCTCGTCCCGGACTCCAAAGGAGATGCAGCATGAAGTGCTGGAGTTTCTTTCTTGTCGTCGCAGTCGCGGCCGCTTGCACGTACCTGCTCGACGGGTGCGCGCAGCTCGGCACGCCGCCCGTCGACACGTTCAACAAGCGCGTGGCCGTGGCCTACGCCACCGTGCAGACAGTCGCCGAGGGCGCAACGGCAGCGTATACCGCCGGCAAACTCAGCGACTCCGACCGCACGAACGTGGTGACGACCGGCCGCGCCGCGGTGCAGGGGGTCATGGTCGCGCAGACCCTGCATCTGCAGGCATGTCCGCTGCGCCCCCAGATCGAGACGCCTGACCCGGCGTGCACCGCCCCGGCGGCCGACGCCAAGCTCACCGCCACGCTCGCCGTGCTCTCGGCGCTGCAGGCGTATCTCGCCACCCAAGGAGTGAAGTGATGGGACCGAACGCCGCTCTTGTTCTCGAGCTCATGATCACGGCGCTGCAGCACGTGACCGAGCTGAATCAGCTTCTGGGCACCGCCCAGGCCCAGGGCCGCGATGTGTCGGACGACGAGCTCACGCTCGCGCGATCGAAGGCAACCTCGGCGCTCGACACGCTGGCCGCCGCGCAGCGCACGCTACCGATCTGAGCCCTGCCGCCAAGAGAAAGGCCGCCCGAGGGCGGACTTTTCATTTCCTGAGCTTCTTGAGGGTCTGCGCGAGGCGCGCTTCTTTGCCGATCTTGCCGGGCTGCTTGGCCGCCGCGGCGATCTTGCCGGCGGGGATCTTCTGACCCTCCGGCACGCCGAGGTTGCGATGCAGAGCGCCTTTGTTCTTCGTCGCGTCCGCGATCCAGTTCTTCGCCATGACCGACTCCTAAGAGTTGCGGCGTCTATTGTGCCCGAGCTGCTTCCCACTCGGCGTCAAACGACCCGCCCTGCCAGCCGGGCAGCCACGGGCCGCCGAGCGTCATGTGGGCGATGTGCATGGGCTGCGGCCGGGGCTGCACGTCCACGAGCCAGTTCCAGCCCGGCCACAGTTCGCCGATCTCGTTGTCGTGCAGCCAGTAGAAGCTGTTCAGCTCCCAAGCCGTACGCTCGTTCACGTCGCGCAGGCTCAGGCGTTGGTTGGCGGGGTGGCTGCAATCGAACAACATCACGCTCGACCACCACTTGTACGGGTGCGATCGCTGCGACTGGTTCACCATCTTCCACGGGGCGAGCGGTGCCTGCTTGTGCTTCACGACCGATACCGCAGCGCCATAGTCTTCGCTGACCATCTCGCGCGGATCGGAGCAGAACACCACGTCGCAGTCGACGAACAGAGCCCGTCCGGTTTGCGCGAGCAGCGGCGTCAGGAACCGCGTGCACTTGAACCGCGTGCTTGTCTGCTCGTTGCTCGTGAGGTCGTAGTCCTGTCCGCCGCGATGATCGACCGGGCGCCAATAGAGCCCTTGTGCGCGCAGTAGTTGATCGTCGAGCGGTGTGACCGGCAGATCCGGTGCGACGCGGTGCAGCGACTCGACCGCGACGTCGAACGCGGCTTCTTCGCGTGGATCGAAACCGACGAAGATCTTCACGCTGGCACCATCACGTAGTCACCGCTGATCTCGCCGACCGTCTTGTAGCCGAGGCCGATGAGGTACTTGACCGCCCCCATCGGTTGCAAACCGAACTTCACTGGAAAATCGCGTTTCTGCTCGACGATGATCGATGGGCGCCACGTGACGATCAACTCCTCCGCGCCGCGCAGCACGAATTCCTCGTAGCCTTCGCAGTCGATTTTCATCGCATCGACTTCCGTGAACGCGAAGCTATCGAGCGTACGCATCTCGACATCGCCTTTGTCCTGAACGAAGCTGCCGCCCGTGCTGTACGGATCGACCTTGATTGCGACCTTGCCGGCGCGGTCGCCAAGCGCGTAGGGGCGTAGGTTCACCTCGCACGTGAAGTCGCGATTCGGCGCTTCGATCACATTCTTCACGAAGCACTCGCGATGAGCCTCGACCGGCTCGAAGGCTTCGATTCGCTTGAAGTAGTGCGCGAGGGTGAAGCTCCACAGACCGATGTGGGAGCCGATATCGATCAAGGTACGGCGCCGATCAAGGGGGCAGTGATCGAGAAACAGCATCTGCTTCTTGCCTTGGTACATCGAGCGCCCGTGGAGCTTCATGCGGTTCTTGGGGTCGGCCATCCAGTCGATCAGATGCCGCTCGTGATCAGGCCACCACCAACCATCAGCTTGTCGCATTTCAAAGCTCCTTGAGGTAATCGGCTTGCATCTTCGCGCCGCAGCCCGGCACTTCCCACGAGATGCCGACCGCGCCGCGACCGTAGACGACCTCGTGGCTCACGGTCTTGGCGTTGAAGAACCAGATCGCGCCGGGCGCAAGCTCGACGTGGTGCCGCGGTGCCCGGGGGCCGAGCGGCCCGCCGTCCATCTGGCGCAGCGCGTAGCTCACGTCGAGCGGCTCGCCGCGCTTGATCGCTGCGTCGCGCAGCGCGCGCAGCTCGTCGGGGTGCGTCTCGACGAGCATCGGGAAGTTCGGGCCGATCTTGTAGACGCGCGGCACGTCCGACACGTTGATGTACGCGGTCACGAGCGGCGCCTCGCCGCCGTAGCTGTCGAAGTGCAGCGGCTCCGGCCCGGTGATCATCGGCCGGAACGACGTGCGCTCCTCGACCGAGCGGAAGGTGGGGTAGAGCTGCGGAAACAGCCGCTTCGCGTGGTCGATCAGCCGGCGCACTTGCTTGCGCACTTCGGGCTTCGGCTCGCGCTCGAGATAGGGCGCCTTGAACGCACGGCGCTTGTCGACGAGGCCGGAGCGGATCACGTCGAGATCGGCTTCCCACGGCGTACCGTCGAGCACGAAAAGCTGCGAGTCGAGAAAAGTCTGTTCAGCGTCGGCCGCATAGTTCCAGACCAGCGACGACGCACTGAGGTTCGGGTCGAATTTAACCGTCGAGTTCACAGTTTCCTCGCGTGCCATAGGCGACCGTTGGCGAGTAGCTCGTGGTGCGGTAGCAGCCGCCTGACGCCTTCGGCGACGGCCGGGATCTCGTAGTTGTCGCCGGAGAGGATCGCGCCCGTCTTGACCTTGGGCAGCCACGCGCGGATGTCGGTCATGATGCCATCGAGCGAGTGGTCTCCGTCCGTGTGGAAGAAGTCGATCGACTCGTCCGGGAACAGAGCCGCGCCGTCGAGCGAGCGCATGTGATGCACGGTGATTTTCGGGTAGCCCGCAGCCCAGGACTTGACCTGTCGGGCGATGTCGTCCATGTGTTTCTGGCCGAATTTGCTGTAGTCGCCTTCCCACGAGTCGACGATGTGCTGCGCTTCGATCGACGGAATCGTGGCAAACAGCGCCGACAGTGCGCCGGCATACACGCCGACCTCGACGAGAACTTTCGGGTTGACGGCGGCGGCGAGCTTGCGCGTGGCTTCGCGATAGGTGGCGGCGTTGCAGGGTTTCAAAGCGGGGCTCCTCTATGCGAAAATAAACGGGCCCCTACTGCGCTGTAACGCTGTAGAGGCCCTGACCGCATCTCGACCTGTTCGGAGGCCGAAACATGGCTGCTAGACATTCTCTCACCGCAACGCGTTTGCGCGAGCTTCTCCACTACGATCCGCTTACGGGGGTCTTCACGTGGCGTATCGGCGGCGGCGGCGGCGGTCGATGGGGCCACATCCCCGCAGGGACAGTCGCTGGAAGCAAGTCGCACAACTATTGGGAGGTGTCGGTAGACGGTGTACGAGTTCTGGCCCACATTGCCGCGTGGCTTTACATGACCGGCGAATGGCCTCGCGATCAAATCGACCATAAAGATCGAAACGGCTCGAACAATCGTTTCGATAACTTGCGCGAGTCCGATCAGGGTCAGAATCTCTGCAACACAAGTCTTCGCTCGAATAGCGCGTCTGGCTTCCGTGGTGTGAAGCTCCACAGAGCCTCGGGATTGTGGCAAGCACGTGTCCAGTTTCGAGGGCAGGAAATCAGCGCGGGGTACCACCCAACCGCAGAGCAAGCGGCTAAAGCAAGAGACACTTTGGCTATCAAGCTGCATGGGGTTTTCGTTGTTCTGAACTTTCCAACGCCGCTTGAAGCTCCTGAACTACTCTCTCGACTGTGATCGCCGCCATTGCCTTTCGGCAATGCTCGCAATTGATCCGTGCGCCACATCCTAATCCGGTCCCCGTAAACAGGTTGCGGTGTGTCGAGTATCCGGTCACGGCAGGCGCAATGAACCCCCCGAACAGCACAACAGCCGGCGTGCCGACTGCCGCGGCGCCGTGGTGCAGACCGCCCTCGGTGCCGACGAACGCACGCGCGACACTGAGCACCGCGAGCGCGTGGCGGAAGGTGGGGGTGTGGACCTTGAGCACGTGTGCCGGCAGGCTCTGCTCCGGGCTGCTGACGCACTGCACGAAGTCGTCGCGCGTGCGACTCAATTCAGCCCAGCGCGTCGGCAGCCATGCCTTGTTCGCGTGGCCGTTGGCCTTGACGTTCGGCTCGATCATGATCTTGCCGCGGAACGGCTCGGCGAAGGCGAGCTCCTCGGGCGTGAAGACGATCTCGGCGGCCTGGGGGCGGTAGGGCTTCCACGTCCACTTGTGCGGCGTCTTGGCGGCGATGTAGGGCCGTGCGTGTGGGCCGTTGACCATACGCATCACCGGGCGACCGGCGGCACGGCGCACGATGTACGGCAAGCCTTCCCACAACGGCGACCAGCGGGGCCGCCCGTCCAGGCCGACGATCAGCACCGGCACGCGGTTCTGCTTGTGCAGCTTGCGCGCAGCGCCGGAGGCAATCAGCTCGTCGCCCATTCCCATTACGCCGGCCCCAGGTCAATCCAGACGGCGCCGTCATCGTCTTCGAGGTAGGGCTCCACGATGACCTTAAAAATCGTTCCGGTTCCGTTGGTGAACAACACGCTTTGATCAGGCTGCGCTAGAAGGAGCCGTGCCAGCGCGTGCGCGGTTAAAGCGATCTCGGTGAGGGCTTGTGGAAGTTCGATCATGGCGTCTCCACGAGGTAGATAGTCACGCCCGTCGCGTGCTGGTCGAACGTGTCGAGCCACCACTGCATTGGCTTGATCGTGACGTGCAGGTTCGTGTCGGTGCCGGGGAACGTCTTCTTGGCGGCGCGACAGCACACGCTCGCCCAGAGGAACCCGCCCGGCTTGACGTGGCTGTAAAGAGTCTTCACGAAATCGTCGACCGCATCCTCGGGGATGTGCTCGAGCACGTCGCTGCACAGCACCGCGTCGAACTTGCCGTGCGGCTTGTCATCGTGCGTCGGGAACGCAGGGTCGTACAGCGTCACGTCGAACCAGCGCAGCCCCCAGTCACGGTGCAGCTTGTGCGGGCTGCGGTATGCGTCGCCTGCACCGCTGCCGTAGTCGAGCACGCGCTTGGCGCCGTGCAGGCGCATCAGCTTCTTGAGCTGATCGCGGTGCTGGAGGATGCTGTACCCGCGAAACTGCGCGTCGTCGGCCGCGGCCATCTCCCGGTAGAGCGGCGTGAGGTCGGTCATTCCTGCTCCCGGAAATGCTTGAGCCAATCCATCTCGTATCGCTCGTCGCTCCCGTTGATGAGAAGTATGGCGTCGGTGCAGTGGGCGTGACGGCAGCGTTCGATCAGGTGACGCATGCTTTCCAACTGCATCTGATTGATCTTGCCGGTGTCGATCGTGTACGTCAGTACTTCGCCCGTGACACGACTGACCGCGCGCAGCGGTTGCTCACCGTCCCACACCAGAATTCCGGTCGGATCGCTGGCGATGTCGTCTGGGTGACGCGGCTTTCCGTTGAACGGATTGAAAAGCATGGTGCCGATGCTCACGGCTTGACCCTTTCCCAGTACCCAACGTATTCGTCGAAGTGCCCGGCCGTCACGCGGCCGAGCGCGAAACCCATATCCTCCATCACGCGGTCGATGTGGTGCGGGATGTTGAACGAGCGCTCGTCGATGATCGTCGGTGCAAACTTCGGCGGCAGACGCAGCACGACGAGCTCGCGCGCCGCTGCAGCCAGCCGGCGGCACGCCGCGCTCGGGTCGCGCAGCTTGTGCAGGACCGCCAGCATGATCACGATGTCGTAGTCGCGCACCGGCTTGTAGGTGTTCGCGTCCGCGACCTCCAACGTCACCGCGCGCGGGCCGCGCAGCTTGTTGCCGACCGCGACATGCTCGATCACGATCTCCAGGCCATGCACGGCCTTGGCGCCCGTGTCGAACAAGCGCATGCCGATCAGCCCCTCGGCTGCGCCGACGTCGAGCACCGTCTTGCCGGGCACGCGCTCGATCAGGTGGTCGAGACCCTTGAGTTGGTCCTCGAGCCGCCGATCGCCGGGCCGCCCCGGGGTCGAGAACCAACCTTTTCTCACTTGCTGTTGAGTGCTGCCCACGCTTTGCCGCTCCTGAATTCCTCGAGGGTGAATTGATGGTCCGCCAAGACCTCCGCGAATTGTCGCCGCTCGGCGATGCTCGCGATCTGCGGGTCGAGCACATTGCCTTGATGGAACTCGCCGCCGATCCAGTGCGCGGCAGCCGTGTCGCTGACGCTGATCGCCGGGACACCTTCGAGCAGCGCCGTGATCGCCGCAGCCGAGGAGTACGTCACGACCAGCCGGGCGCGCGAGAGCAGCGCCGCGAAGGCCTCGCCGCGGGCGATCTTGTCACGCTGCCACGGGTGCACGTGGACGTACGGGCAGCCCATGCCTTCGAGCCGGCGCGCGGTGACGGCGGCCCAGTCGCCGACGTAGCCGGTCGATTTCATGAATTGGTCGGACTGGGGGACGACGATCATCAGGCCGCCGAGCACCATGCGCTCGCGCACCGGGATGCCGAGTTTCGCGAAGCGCTTGCCGTCGCTGACCTTGTCGCGCGGATCAACCTGCAGCGCGTTCTTGGTCACGCGGAAGTAGAGGCCGCGGTGCTTGTCGAAGTAGCTGTTGTCGATGTAGTACCAGGGGCCCCCGCGAGCCTTCGCCTTGGTGAAGGCATCCATCTGGCCTTCGGTACCGAAGAACACAGAGCCCTCGGCACTCGGCGGGGCGCCGAACGCGAAGGCTTTGCAGATCATGTCGCTCTTGGCTTTGCCGGGCACCGGAAAAAGACGGAGAGTCATCGACGCACTCCATCACTGCCGGCGCATGGAATGCCTTCTTCAAAGTAGCGTTTCCATTGGCCGGTGTAGTACATGACGAGACCGCAGCGCGTGCACCGGAAGCGGCCTACATCAATGTCTTCGGTCCAGTGCTCTGTGCGAGTGCTCCATTCAATCTCGATTTCGCCGGTCATCCAATTCTCGACCTCGACCTGTTCGGTGATCTCGCGAGAGTGTTTGCAGGTTACTTCCATGTCGGCATCTCCGATCGGTGCGCGAGGATCCGGGCGAACGGCTCGCCGCTGGCGATCTCGTCGTAGTGCCATTGCGCCCAGGCCATGTGCTGCAGCGCTACCAGCCGGGCTGCGTCGTCGCGCTTGGCGACGGCGAACTTCTTGAACGGTGCTGCGCCGATGTCACAGATCCAGTGCGGTGCCGCGTACCAGGCCGGGATGCCTTCGACGAGCGCGCGCACGCCGATCGCGCTCGACCAGATCACGCACGTGTCGGCGTTCCTGAGCGCCGCGGCATCCAGCGTGAACTTGTTCTTGTCGCCGGGATGGGGCACGAGCCGCACAGGCTTGCTGCCAACCCAACCCCGGATCTGCGCCGCGGCCTTGCGCCCCCAAGCCGGCGGGCTTGCCATCAGCTTCGAGCCGATGCCGCGCTGCTCGCGGATCACGATCTCGCGACCGTGCTCGCCGACCGGGCGCCACGGTTTGACGCCGAAGCCCAGCTTCGCGAAGCGGTCCTCGTCGCCTACCGGGAACCAGCCCGATCCGTTGTGGCCGTGGACGCTGATCGCGTAGTACGTCTTGTCGGTCTTCGCGAGGTACCCGTTTTCCGCGATCACGACCTTGCCGCCCGCACGTTCCCAGGCGTCGGCGCGCGTCTCGTCGCTGCCTTGTTTCTTGTTCCAGAGGATGAGCCAGTCGTCCGGGCTGCTCGGCCGGGGGATCTGGGTGAGCGTGAACCCGACGCGCTTCAAGCCCTGCTCGAACGCAGCGCGGCGATAGGCGGGCTCCTTGCGGATCTCGAGGACGGCTCTCACAACACATCCTCCAGCTTGACCCGCGGCCAGCAGTGCAGCGCCGTGGTCGTGGTTGCGTTGAGCACCTCACACCCAGCATTCGCGAGATCGACAGACAGGCGGTTGAACTTATGGAGCCATTCAAAAAAAGTTTGTGCCTGCACCATCGGCTTCGGGTGATCGGCGTGGTGGTGCTTCTCACCATTCGGACCAAGAGCCATGTCGAAGCCGAGCAGCACGATCCGGCGGTATCCGAAGAAGAACGCGAGGTTGATCGCCTGGGCGCCTGAGTGCCCGTTCAGATGAATCTTGCCGTCGCGGCCGAGACCTTCGCGGTTCGCCCCACGCACACGCTTGAGCTTCGGCCAGCGCGCGCAGCTCGTCGCGTCCTGCGTCCAGACCTCACCCTTGAACGTGCGCACGATGTCGGCCATGTATGCCTTGAAGAACAAGAAGTCCCCGGCGTAGAGCACGTCCGCGGTCGGTGCCTTCTGGTAGGTCGCGTTCACGACGATCGTCTTGTGGCCGCTCGCAAGCGCGGCATCGATCTGCGCCTGCGTCAGACTGGGGCCGCTCGCGAGGACGATCGCCGTGGGTTTCATGCGTAGCGATGGTATCAGTTGTTACCTCCACCGGCAAGGTAGTCCTTGTGCGGGATCTTCTTGCCGCGCACGTTGAAGCCCCAGCGTTGGCGATACGGGCCGGTGATGAACAGCGTCCAGCAGTCCTTGCCCGGCGGCAAGTCCAGGCGATGCCACGAGCCGGCCGGGCGGTAGAGGATCGACCCGGGGCCGTGCCAGCGCTGCGAGATGCACATACCCTCATCGTCATAGCGCTCCTCCCAATACCCGCCGAACAGCACGACCGTCAGGTAGGGCCACGGGTGGTCATGGGGATCACGTCCGCGGTCGCTGCGCAGGATCTGATGGACACGCACGGCGAGGCCGCAGAGCTGGAGCAGCTTGGCGATCGGTCGCTTCCATGACACCGGACCAGTACCGTCGCCGATGCGGGTTCGGTACGGCGCCAGCCAGAACCGATTCATGTACCCGCTCAAATGAAAATACGGTGTGCGCTGCGCGCGGCGGATCAGGTACTCGCGGATCATGCCTCTACCCCTCGTTTCGTTGCCTCGATCAACAGGTCCTGCACACTGCGCTTGGTCTCGTGGCGCAACAGCACCAGCTCGTCGATCGTGCCCCCGCAGAGATCGTCCTCTACCTCGGCGTCATGTTGTACGATCGTCGGAACGCGAAGATATGCTGCGGCACGTTCGAGCACCCAGACACTGTCTTGGAACAGCCCAAGCCCGTGGTTGCAGTTCGAGCAGAGAACTCCGCGGGGGCGCATGGTTTTGTGGCAGTGGTCGGCGTGCGGCGTTCACGGGAGATCCGCGAAAGCACGCTGACAGATAGCGCACTTGAAGTCCTGCACTTCAAGAGTCAGTTCGTAGAGCGCGCCTGTAAAACCTGAGCGGTTGCTTGCTCGGTATCTCTCGTACTGGGCCGCGCGCCTCGCTTTGTTCTTTTCGTAGTACACCTTGTCATATGCGCGTTTCGCCGCTTTGTTTCTGACTTGACTCATACCGTCTCCTCTTTGTGGCGCTTCAAAGCTTCGAGCAGGATTTCCTGCACGGTGCGCTTGCTTCGCAGGCGCGCGAGAACGTCTTCGTCGATGGTGTCCTCGGCCACTACGTAGTGGATGAACACCGGGCGGTCATAGCCCGATTGTTTCTGCCGTACCGGGCCGATGCGCTCTTGAATCTGGAGGTGCTCCTCGAGGTTCCAGTTGACCGAGAAGAACACGAGGGTGTTGCCGCCATGCTGGAGACTAAGCCCATGACCGGCCGAGGCGGGGTGCGCCAGCAGGAGTGGAATCTCTCCGCGGTTCCACTGCTCGATTGTGCTTGCCTTGGCGTCGAGAACCCGCGCTTCCGGGAACGCTTTTTGGAGCCTCGCGAGATCGGAGCGGAAGTGATACGCCACGAGGATCGGAGCGCCTGACGCCTCCTCGACTATCGAGCGCAATGCTTCGATCTTCTCGTTGTGCACCACTTCCCACTCGACGTTCGAGTCGTTGAGGTAGGCGGCGCCGTTTGCCAACTGGAGGCACTTCATCGTTTTGGCCGCGGCATTGAACGCCTCGACATCGTGCTCGTCGAACTGGGTAAAGAGGTTATCCTCCATGTCCTTGTAATGCTTGCGCGCCTTCGGCGGCAGCGTCACCCTGAGCACGTTCACGATCGGCTCGGCGATGTCGAACCAGTCTTTTACCGAGAGCGTCAGGCACACGTCTTTCAGTAGCCCTTGAATCTCGGTTTGTGCGTGCGCGAACGGTACGCGCTTCGTGAACAGGGTGTTCCCCGTGCGCTGGAAGCCGAACCACCGATTCTCGAAGCCGCTGAATGTGCGCCCGAGACGTGCTCCCTGATCGATGAACCACCCCAACGCCCAGAGGTCTTGCAGCCCGTTCGGTGCGGGTGTACCCGAGAGTGCGACGAAGCGCGCCACCTTGTTGTGAATGATGCGCGCCAGGGTTTGAGCCCGCTTCGTTCCTTGTCGCAAACGGAAGCCTTTGAGTCTTGTTGCCTCATCGGCCACGACCATGTCGAAGGGCCACGCATCGCCCAGTGTCTCGACTAGCCACACGATCTGCTCGTAATTGCACGTGTAGATGTCAGCATCAGTAGCGAGAGCTTTCAAGCGCTCCTGCTCCGATCCGACGACCGCCACAACACGCAGATGTGAGAAGGCATCCCACGAACGCGCCTCCTCAGGCCACGTCGACTTGGCGACCCGCAAGGGTGCGAGCACGAGAACTTTCCGTACCTCGCCGGTCAGCAGCAGCGTGGAGATCAGCCAAAGGACTGTCGACGACTTCCCGAAGCCCATAGGCACGAGCAGCGCGCATCGCTTCACCCGCTGGGCGAATTCGTACATGAGCGGCTGGAAGGGCCGCGGCGCCCAGTGTTTCACTTGGCGACACCTTCGCTGCGGTACGCAGGCTTGCGCGGGAGTGGTGGCAGCCATGCATCAAGCTCCTCGAGCGTGGTGATGACGAGCACGATGCAACCGGCATCCTGCATGCGCTCGTGCTCGCGCTTCTGGCCTTCGGTGGCATCTTTCTTCGGCCGCTTGGTCTCCACGTAGGCGTGCCAAGCGCCTGCCGGCATCATCACGAACACATCGGGGCAGTGCTTGCGGCCGAGCCACGCCGCGGCGCGCGTCTCGCCGCCGTAGGCCTTGACCCGCGCGTCGAGCGCCTTGCGGATGTCGTGTTCTTTCATCTCTCGAGCTCGCTTTTCCGCAGCCACAGGAACCTCCCTTCATCCGGGTCGGCGACCGTGATGCCGAACTCGTACGCCGTCGTGACGCCGTGCTCGTCGACATGTTGCAAGCGGATCGGATCACTGTCCTTGACATCGCCGCGGTGTTTGAATTCCTGCAGCATGCCGATCACGGTATCAACGGTTTTAATCAAAACGGAATCTCCTGCCGAAGCGGCGGGAGGTTGAGACCGACTCGGTTTGCCTTCGTTGTTCCAGCCCGCATATACCGGGATGTCGTGCCATGTGTCCTCGTGCTCGGTGAACGTGCCGAGACTCAGACGACCGTGTTCATCCCCGCCGCCATACTCGCCGCCGCTCCACCATGCGATAGGCGGCTCTGCCGCCCCCTCGGGCGCTGGGCTGGGGGTGCGGGAGGCGAGGGCTGCGTTGAGAATGTCGATCAACTCAGCAAGGGCTTGCTCCGCTGGGAACTTGCCTTTCACCCTTGGGTAGATGGCCGACACGCACTCGCGCGCTCTCGCCTCTCGCTCGCTTTGCAGGGGGTTAGTCATATGGGTGCTCCTAACGATGGAATGCGCGGCCCATGCCGGCGCACGCTTGAATTGCAAGGCTCATCGACTCGACATCCACGATAGACGTAGCCGACCTTTGGCGTCGAGTCCTCGGTGAACCGCACACCTCCACCGTGACGCCGCACCGGGCCGACCCAGATCCAGCAGCCGAGCTCGTCGATCATGACGTTCGCGACGAGCCGATCCCAGAGCGACGGGTACTTAGCTGGCATCCGCGCTCTCCCTCGCCCGGCTGCGGATCTGACGCACGCGCGCCTCGGTGACGCCGAGCTTGTGCGCCAACTCGGTCGCGGTGAGCGCCGAGGCGAGCACCACCCGGCGGATGTGCCACGCATGCTTGCGCACCGCGATGCCTCGACAGGTGTCGTCGAGTGTGCGGCGGTCGAGATTGCCGGCGAAGACCTCGTAGGTGTCGAACTTGTGCTCGTTGAAGCACAGCCGCTGCCGGCGCAAGAGCACATCCTTATACTTGCGCGTTGCATGGACTTGGCTGTCGGCGCCGCAGCGGGGGCACTTCATGGCCGGAGCCTCGCCGGCAGCGCAAGGCCGTAGGCGGCGATCAGCTTCTTGTGGCACTTGCGGCAGCGGCACGCGACGTAGCCCTCGCGGTACGCGTTGTCCGGCACGCGCACGATCTCGCGGATGCTGACCTCGTGCTTGCAGAAGAGTTGCCGGAGGCGAAGGAGGAACGTTTTCATTCAGACCTCGCAAATTCCCGCGCATGTCTGCGCGCTGCCGCAGCAGTTGCCGCCGACGTAGAAGTCCAGTCTTGCGTTCGTAGACGAACATTGCGCGTACCTCGTCTTGCGTCATTTTCTGTACGGCCCCGTGGTTTCGTACCCCTCAGCACTCAGCGGCATGCCGCGGTTCCACACAAGATCCGCACACATCATCGCGCCGAGCTTCTCGGCGTTCAAGTCGTCGCGGTCGGCGTCGGCCTCGGCGATGATCTCGTCGTGGATGTCGAGCACGATCCCGAAGCCCGCCTCCTCGATCGCGAACTGCGGTTCCTTGAGCTGATCGCACGCCACGGCCTGGGTGATGTTCTCGAACACCTTCCCGCCGTAGGTGCTGATGCGCGACCACTTGCGTGAATACGGGCTCTGCCCCCTGTAGCTGATCCCGGGATAGGTGCGCTTGCGGCCGGTCTCGGGGTCTTCCTCGACCACGTCGAGGCCAATGCCGGGGTAGCACAGCTCGCGCCCGCTGGGCAGCCCGATGCGTAGCCACCGGCCGCTCACCTTCATCTTGACTTTGCGTGCCGGGCAGACCTCTCCGGGATTCGCGATGCAGTAGCGGATGGTCTCCTCGAGTTCCTTCCAATACGTGCTGATCTCGGGATGAGCGTGACGCCACAGGCGCTTGATCGTGTCGCACGCGATGAACGTCTTCTCGGCGAGGCCGAGCCGGGCCTTGAGCTTGCGCCGCTCACACGTCTCTTCGTCGATCTTGCCGAGCAGGAGCGCTTCTTCGGCATCCTCGTAGAGCCAGCCGAGGAACTTCTTGGCCTCGGTCAGAGCCCACTCGGGCAGCTTGTCGTAAACCTGCTCGGTCATCTGCGCGAGGTCGATGCTGTAGGTCGCGGCACCCGTGATGAACGCGCCGACGCCGCCACCGTACTGGAGCATCAGCTCCTCGACCTTGCCGATCTGGCGCTCGTTGCCTTTCTTCGGCACATCCGCCGGCTCGACGCCGAACGAACGCGCGTAGGCAAGGATGTAGAGGTCGAAGCCTTCGCCGCTGTCGTAGTCGCGGAACGCCTGCAGTTTCCACTCCTCGCCGGCCAGCCACGCCGCGAAGCGGCCTTCGATATTCGCCAGATCGGCGACAACGAGCTTCTTGCCCGGCCCGGGGATCAACGTGCCGCGGATGCAGTTCGAGCACGCCGCCATGATGTCGTCGAAGATCAGGTCGACGTAGTCGTGCTTGATCGCGTCGATCGCGATCAGGATCAGGTCCTTGGATAGCGTCGGCCGGGGCATGTTGCCGGGCTGGAACAGCCGGTGCGCGACGCGGCCGGTGCGCGCAGCGCCGCGGAACTGCATCGTGCCGCGCAACCGGCCGTCCGCGTTGACCGAGCGCAAGAGCGTCTTGAACTTGGACACGCTGCCGGTGGCGCTCTCCAGACGCACGGCCAGTAGCTCGCGCAGCTCGTCGGGCAGCGCCTCGTCCTTGATGCGTCGCTCGAGCGTGGCCGAGGTCATGTCGGGCAGCTCGATGCCGTAGGTCTCGAGGATGTGTGCGATGAGCTGGTCGCGCTGCGTGGCACGCTCGACCTCGCCGTTCGTCAGCGCCTGGGTGCGCTGGGCGAGCGTGGCCTTGGCCTTCTCGCTCGCCTCCACGGCTGCTCGTGCGAGCTCGACATCGACGCAGATCCCGCGCCGGTTGATCTTCTGGTCCAGCGCCCAGAGCGCCCACTGCTTGGTGGTGTTGTTCCACTTCGGCATGCGCCGATGACACTCGCGCATCGCGATGATGTCCTTGCCGGCGTAGCGTTTGAACTCGGCCCAGTCTTCGGGGAAGTCCTCGGGCCGGTTGAATCCGCCGGCCTTGTTCGGCACGCAGAAGCGCTGGATCAGCGCACGGCCGCGCTTGTCCTTGGCCTTCTCGTCCACGACCCCGAGCGCCGAGCACAGGGCCTCCAGCGCGCCCGGCAAGCCGTGCAGGTACGCCTGCACCATCGTGTCGCGGCGGCGTTCCGGCGGCACGATCTCGCAGATGTAGCGCATGCTCGGGTCCTCGTCGGTCTCGAGCACGTTCCAGTCGAACCACGCGTTCTGAAACCACGCGAGGCAATCGGAGTTATGCAGCGCGTCGCGCAATCGCTTCGGCCAATCCAGCGGGCCGAGGAGCCGGTCGAGCACGTGTGGCTCCTCGTCATCGATCGCCCAAGCGAGCAGGATGATCTCGGTGCGCTCGGCGTATTTCGCCACGCCGTTTTTGATCGGCTCGGGGCTCCGGGTCTCGGTGTCAAGCCAGAGATTCATGTTCTCCCTCTCTTTGATGGTGGCGGCGCGGTCTTCTCGACCCGGCGTGAAGCGGTTCCCGTCTCCGTTGATGTCGAGAGGCACAGAGGGCTCTGCCAATGTGCCGCGGGTGCGACCTTCGCGGCGTTGCCGCCACCATCAAAGAGCCCTCTTGCGAGGGCCCCGGGATCAGGTCAGGGAGTCGGTGTCTTCCGTGCCCTCGGTGATCTCCTCGAAGGCGTCGGCGTTCGGCGCCGAGCCGCCGGAGAACGCATCGCCGTCACGGTTGCGCTGCACGCCCAGCAGCGTCGCGCGGATCGCTTTGCCGTTG
>Ga0070698_100002657_pt1 | contig 19715 bp, 17 predicted proteins | sample KBSK1502metaG_FD_65477 | JGI IMG/M metagenome (GOLD analysis project Ga0070698, IMG submission 65477) | Corn, switchgrass and miscanthus rhizosphere microbial communities from Kellogg Biological Station, Michigan, USA - KBS K1-50-2 metaG | ecosystem: Host-associated > Plants > Roots >...
GCAGGTCCGCGAGCTCAACGATCCATGCGCCGTCCTTGAAGACCCGCGACAGGTCCGAGGTCACTCGTCGCGCGAGACGGGTCTTGCCCGCACCCCCGATGCCGGTCAGCGTGACGAGGTGACTCGACTCAAGCAGGCGCTTGACGGAGTCCAGCTCGTTGCGTCGTCCCACCAGCGGAGTCGTTTCCCGCAGGAGCTGGTCGGTCATAGGGGCCATCTCACAGGCAAGCTCCAGCCGTCGCAACTGGGCGCGCGAGCACTCACGGGGGACTCCTACCTAGGGCCGTCGATTAGGCACCGGGATACGCATTTCTCCGCATGTCTCAAGTCCTCTTTCGCAGGACTCTTTGAGTACAACGAGCGAGAGCGGAAGTGATCACGGTGAACAGCTCCAGGAAGCAGATTCTGATTCAGAAGCCCAGGCCGCGACCCCTCCCGGCCATCGACACCCGGACCCCTTCGGGTCGGGTACTCCCCTACTAGACCAGCCCCGTCCGGGTGGAGGTCACGACCATGGAGCGACAACCCCATCAGCGTGGCGGTGCGAGCCCTCGGCCCTCCCCCGAGCTCTCGGTGCCGGCTCGACGCGATCCGGCCGGGAACCTGCGCGGCTATGTTCGCGTCGCCGCGCTCGGTGACTCCTTGACCTTCGGCGTGGGTGACCCGACCACGACCGGATACCGCGGCTGGGCCCGCATTCTGACCGAGGCCATCGGGAACGACCATGAGGTCTCGTTCTGCAACGTCGCCCGGGCCGGCGCAACAACCTCGGATGTGCGCAGTCAGCAGCTTTCGGACGCCGTCGAGCACCGGCCGCACCTCGCGTCACTGATCGTCGGACTCAATGACACCCTCCGGTCCACCTGGGACCCCGCCCGGGTTCGCGAAGACCTGCTGCACTGCGCCGGGCAACTGACCCAGGGCGGCGCCGTCCTCCTCACTGCCAGGTTCCACGACCATGGCCAGGTGCTCAGGCTTCCGCGGCTCCTGGCGCGCCCGCTCCTCGAGCGGATCCAGGTGGTCAACGACGTGTACGACGAGCTCCACCAGCGGTTCGGTGGCCCCCGAGTCGATCTGTCTGCCCACCCCGGGGTCTATGACCGCGAGTTCTGGACCATCGACCGGATGCACCCCTCCGAGCTGGGACACCGGGCACTCGCGCACGAGTACGCCGAGCAATTGCTCGAGCTGGGCCTCACCTTCGAACCCCCGGGACTGGAGCTCGACGGGGTGCCGACCACCCGCGCGCGAGAGCTCCGCCGTATGTGCACCGAGGGTGCACCCTGGATCGGCCGGAGGCTGCGCGACCTTGCACCGGCCGCGACCCGAAGCGCCGTACAGCGCGCCTACCGACGCTTCGCCTGACGGGCGGACCCGCCCAGCTGGTCGTCGGAGGCGCGCCGGGTCAGATCAGCGGGATCGACGGCAGGTACACGTGCAAGTAGGCGGCCTCCGTGCGGACGACCGCCGTACCGCCCGGCCCCAGCTCGGCGAGCAGCTGCTGGTCGTTGGGCGCGTTCACGCCCACCAGCGTCGCGGCCTGGGAGAACGCCTCATTGGCGGTCCACAGGCTCACGCCACCGTTCACGAACGAGTCGGCAACTGCCTGGGAGAAGGCGTCCCCGTTGTCGGCCTGCACCGCCAGGATGCCCGCACCATAGATGATGTCGGCGAGCACGGCAGGCTTCGTCGCGTAGCCGTTCCGGGCGATGATCCTCGCGCCGGCGGCGCCATCACCCGCGGCGATGGCCACCTTGGCGTTCTGGACCGCGTCCGCGAACGCGGGTGGTGCCACCCCCAGCCAGGCGACGCATGCGACCGCGGCGACGACGAGGAACCTCAAGCTTCGAAGCATGATCAAACCTTCCTTTCGTCAGCCGAGGCTGAGCTTGCCGATGCCGTTGCCGGTGAACTCGCCGAACCAGATCGCGCCGCGCTGCGTGTTGTTGATGTCGCAGATGCCGGCGGCCGGGGCATTGACCGTGAACTCGCGGTAGGCGCCGGTCCTCGGGTCGAACTGGCCGATCTTGTTGCCGCCCTCGAAGCCACCTTGCGCGAAGTAGATCTTCCCGTCGGAACCCTGACGGATGGGACCCGGGAACGGGAGCGGGTTGCCCAGGCTGAGCGAGAGTCCAGCGAGTCCGCGCAGCGCGAGGATGTCGTACTCCTTGATCTGCCCGGTGGTCACGTCGAGCCAGCCGAACTTCTGGCCCGCAGACTCGGTGAACCAGATCTTGCCCTGACGGTCCGTCGTGACACCCTGCGGCAAGGAGGCCGGAGTCGGGACCGTGTACTCCTTGATCTGGCGGGTGAAGACGTCGATCGTGGCGATCTTGTTCGCCGCGCCCAGCGACACCACCAGGAGGTTCCCGGGGCCGGGCTGGATGATCTGCGTGATCAGGCTGGTCGTGGACAGAGCGGTCGGAAGTGGGATCACCGACACCTGGTGGGTGGTCAGGTCCATCCGGGCCAGAGCCGCGACACCCGACATGCTGAACCACATCGCGTTGTCCTTGCCTGTGGTCACGTCACTCGCAAGGGCAGTTCCGGCCGTCAGCGGGGCGGTGACCCGAAGACCCTCCGGGATCTCGAAACTCTCCATCGAGCCGTTCGACGGGTCCAGTCGCGTGATCAGGTTGCGCGACACCTGGGCGAACCAGAGTCCGCCGTCGGGACCGATCTCCATGCCGCCGGGGACGCTCAGCGGCTGGTCGACGGGGAACCGCGTGAACGTTGAGGTGGCCGGGTCGAACCGCGTGATCGCGTTGCCCGTCACCTCCTCGATCCAGGCCCGGCCTGCGTTGTCGAACTCGACTTCGCAGGGGCCGGACGCCGGCAGCGGAAGCTGGTATTCGGTCACCGGGCTGGAGCCTGCCGCCGCGACGCTCCAGGCAGCGGGTGCCAGGCCACCCAGCACGACGAGGGAGCCTGCAGCCAGCTGGCGCACGCGCCTTCTGCTCGTCAACTTCATGATTTCTCCTGCGGCGCGATGCGCGGTCAGGACCGGCTGGAGCGCAATGCCGCGCCCGTCAGCCAGCCGATCGGTTAATTTAGAGACGCTCCGCCTCTAAATCATGAAGGCTAGTGTTTGTTCGCTGACGTGACAAGGGTCACGACTCGACGCGGCTAGTAGATCCGGCGTAGTCCAGCGTGTTCGACGAACGCGTAGCCCTCTCTGCCGTCGGCCGAACGGAGCCCCACGAGCTCGTCGTAGGCGCTGAGGGTCGGTCCACGACGCGAGGGCCCCATCGGCACCCAGAACCCACCCAGCTTCACGGTCACGCCCGCCTCGAACGGCTCGCCGTCGATCTCGAGATGCGCCGCCTCGAGCAGTCCGCTGCCGTCGCGAGTGGCACCAACGGCAGTAATCCGTCCGGTCGCGCCGTCGCTGAGCAGGAACCCCTCGACCCGATCTCCCCCTTCGACGTCCAGAAAGCGCAGCGCGGTGAACCCGAAGTCATCGAAGATGGCCATGAAGGAGAGGTACTCCACGATGTGCGCGGACTCGTCGCGGTAACCCCAGGAACGGTCGCGGAACCCGTCGCCCTGGAACGCGATCGCCTCGCCGTCGAACTCGATGCGGCCGGAGACGTCGACGACCTGCTGGAAGTGCTGTTGCGGCTCGTCGGCCACCAGCGGCGGGATGACCTGGCTTGTCGAGTAGTCGGCGTACTGGAATCTGGGCTTGAGGGTGAGCTCGGCCCGCACCCTGGGATGGTCGACGTGGATGGTGTCGGTGAGCGGATAGTCGATCGAGTCGCTCCTCCATGCCTCACGGGAATGCGGGGTCTCGACGATCTCGATGGTCTTGCCCGCGATTGCGAGGCTGAACCGGGCGCGTCGGCCCTCGCCGTTCGCGGAGGTCGAGACGTGCAGTACGCCGAGGAGGTCGCGGTCGGCATCCCAGAAGCACACGTAAGCGTTGTCCCGCCAGGGCGGGCGGCCCTCGGGGACCGTGAGGGTGATCGGCTGGTTCAGCGGATCGGAGACGTGCGTGCTCATGCGGGTGTTCCGTCCAGGTCGGGGAAGGCGTGAGCCAGGGCAGAGTCGAGGAACTGCGGGCCGAGGACGAACCCGGCGATGGCCGAGGAGAAGACGCCGGACGAGTAGAAGCTCTCCCCCAGGCGGGCGCACTCGACATGCCGCCAGACGTCCTGCCAGACCAGGTAGAACCTGAGGTTCGCGTCAGTGGGAATCCGGCCGCCTGCGGCCTCGTAGGCCGCGAGGAACTCGTCCCAGTCGAACACCTGCGACACCGAAGGAAGGACGTACGCGAGGTCCTCGGCCGCGTCCCCGAGATGAGCCCGCTCCCAGTCCAGGGCGGCGGTCATCCGCCCGTTCTCGGCGAGGGTGTTCTGGAAGCCTGGGTCACCATGCACCACGCTGACCGACGGCGTCGTGGGGACGTGGGCGTGCAACCATCCGAGCAGGGCGCGAAGTCGCGGGGACGGCGCTCCGACGCTGGCCTCGCTGCGGGCGACGAGGTCGTCGATGGCGGCATGGATGTCGGCCTGATCCCGCATCGGGAGGACGGGCGCGACTCCAAGCTTGGACCCGTCCAGGGCGTGCAGTCTTGCCAGGAAGGTGGCGAGGTCGGTGATGACCTCCGGCGGGATCTCCGCGCCGCCGGCTCCTGCCACAGTGCCGAGGGGCGTGCCGGGTGAGCGCCGACTGGCAAAGAAAGGCCCGCCGACGAGACTGGCCTCCTCTTCGATCCACAGCGGCTCCGGAACCAGCATGTCCGGCGACCAGATGGCCCGAAGTACGCCGAACTCCGGCTTCAGGCTTGCCGAGGGATAGCCCGATGGCACCTGACGAAAGACGATCTGCTGGGCCTCACCGTCGATGACTGCGTCCACGAGCAGGGTGGTCTTGGAGTAGCCGCCCGGGATGACCGTCACGGCGGTCGCATACGCGCCATTGCCGAACCTGGTCTCGAGGTACTCGCTGACCCTTGCGACATCGGGACCCGCGGGACCGCCAGCGGCCGGTTGTGGCGACTCGACGGCACCGTCCTCGACGGCCCTGAGCTCGGCGAGGAGCTCGACCAGGACTGCATCCGCGGCGCCGTTGCCCGAAGCCCCTGCCGTTGCGAGGGCCTCGACGACGTCACCGAGCGTCGAGCCGCCGATTCCCAGGTCGTGGGCGCGACGTCGCAGGTCCTCGACCCGGTCTGATCCAGCGTCGGCGCGACTTCCGACGGCGGACTCGGAGGCCGCCCAGCCAGCGAGCTGGCCGAAGAAGCCGAGCGGACCAGACAGCGCGGGGTCGGGAATCTGCGCGGCCATCCCCAGCAGGTTGTCGCGCAGTGCGGCGAGCACCAGCTCGGGACGTTCACGGCGGATTTCCAGAGGACCAAGCGGGCCGACGTTGCTGCTCATCTCTGAAGCTTCCTGTTCGTCAGTAGGACCTGGGAAGACCGAGCGAGTGCTCGGCGACGAAGTTGAGGATCATCTCCTTGGAGACGGGCCCCATGTTGAGCATGCGCACGATGAAGAAGTAGTTGGCCAGCTGGTACTCCATCGAGACGCCGTTCCCTCCGTGGACGCCGATCGCCGCGTCGAGCGCCTCCAGGCCGGCGGAGGCGCCCAGGTACTTGGCAATGTTGGCCAGCTCGCCGACCTCGGCTCCGGCGTCGTAGCGCAGGCAGGCGCGCTCGGTTTCGTGCACCGCGGCCTGGAGGTGGATGTGAGCCGCGGCAAGGGGGTGGGCAACTCCCTGGTGGGAGCCGATCGGCACTCCCCAGACAGATCGCTCGTTGGCGTAGCGGACAGCCTTGGCCAGGGCGTATCTACCGATGCCCGTGCAGATGGAGCTGGTCAGCACTCGCTCGGCGTTGAGCCCTGTGAAGGCAACCCGGAGTCCCTGGCCCTCCTCGCCGACGAGATTCGTGACCGGAACCTCGACATTGTCGAAATAGAGATGCCAGCTCTTCTCGGGCTGGTTCATGACGGTGCGGATCTGGGTCCGGGTCAGGCCAGGAGCATCCGCGTCGACCATGAACACCGACAGCTTCCCGCGGCCGGACCCCGGGTCCCCACCGGTCCGGGCGACGACCATCACCATGTCGGCACTTTCCATCCCGGTGATGTAGTACTTCTGGCCGTTGAGGAGGTAGCGGTCGCCGTCGCGGGTGGCGACCGTGGAGATCCGATGCGCATTTGACCCGGCATCGGGCTCGGTGATGGCGAACGACATCCGGGTCGCGCCACTGGCGATGCTGGGGAGCCACCGCTCCTTCTGCTGGCGATTGGCGCTTCGGTCCAGGACCGTGCCGATCACCCCGGCCGAGAACAGGATGGACAGCGCCGGTACGCCGGCCATCGCCGTCTCCTCGGTGACGATCGCCAGCTCGCGGAGACCTTGGCCGCCGCCGCCGTACTCCTCGGGAAGGTGCACCCCCAGGAAGCCATGGCCGCCCAGCGCGTCCCACAGTTCCTGCGCGTTCCCACCCGTGTCGACCTGCTCCTGGAAGTAGTCAGGCCCGAACGAGCGGGCGATGCCGCCCACGGTCGCGCGCAGCGCGCGATCCGTGTCGGAGCCCTCAAGGAGGGACAGCGCAGCGTCGGAGGTGCTGGCGGTGAGCGTCATGTGCGTGCCTGCCTGTCTGAACAACGTGTCGCGACCTCTGCCGGGTCACCCATTGACAGAACCTTATATGGGCATCTAATTTTATGCAATCCCATAATTTTAGGAGAGCGCGACAGATGATCACCGAAACGGACGACTTCTTCTGCCACCAGACGGTTGCGCCGCACGCGCACGTGTCCGTGAATGACCCCAGCTGGGCCGATCGCGGTTATCACACGGTCGCCGACCCCGATCGGTTCGGGATCGACTTCGGCGTCTCGCTCTATCCGAACGCCGACCGCATCGAGACCTACGCGATCGCGGCGGTCCCCGGGCGGCAGTGGTCGCTTCGGGCAACCCGTGACCTCTCGCAGGGTCGCTACCCGTTGTGGGCCGGCCCCATCCACGTCGACATCCTCGAGCCACTCAAGCGTTGGCGATACAGCTGCGAGCCCAATGACAGCGGGATCTCCTTCGAGCTCGAATACGCAGCGCGGAATCGGCCGTACGAGATCTACCAGCCACCTGTGCGCAAGAACGGACGACTGATCCATCACGACGTCTACGTCTTCCAGCCTGGCTATTACACCGGACAGGTGACGCTGGACGACCAGACCTTCGAGGTGGACCGGGTGGCCGGGCAGCGCGACCGGACGTGGGGACTCCGCGCGGCGGGCGAAGGACAGCTGCCGCACGGCCTGCTGGCCTGGCTCGACGCGGAGTTCGACGACGTATCCATCCTGGCTCACATCCGAGACCGCGGCGACGACGTGCCCCAGGTCAGGGACGGTGCGATCTACCACGACAACGGACCGGTGGTGCCGATCGTCGAGTTCGAGCACGACCTGAGGTTCGACTACAAGACACGTCAGTGCGAGGGCGGCACCATCCGGCTCGTCGACGAGACCGGCGAGGAATGGCTGGTCGAGATCGAGCCGAAGTTGCGGATCTACCTCTCCGGCGCCGGCTACACCTCCAGCAAGACGCGACGGGGCCGCCTCCCCGTCGACCTGTGGCACGAGCGCTGGGATCTCACTGACCCGGATCTCGTTGCCCGGGTCGAGGGGCTCAACGACAACGTCTCGCACATGCGCTGCAACGGCCGGGAAGGTCACGGCGTGCTGGAAACGTCGATCGGAGAACACGCCCGCTACCAGGTCATGGAGCCGGTGGAATGGGCGTGACTGAGCAGTCCTCTCTCGCGGCCGTCTTCCGGGCCACGGTGGCCAGATGTCCTGACCGCGTCGCCTTGCGAACCGTCGATGACAGCGAGCGGTACACCTGGCGGGAGTACGCCGAGGAGGTGGACCGCATCGCCAGGGGGCTCGCGGGGCTCGGCGTACGACGTGGCGACACCGTCGCCATGCTGCTGACCAACCAGCCGGCATTCCACCTCGTCGACACTGCCGCGCTTCATCTGGGTGCTGCGTGTCTGTCGATCTACAACACGCTGCCGCCAGAGGACATCGGGTTGGCCATGCGCAACGCCTCCGCGGCCTTGCTGGTGACCGAGATGGCGTTCCTGGACCAGGCGATCGCCTCAGGAGCTGCCTCGACCATCGTGTTGGTGGACGGCGAGGGGCCGGGCACCATCTCTCTCCGGGATCTCGACGGAGACCTCGACGTCGAGAGCGCCTGGCGGGCCGTCAGCCCCGAGGACGTCGCGGTGATCATCTACACGTCCGGGACCACGGGGCCGCCCAAGGGGGTGGAGCTCACCCACGGGGCCGTCCTCGGCAATACGCAGGGGCTCGACAGTGCCATCGGGACGATCGACGGCGCGCGGGTGATCTCATACCTGCCGATGGCACACATCGCCGAGCGCCAGCTCTCGCACTACCGGGCGATGGCCTTCGGCATGGAGGTGACGTGTTGCCGCAACTCACGGGACATGCCCGCTCACCTTCTTGCGGTGCGCCCGCACTATTTCTTCGCACCACCACGCATGCTGGCCAAGTTCCGCTCCGCCGCGAGCAATCCCACGTCCGACACCCTGGAGCGTTTCGGCCTCGACCAGGTGCTGGTGGCGCTGACGGGTTCCGCGCCGGTGCCACCAGACCTGACGCAGTACTGGCTCGACGCCGGACTCCCGCTCGTCGAGGCGTGGGGGATCACCGAGTGTGGGGCCTTCGGCGCGTTCGGCCGTCCGGGCCAGTACCGGGTCGGAACGTGCGGCACTGCGTTGCCCGGTGTCGAGCTGAGGCTGGCCGACGACGGCGAGATCCTCGTGCGAAGTCCCTGGCTCATGCGGGGCTACAGGGGCCGGCCCGACGCCACCGCGGAGGCGATCGACCCGGAAGGGTGGCTGCACACCGGCGACGTCGGCTCGTTCGACGAGCAGGGCCACCTGAAGATCGTCGATCGCAAGAAGGAGATCATCATCAACGCAGCCGGCAAGAACATGTCGCCGGCGCACATCGAGTCGCGCGTCAAGGTCGCCCACCCGCTCATCGGCGAGGTCGTTGTGATCGGCAATGACCGGCCTTACAACGTTGGTCTCATCGTTCTCGATCCAGACGCCGTGAAGACCTTCCAGGGTGACCTCCGCGCCACCATCGATGCCGCGGTCGAAGAAGCCAACACCCGACTTGCCCGCGTCGAACAGCTGAAGCGGTACCACCTCATCACCGAGCCGTGGACACCTGGAAGCGACGAGCTGACTCCGACGATGAAACTCAAGCGCCGCGCCATCGCGCGCAAGTACGCCGCGGAGATCGAGGCGCTCTACAGCGGTTCGCTGCTGGAGCAGGGAGGCCGGGTCGGATGACGACAACGTGCAGTCAAGCCGAGCAACACCTGCCTGAAGTCGACCTGGTGCAACGCCTGTTCGACGGCAGATTCAGTTGTCGGGCCTTCCAGGATCGCCCGGTCGACCGGCCCACCATCACCCGAATCCTCGAGCTGGCGCAGCGCAGCCCGTCCTGGTGCAACACCCAGCCCTGGCAGGTGTCGGTCACCGAAGGGGAGGGAACCGAGCGCCTGCGGGCCGCGATCAGCACCTTCGCCGCGACCAACTCGCCGCAGCCGGATCTACCCTTCCCGGATCAGTACCCAGGGGTGTACGACGAACGGCGCCGGGAGTGCGGTTGGCAGCTCTACGAGAGCGTCGGAATCGAGCGAGGTGACCGGCCTGCTTCCGCGGCGCAGGCGCTGGAGAACTTCGCGCTGTTCGGGGCGCCCCACGTCGCCGTGGTCACCACGGAGCGGGATCTCGGCGTCTACGGTGCGGTCGACTGCGGCGTCTATCTCGGGCATTTCCTCATCGCCGCCAGAAGCCTGGGGATTGCCACTGTGCCCCAGGCTGCGCTTGCGGCGGTGGCGCCCGTCATCCGCGAGCAGCTGGGCCTCGACGAAAGCCGTCAGGTGCTGTTCGGCGTCTCGTTCGGCTACCCGGACCTGGAGCATCCAGCGAACGGCTTCCGGACCAGGCGTGCCGACATTGCGGAGGTGCTGAGGTGGGTGTCATGAACGCGACCGCGCCCCAGATCGTCGTGCGGTGTCCTGCGGACGGCAGAGTCGTGGGCCACGTCCCCGACATGAGCGCCGATGACGTCGCTGCTGAAGCCGAGAGGCTGCGCAACGAGCAGGTCGAGTGGGAAGCCATCGGCTTCGCCGGTCGCAGGCGATGGTTGGGGCTGTTTCGCGACTGGCTGCTGGACAACCAGGACCGGCTGCACCGTCTCATCCGAGAAGAGACCGGCAAGGCCTGGGGAGACCTCTCCATGGGGGAAATCGCCGTTGCCGTCGACGTCCTCAACTACTACGCAAGCCATGGTGAAGCCTTCCTCACGTCCCGGTCCCCACGTCCGCACAGCGCCGCGATGATCACCAAGAAGCTGACCGTCGAGCGCCGCCCCTATCCGCTCGTCGGGGTCATCACTCCCTGGAACGCGCAGATCGCCAACGCAATGCTGGACATCCCCGCTGCGCTGATGGCCGGTTGTGCGGTGCTCTCCAAACCATCGGAGGAGACACCGCTGACCTGGGTGGAAGTCGTGCGTGGATGGCGAGAGGAGGTCGGCGCTCCGAGGGTGCTCGGCTGCGTCACTGGGGCGGGACACACCGGTTCCGCCGTGGTCGACAACGTGGACATGATCCAGTTCACCGGCTCGACGGCGACCGGGCGAAGGATCGCTGCCCGAGCCGGTGAACGCCTCATCCCGATGTCGCTGGAGCTTGGCGGCAAGGACGCGACGATCGTGTGCGCCGACGCTGATCTCGAGCGAGCCGCGGGCGCAGTGGTGTGGGGTGCGATGCACAACGCCGGGCAGATCTGCGTCTCCGTGGAACGTGCGTATGTCGAGGCACCGGTCTATGAGGAGTTCGTCGACAGGGTCGTTGGCCTGGTCACGCAGCTCCGCTGGGGCATGGACGAGCCCGGAGAATTCGCAACGGACTACGGCGCGATGCTGACCGCCTCTCAGCTCGAGATCGTGGAGAGCCATGTAGCCGATGCTCGAACCCGGGGCGCCACCATCAGGACCGGAGGCCGCAGGGCGCCGGAGGGGTTGTTCCATGAGCCGACGGTCATGACGGAGGTCGACCACTCGATGGCATGCATGCGGGAGGAGACCTTCGGGCCGACGCTGCCGATCATGAAGGTTGACTCGATCGAGGATGCGATCGGCCTGGCCAACGACACGCCGTACGGTCTGTCCGGCAGCGTCTGGACCCGTGACGAACGGAAGGGTCGCGAGATCGCGCGCCGCATGAATGCCGGCTCGGTCAACGTGAACAACGTCCTGACCAACGTCTTCCAGCTCCCTGTCCCGATGAGCGGGTGGGGGGATTCAGGACTCGGCAGCCGGAACGGCCCGGAAGGCATCCTGCGCTACACCCGGCCGCAGTCGGTCATCTCCGAACGCGTGGCCTTCAAGAGCGAGCTGTACTGGTATCCACGAACAGCGAGTCGCGCGAAGGCGATGGCTCGCTTGACCCGACTCGTGGGGGCCCGGGACTGGCGACGCCGGCTGGCGCGCTGAGGCGCTACCCGTGCTCCGACCGAAAGGAGGTATGACTATCCCGTGAACGCCGACGACCTCCCGAGACCGCTTCAGCGGTCCGCCAAGAGCGCCAAGAACGCGAAGAGCGCAGGTGACCAACCGCAGCTCGGTCTTCGCGAACGCAGCAAGCAGCAGCGAACCGATCGCATCCTGGGCGCGGCGCTCGAGCTGCTTCGAGAGGACCCTGAGTCGAGTCCGACGGTCGAGCAGATCGCCGCGCGGGCCCACGTCTCACCCATGACCGTGTTCAACCTCGTCGGCAACTGGGACCAGATCTGGAGCGCCCTCGCCGACCTCGCCCTGCAGAGCCTGGATGTCGGGTCGATCCAGACTGACGACCCACACGAGCGGACCAGGCACATCGTCGACGCGGTCGTCAGCACGCTGGTGGCGGACCCCGCTGTGTTCCGGGCCTTGCTCTCACGCTGGAGTGGCTCCGGGCGAGTGCTCGAGCACGATCCCACCGACGCCATCGTCTCTTGCCTCCAGGAGGCTGCTGATCGCGGGCTGCTCGCCAGCAGCGTGAACGCGCGACGTTACGGAGAAGTCATCTCCACCGGGCTCCTCGGAACCATTCATCTGTGGACTGCCGGCATCCTCAGCGACGACACCCTGCGAAGCCGGGCACACGAGATCGTCGATATCGTCTTCGCCGCCGCTACAGCGGGCATGTGAGCTCGTCGGTCGTTCTGCCACTGTCAAACCCCGTGGGGCGTGACAGTCGCTCCTGCCCTGGCCACCGCCGCACAGGGATGATCTGCGGACTCGGCTCAGGACGCGGGTCCGCTGCGGGGGTGCAGCGTCCGGTTCAAGAACGAGGCGATGCGGTTCGTCGTGGCCTCGGAATCGGCAGCGGAGACCATGGCTTCGCACTCGCGCGACAGCTGCGTCCCCAGCGGGGTCTCGAACGACGCAAGCAGGAGGGCACGCAACCTGCCGTAGGCGAAGGTCGGCCCGGTGCTCAGCTGGCGCGCCGTGTCGAGCGCGATGTCGTCGACCGCATCGGCTGCGGCGACCCGGGTCACGAGGCCCCACTCGAGAGCCTCCTCCCCGGACAGCCGCCGGTTCATCAAGAGCAGCTCCTGTGCCCGGCGCAGACCCAAGAGGCGAGGGAGATACCAGGTGATCCCGCCATCTGCAGTGAGCCCGACCCCGGTGGCACCGGTCGTCACGACCGCGTCGTCGGCAGCGATCACAACGTCCGCCACGCAGACGAGTCCCAGCCCTCCGCCAGCCACTGCGCCCCGGACGGCAGCGACGATCGGCACGTCCAACCGGGCAAGGAGTTCGAGAGCCTGGTGAAAGGAATCGATCATCGGCCGGAGACCGTCACCGAGACCTTGGTCGAGCATCTGGCCGAACATCGTGATGTCGCCGCCCTCGCTGAAGTCACGTCCGCGGGGGCGGAGCACGATCACCCGGACGTCGGGATCCCGAGCGAGCAGCTCGGCCAGCCGAACGAGTTCAGATGTGGACGTGCCGTTCATCCGGCTCGATCCGTCCTCGGCCCCGACTCGCACGTCTGCGACACCGTCAATGACGTCGAGCGTGAAGTGGGTGAAGTCCGCCGTCACTGGTGGAGGACCTCGTCCGCATAGAGGGTGTCCATGTACTCGCGGATTGCGGCTATCTTGCCGTCGCGGACGTCGACGACGAAGCAGTAGTGGTTCTCGTAGGCCCTGTCCTTGGACGTGCGTGCGGTCACAGTGAGCTCGGCGAAGACCGTTTCTCCAGCCTCGCCGACGTGGTGGAAGGTGAGGTCCGCTCCCCCAGGGAAGCCAGCCGGCATGATGATCCGGGCAAAGGTGTCGAGGTCTGGTCGAGTCAGCACACCCGAGATCCGCGGCCAGTTCCCGGGAATCGTCCACGTGGCGTCGCTCGCCAAGGCGTCGAGGAAGTCATCGACCCGCCCCGGCGTGTTCATGGCCTCCAAGAGATCGATCACGATCTCGGTGTTGGTCGCCATGTCACACGCCGCGAGTCTGCGGGAACTTGCGGTTCGGGAAGATCATCTGCGCCAGGCTGTTGCGCAGGACCGCGGGCGCGCCCCCGGCGACGATGCTGCTGATGGCGTCCCGGTGGATGCGCTGGATCGGGTAGTCGGTCGTGACTCCGTAGCCGCCGTGGAGCTCGAGACTCTTCATCGTCACCTCGCCCATGATCGTGGCGCCGTGGAGCTTGGCCACGGTGACGTCATGCGCATCCGGGAAACGGCCCTCCGAGGCCGTGGCGCCCGCGCGGTAGGCGAGGAGCCGTTGCGCCTCGATCTTGGTCCACATGTCGGCCAGGTCGTGGTAGACCGACTGGAACTCGATGATCGGCCGGCCGAACGAGACGCGGTTCGAGACGAAGCTGACCGCTTCGTCGTACGCCGCCTCAGCAATCGCGAGTGACAGCGCGCAGTTGTGCAGGCGTTCCATGTTGAACGCCGACATCAGGCGGGGAAAGTGCCCCGGCCCCATGATGAGGTTCTCCGCAGGCACGCGAACGTCAGCGAACTCGATCTCGCCGTGCGGGATGCCCCGGTCGCCGATGAACTCCGGCCCCTTCACCGAGGTGACGCCGGGGAGTTCCGCCTCTACCACCAGAGCGGCGATTCCACGCGGGCCGGGGATGCCGTCCATCCGGACGAACGTTGCATACAGCTCGTTGACTCCGGAGCCGGTGATGAACGACTTGTGGCCGTTGACGACGAAGTGGTCGCCGTCCCTGACAGCAGTGGTCTCCAGGAGCGTCAGGTCCGAGCCGTGCTCTGGCTCCGTCAGGGCGATCGCGGCCCCGAGTTCGCCCGTCACGAGTTCCGGAAGGTACTTCTTCCGGACCGGTTCGTCCCCGAGCAGGATCATCGAGACCCCGGGTCCGCTGGTGCAGAACAAGGGTTCCGGACCGATCCATGACTGACTCGCCCGGAGGACGGATTCGACGGCGATCACGTAGTCGAGTGCCGTCCGCCCCTTGCCGCCGTACTCGACAGGCATCGTCAGGCCGAGGAGCCCCGCTTCGCGAGCTCGCGCGCAGACCTCCTTGAAGGGGGCGAGGTCCTCGCGGTCCCAGATGACCGCGTCCTCCTTGATCTCACGCCCCACCGCCGCAGCGATCTCGCGGAGCCTCGTTTGCTCATCGGTGAGCTCGAATCCATGACCGGTCACGTCGCATCTCCCTTGTTTCCGACCGCCATGGTTGCCCAATAAGGCAGTCTATGTCAATATGGCATTCGCTGACACTTTAGGGAGGATGAGATGGCGTACAACCTGCCGGTCGAGAACTCGCTCAGGGGACCGTTCGCCCCCATGCGGTTCGAGGCCACCGTCGACGAGTGCATCGTCACGGCCGGCGAGATCCCGAGGGACCTGGCGGGCGGCTACTACCGTGCGGGCCCGACGTGGAAGCGGCCGACAAAGCAGGGCACGAACCCAGTGCTGGGGATCGACGGGATGGTGCAGGGCCTGGTCTTCGACAACGGTGACGCGTTCTACAAGAACCGTTGGGTGCGGACGCCCAAGTACGTCGCGGAGGAGCAGCGGCGTGGCACCGGGATCTTCGAGTGGGAGGACGCCGGCTGGGGCGACTGGCGCGACAACGCCTGGGGTGACGTCAGGCGGACACCCGAGAACTGCGGCATCTCCCAGGGGCGCGCGAACGTGAATACGATTCCGTTCCAGGGCGAGCTGCTCGCAGTGGGTGAGCAGGGCGGCCCGCCGATCGCGCTCGACCCGATCACCCTCGAGACGAAGGGCGTGGTGCCGTGGTCTGCGCAGCTCAGCTCGGGGCTGCACACGCCCGCCGGCTACGGCGACGCGACCTTCACGGTCCACCCGAAGTGGGACTCAGACACCGGCATGCTCTACGGGTACGCCTACTCCGACGAACCGCCGTTCGTGACCATGCACTTCGTCCACCCCAACGGGATGGTCGAGTCGCGCGAACTGTGGGACGCGCCGTACAACACGGTGGCACACGATGTCTGGCTCACCCCGGAGTGGGTGGTGGTCCCGTTCCAGCCGTTCCTCGCCGACAAGAAGCGCTTCGTCAAGGACCTGAACGTCTGGGAGTGGAATCCCGATCTCCCGATCATCATCGCCCTGGTCCCCCGCCACGACCTCGCCAACGGCGAAGTGCGGTACATCAAGACCGACCTGCCTCCGCAGTACATCATGCACACGATGTCGGCGAACGTCGTCGGGGACGAGCTCCAGCTGGACGGACCGATCTTCAACCGGCCACCCTTCCCCTTCGAGCAGGACTTCGCATTGGGCGACGACGTCGCGCTCTTCTTCTCGGTCGCGGCGAGCCGACTGGGGCGCTGGACCATCAACCTCAAGACCGGGGCGTCGAAGAGCGAGCAGCTCAGCGACCGGCCCGGTGAGCTGCCCAAGGTCGACGAGAGGTTCTACGGCAAGGGCTACGAATGGGGCTGCCAGGTCGGCGGGGTTGTGAAGGGCGCCGGCATGAAGATGAACAGCCTCGTGATGACGAACATGAGGACCATGGCGGAGCAGGTCTACGAGATCCGGCAGGATCAGCCGGCCGCCGTGCTCGAGGCGTCGTTCGCACCCCGCACGAAGGACGCACCGGAGGGTGATGGCTACATCATCGTCCCGGTCTCGTGGTGGGCCGAGAAGCGCGGTGAGTTCCAGATCTTCGACACCTACGACATCACGAAGGGCCCGATCTGCAGGATCGAGCTCCCGTTCCACATGGGCTGGACGCCGCACGGCCACTGGATGGACTTCCGCTGAGCGGGGCGGCGGCTCCCGGACGTCGTTCCGGCAGACTGGCTGCGGCAGCGGACGGGAGAGGTGGGCTGATGGTGGTGGGCGACGAGGGGGCGAGCCCTCCCGGTGCGCGCGAGCGGCGACGCCGGCGAACAACCCGGGACCTCGCTCGGGCGGCGGTCGCGCTCTTCGAAGAGAAGGGCTTCGAGGCGACCACAGTCGAGGAGATCGCAGAGGCGGCCGACTACTCGGCACGGACGTTCTTCCGCATCTTCGCCCGCAAGGAGGACTGTGTCTTCTTCGACCTGGAGGCTCGCCTCGATGCGGCGTCGGTGAAGGTCGCGGACGCAACCATCGCAGCTGAGTGGTCGGTGCTGCGGGCGGCGCTCCTGGACCATGCGCGATCGTGGGAAGGCGGCGACCCGGAGTTCGCGCGCGCCCGCGCCAGGCTCTTCCACCGGGAGCCGGCGCTGACTGCCCGCTACCTCGCGCACAGTCTCCGCTGGGAGGAGGACCTCGTCCAGCGGATCCTCCAGCGGGGCGGGGATCGCCAAGACCGAGCGGCCGTCTACCTCGCGGCCAGCGTTGTCGTCGCGGCCTACCGCACTGCGTTCCGGGTCCAGGTCGAGGAGGGCGGGGCGCTGGTTGACCTGCTCGACGACGCGCTGGCGCGAGTCGAGCAGAGCGGCTTCATCGCCAGCCAGTTCCGCGAGTGACGTCGTTCCGCCGCATGAACGATCGTTCTCCAATGTCGCCCGACAAGCGCCGTCATAGAAGCGTCGAGGAGCGACATGAGGCTCGTCAGGCCATGGTTCAGCCGACAGACTTGTTTTTTCGACGCTCTATCTCAATAATGTAGAGGAGTGTTCTCGCGTTGCGCGGCGGCGGTCAAGCCGCCCCAGCGCACGAAGTCCCCGTACCTGAAATGGAGCCTCACATGGCCAAGCGCTCGACCTACAGCAATGCAGCCGACTACGTGGTGGTGGGCTCCGGCAGCTCGGGCGCGGTCGTCGCCAGTCGACTTGCCCAGTCCGGCGCGAGCGTGATCATGCTCGAGGCTGGCAAGTCTGACAACAAGGGAATGCATGGCTACTTCACCAGGAAGCCGGGCATGGTCGCGCCCATGCACTTCGAGCAGCGCCTCGAGAAGCCGTTCGACTGGGGCTACAAGTCGACGCCTCAGGCCGGCGCGGGTGGCCGCGAGATGCTGGTCACCCGCGGACGGGTCATGGGCGGGTCGAGCTCGGTCAACGGCATGGTCTACGTCCGCGGCAACCGTGCGAACTTCGACTCCTGGGCGGCCGAGGGCAACGCCGGCTGGTCGGCCGACGAGGTCAACGCGGCGTACAAGCGCTCCGAGGACTTCGAGGACGGCGAGAACGCGTACCGCGGCGCCGGCGGCCCGATCAAGGTGACCCGCAACCAGTCACCTCAGGAGGGCACGCTCCAGTTCATCCAGGCCACCGCCGACACCCTCGGCGTCAAGATCCTCGACGACTACAACGGGGCGGAGCAGGAGGGCATCTCCCGCATGCAGCAGAACGTGAAGGACGGCGTTCGCTACTCCTCCACGCGTGGCTACGTCCACGACCTGGCGCCGCGCACGCTTGAGGTCCAGACCGAGGTCCTCGCCACGAAGATCGTCATCGAAGGCAACCGCGCCGTGGGCGTGGAAGTCGTCGACCAGGGCCGCGGCGGCGCCAGCCGTACCATCCGGGCGGGCAAGGAGGTCATCGTCTCCGGCGGCTTCATCAATAGCCCGCAACTGCTCATGCTCTCCGGCATCGGCCCTGCGGACCACCTGCGGAGCCTCGGCATCGACTGCATCGCCGACCTGCCGGTCGGCGACAACCTGCACGATCACCTCTTCCACCCGCTGTCGTTCCACGTCACGAGCGTGAAGATGAAGTCCACGCCGGGGTACTTCGTCAAGGGGATGGCGAAGAACCTCATGGGCAAGGAAACGTTCCTCAACCACTCGATCTTCGAGTCCGTCGGGTTCGTCCGCAGTTCTCTGGCGACGGTCGCACCTGACATCCAGCTGCACGCGCTGCCGTGGAGCTACCCCGACCCCGGCGCAGGCGATCACGGCAAGCAGAAGCCCGACCCGCGTTCCGCGCTGAGCGTGTTCTCCACCCTGATCTACCCCAAGAGCCGCGGCACCATCCGGCTGGCCTCGGCGGACCCGAGCGTCGCCCCGCTCATCGACTACGGCTACCTGACCGAGCCTGACGACATCACGGTCCTGGCCGAAGGCACCGAGATGATCCGCGCGATCATGGCCGGCGCGGCCTTCGGGGGCGCCGTCAAGGAAGAGGTCTACCCCGGAGCGGACGCGAGGAACGGCGACATGGCAGACGCCATCCGGCGGCGCTCGGTGTCCGTCATGCACGCAGTCGGCACCTGCCGAATGGGGGTCGACGAGCGAGCAGTGGTCGGGCCGGATCTCAAGGTTCGCGGCATCGAGGGTCTGCGCGTGGCAGACGCATCGATCATGCCGAGCATCACCGGCGGCAACACCAACGCGCCGTGCTACATGATCGGCGAGCGGGCCTCCGACTTCATCCTGGGAAGGGTCTGACCAATGCCGGTCAGGACCCGCCCTTCGGGTCGTGCTGCGCGAACCAGGACGCGACCGACCTGCGCGACGAGAAGCCCAGCTTCTTCAGGATGTTCTCGACATGAGCCTCCGCCGTGCGCGCGGAGAGAACTACGTCGAGACCGACTGGCTGCCCTCCAAGCACATCGAACCGACCACCCGAGCCGCCTACGTGTCGAACCTGACCAAGCACTTCTTCCCGTTCTTCGGTCGTAAGCAGCTGCACCAGATCACCCCCGGCCTGGTGCAGGACTGGGTCACCCGGGCCGCCGCTGACGGGCTCTCGGCCAGGTCGATCCGCAAATACCACACCATGCTGCACTCGATCTTCGCCCGCGCGGTCCGCGACGGGCTGATCGTGGCCAACCCCTGCGCGGACACCGAGCTGCCCAAGGTCATCGCCACCAAGCAGCGCACCCTGACCCCGCAGGAGTTCGATCTCCTCCTCGACGCGATCCCCGAGCGGTACCGGCTGATGGTCGAGACCGCCATCGAGACCGGGATGCGCTGGGGCGAGCTCATCGCCCTCAAGCCCCGACACATCGACTTCCTCCGCAAGACGATCACCGTGACCGACACGATCATGGAGGTGTCCAAGAGGCACTCCCCCACCGGCGAACGCTACGTTCCCAAGCCCTACCCCAAGGACAACGAACCCCGGACCTTCGGCGTGAGCCAGTACTGGCTCGACCAAGTGGCCCAGCACATCAAGAACCGCAGCCTCGGTCGCGACGACCTGCTGTTCGCCACCACCGCGGGCACCCCGATCTCGCGAAACACCTTCCGCACCCGGATCTGGCTTCCTGCGGTGAAGACCTCCGGGGTCGA
>Ga0070698_100002658_pt1 | contig 19714 bp, 17 predicted proteins | sample KBSK1502metaG_FD_65477 | JGI IMG/M metagenome (GOLD analysis project Ga0070698, IMG submission 65477) | Corn, switchgrass and miscanthus rhizosphere microbial communities from Kellogg Biological Station, Michigan, USA - KBS K1-50-2 metaG | ecosystem: Host-associated > Plants > Roots >...
CGGACCTCGATCATCGACCAGGACATCGAAGGAACGGCGACGTTCGACCTGCTGGGCGTCACGTACGAGCTCGCATGCGCGGGCGTCGTCACCGACGTCAGCGTCGACGAGGCCAACCCGACGGCGTTCGTGTCGGCCAACGCCGGCGTGAAGGTCGACTGCTTCTGGGAGACCGAGGACTCGATCGCGGGCTTCTTCGCGATCGATGACGGCTTTGGGTTCTACTCGAGCGCGTTCGTGTTCTCGTCCGACGGCGAGATCGATGCGACGTCCTTCTCCGGCTCGATCGACGCATCGGGCGTCGACGTCGCGCTCGACCTGACCAATTTCGAAACCGGCGACACGGCCACCGCGACCGGCGTGGCGTCATTCGCCCTGCTCGGCGATCCGGTGACCTCGTTCATCCGCCAGCAGGACAGCCTGATCAAAAGTGTCGAACAGGCGCTCACCCCCGACGGTTCGTTCGACGTTTCGACCGGCCAGTCGTACGCGATCGACGCCGACCACTGCCTGACGGAGTCGTTTGCGGAGCACGCGATGGGCAGCCAGCCGAAGGGCCCGAAGCCCGGCGCTCCGCCGGTCAACGATGCTCCCGATGGCGCGCTCCCATTCAAGCTCGGCGGTGTCGTCAACATCCAGACGACGGGTACCGCGCTGGACCCCGAGGTCGGGATCACGACCTGCCCGCAGGGCTTCCAGGACGACTTCGGCCACACCGTCTGGTACACGTTCGTCGGCACCGGCGGCCCGGTCACGCTCGACACGTCCGGCAGCAACTTCGACACCGTCATCGCCGCGTTCACGCGCGACGGGGATACGTTCACCGAGGTGGGCTGCGAGGACGACGTCTCGTACCAGCCGATCGGCACGTCGTTCCAGGCCGTGCTGACGATCGACACCGAAGCCGGCCAGACCTACTACGTCGAGGCGGGCGGCTTCCGCCGCTTCTTCCAACCGGACCTGGTCCAGAACGGCAGGCTCCGCCTGTCGATCTATCGAGCCTGAGACAGCTCCGGCCGGTCACTCTCCAGCCGGCTGCGATCCCGGAGAGCCGAGGCCCCCGCCTCGGCTCTCCAACTTGTGGGTGTTCGCCGACCCCGACCTCAGCGCGAACGTCGCTCCTCCGCGGGCCTAGCCGCGAGCCGGGCTGCCGACACCCCCCTGGGAGAGGCTCGTGCTCGTGGCGCGAACGCCTGAGCCATTCATCGCGGTGGGTGAGCTCGCGGGTCCTGTCGACGCGTCGAGCCGGGCGAGGAATGGCGTCGCGCCCAGGCGAGTCAGCGTCTCGCGAGCCGATGCGATCGCCGCCGCAGCCAAGGGCGACTCGCGCTCGATACCCGGCATCACGACCGCCAGGTCGACCGCGCATGCCGCGTGGTCGAAGGCCAGGCCGAGCTGCGCGTATGCGCGGAGCACATCCATGAAACCGTTGAGCGCATCCGCCGCCCGGCCTTCCACGGCCGCGATGCCGGCGCGGATCCGGGCCTGGTCGACCTCGAGCGCGGGGCCCCAGAACGTCGCGGCACTGAGCGCATCCAGGATCCGCCACGCAGCTGCCGCGTCGCTGGCCCAGAGCGCCGCGCGTGCCGCCAGCGGATACGCGAGCGGCACGAAATATTCGGTGATCGCAACGGCACGCTCGGCGAGCTCGACCGCCGCGCCGAGGTCGCCCGAAGTGAGGGCCGCGAACGACCGCGCAAAGAGCTCGTAGGACTCGTACTGCGGATCCGTGATGCGCGCCCGTAGCCGGACCGACGCCTCAAGATCGGCCGTCGCGTCGAGCCCGCGGAGGACGTGCAGGATCGCCCGGTCGACGTGGAGCTCCATCCAGATGCCTTCGGCCGTCTCGTGCTCGAGCCACTCATCGAGGGTGGTGGCCACCCAGTCCCACTCCCCGACGCGCAGCGCGCAGATGGCCGTGTTGCCGACCATCTGGAAGCTGTACGCGCGCGACCCGAGCCGTCGTCCGATCTCGAGCCCCTCGCGGCCGAGCGTCACCCCGGCCGCCGGATCGCCCCATTGCTCATAGAACGTCAACAGGATCCGGCCGCCAAGCTCAACCTCTCCGATGTCGTTCGCCAGCGCCAGCTGGTGTGCGCCGCGGAGGAGGATGATCCCTTCCCGGGGTCGGCCCGAGTTCGAGAGGCTGGTTCCGCGACTCAGCAGGCCGCGCGCGATGGGCGGCAGGTCACCGAGGCGCTCGGCGATCGGCAGGAAGCGGTCGATCCAGCCGAGGGCCATCCGCATCTCCGCGAGCCCGGAATAGGCGGCGGCCATGGTCATCATCATCTGCACGCCTGCCCGGGTCTCCTCCAGATCGGAGAACTCCTCCCATGTTGACTGCATCAACTGCAATGCCGCGGCTGGATCGCCGCGGAAGCTGCGCAGGGCCCGGGCGTGCAGCGCGGCGGCGATCGCGATCGCCTCGCGGTCACCCGTCTTGCGCCGCTCGGCCTCCGCAGCCGCGGCGTGGCGCAGGATTGGCTCCGCGTCGAGCCCGTTCGTCGCGGCAAAGCGAGCCCGCTCGTGCAGCTCGGCACGATCCGCCGGGTCCGTCGTGACATCCAACGCCTGCTCGAGGAATGTGCGCGCCTGCTCGTATGCCCCGAGGGCCGACGCACGCTCGGCGGCGCCACGGAGCGCGACTCTCGCCTGCGCGGCGAGGGCGTTGGCTTCGGCTTCGTCGGCTGCGAGGCGCTGCGCGGCGAGATAGTGGCCGGCCAGGCCGCCGGCGAGCTCGTCGGTGGCGAGGCTCTCGAAATGGCGCGCGGCGGCCAGATGGCGGGCCTTGCGGTCCTTGCGCGACAGCGTGTTGTAGGCGACCTCGCGGATCAGCGCCTGCACGAACAGGTACTGCCCGCGTTCCGGCGACCTCGGATCGACGTCGAGGGTCAGCAGCTCCCGCCGCACGAGCGCGCGGAGCCGAGGCTCCAGGGCGTCGGCGGCCTGGCCCGATACGGCGGCGAGGCCCGCCACGGTGAAGCTCTGGCCGAGCACGGCGGCGTCCTCGACCAGAGCCCGGTCGGTCGAGTCGAGGCCGTCAAGTCGCGCCGCGATGAGCGCCGTGAGCGTCTCGGGGACGGCGAGGTCGTCGAGGTCGCCGATCGGGCGATAGGCCTCGCCCTCGAGCACCAGCTGGCCCTGGGCCAGCAGCATCCGGACCGTCTCGACCGCGTACAGCGGGATCCCGTCGGCCCGGGCCACGATCCGATCGGCAGCCGCCTTCGGCAGCCCCGGCACGAGGCCGGCGAGCAGTCGCTCCATGTCCGCCGGTGGCAGGGGTTCCAGGTACACCGAGGTGAACGCGCGCTTGCCGGCCCCCCAGTCAGGACGCCGTTCGAGGAGCTCCGGGCGAGCCAGCGTGATCACGGTGATCGGGGCCGCCCGGCCCCACTCCATCAGGTGGTCGATGAAGTCGAGCAGCCCGGTGTCGGCGTGGTGGAGGTCCTCGAAGACCATCACGACCGGCGACGTCGCCGCGAGGCGCTCGAAGAAGGTGCGCCACGCGGCGAAGAGCTGGTCAGTGCCGATGGGTGTGCCGCCACTGCCCACGCCGAGCAGCGCCAGTAGCGACGCCTCGATCCATCGGGCCTCGGCATCGTCGGGGACATGCTGCTTGAGAGTCGCCGCCACCCGTTCGCGGGTCGTCGCCTCGTCGTCTGCCTCGGCGAGGCCCGCGCGGCGCCGCACCATCTCGCCCAGCGCCCAGAACGTGATCCCATCCCCATAGGCCGGGCTGCGGCCGGAGTGCCACCACACGTTCTCGACGAGCCCGTCGCCGTACTTCTGGAACTCCCATGCGAGCCTGGTTTTGCCGATCCCACCGGGCCCGACCACGCTGACGAGCCGCGAGCGACCCTCGCGTTCGGTTGCGTGGAACAGGTCCTTGAGGAGTCGCAGCTCGTCGTCGCGACCGACAAAGGGCGCCTCGAGGGTCTCGCTCCGGTTGCGCCCGCCTCGCTCGGCGACCACCCGCACGGCCCGCCACGCCTCCACCGGGGCCTGCTTGCCCTTGACCACCTGGTCGCCCGCCGGCTCGAACGCGATCGCACCTGCTGCCGCGCGCTGGGTCGCCTCGCCGACGAGGACGACCCCTGGTGCGGCGACCGACTGCAGGCGCGCTGCCGTGTTGACGAGGTCACCCGCGACCATGCCCTGGTTCGTGGCGCCGATGGTCACTGCGGCCTCGCCCGTCAGCACCCCGGCTCTGGCCTGAATCCCCGGGCCGAGGCTCGGGACGGCGTTCACCAGCTCGAGGCCGGCGCGCACGGAGCGCTCCGCGTCGTCCTCACGCGCGACCGGCGCGCCCCATACCGCCATGACCGCGTCGCCGATGAACTTCTCGACGGTTCCGCCATACCGACCGATCACGTCCGAGGCGAGCTCGAAGTACCGGCTCAGCGTCTCGCGCACCTCTTCCGCGTCACGCTCCTCGGCGAACGGCGTGAACCCGACGAGGTCGGCGAAGAGGACGCTGACGAGGCGACGCTCAGCGATCGGACCCGATCCGTCGCCGCTCGAGGGCGACAGGCCAATCGGCGCCGGCGCGGGTACTCCCGGTCCGGCCGATGCCGCCGACGCAGCTTGCACCCCGCCTTGGAGCGGCGTGGCGCACTCGGAGCAGAACTTGGCGGATGGCGGATTGATCGTCCCGCAAGTCGGGCAGGGGCTTGCGAACGCGGTCCCACACTCCGTGCAGAACTTGGCGCCGGGCCGGTTCTCCGTGCCGCAGGTCGGACAGTTCACGCGCCGTGGAGCATACCGATCCTGACGGGCAAGCCGCGACGCCGGTCGTTACGTTCGAAGGCCCCTCGGGATCGCGGGCAGCTTCTCGAACCGCTGCGGCGGCGGCACGGCGGTGAGACCCCGGTGTCCCCTGCCCCGCCGGAACACGGCAAGTACCTTGCCGCCGCGACGAGCAGCCGAAGGTGCGAGCAGCCCGCGGGCGCCGTCGCGGAAGGACGCCTCGCCGATCGGTTGGGTCTCGGGCCACTGGCGACGGCTCGGATCAAGCCGGTCGATGCCCCGCGCCGTGAGCGCGCCTTCGGCCGTGAGGTCGACCACGTCGTCGAGGTCGACCTCGACCCGCCAGATCGCCCGCGGCAGCCGCCGCGATGGTGGGACGCCCGCCTCGGAGGTGTGCCGGTACCACTCGGCCCAGACGGTCGCCTCCGAGTCGCCGAGGTAGATCGCGCGGACGACGCTCCCCCGCTGCCACCGCCCGTCGGCGGGCTCGTCGGTCCAGAAGAACGGCTCGGCGTCGACGCGCGTGATCCGGTACCAGGTGCCTTCGACGTGGATGCGCGGCGCCGGCGGCGGCTGCCCCACCAGATAGCTCAGGCGAACGACTCGTTCTCGAGCTCGGCGACGACCTTCGAGATGTCGCGGTAGCGGCCCTTCGAGAGCAGCTCGAGCGGCCGTCGGTCACCCAGCGCCGGCACTGGCTTGAGCAGCCACAGCGGGACATAGCGCGGTTGCATCACCCGCTCCAGCCGGTCGACCAGGCTCACCAGCTCCAGGAACCGCTCACGCTTCGCCCCGGTCGGCCGACGGGTCGCTCTCGCCCACGCGTTCACCGTCGCCGGCTGCGCGCCGACTGCGACCGCGATGTCGCTCGTGCCGACGCCGAGCCGCTGCACCCGGCGCACCTCGTCCGCGAACACTGAGACCGCCACCGCCTGCTCTCCCGCAATTCCCGATCAGCGTCGCGATTCTGTCACGAAATCGTTCGTGGCGCCGCTCAGCTCCTGCCCGCCCAGACCCCGACCGACTCGAACGTCATCGGCACGTCGACGAGGATCAGCTCGGAGGCTTCCTCGGCCTTGATCGTGAGCGAGCCCGCGTCGGTGATCTTCGCGGCGTCGCCGGTCCCGAGCTCGTCGGCAGAGCCACCGGACTCGAGGCTGATCCGACCAGCGATGAGGTACAGGTAGATGCCCCTGCCGGCGCCGAGCTCGTGATCGACGGAGTTGTTCGGGGCGAGCGAGGAGATGTACACCGAGGCGTCCTGGTGGATCCCGACGGGCCGCTCGGCGCCGAGCCACAGCTCGGCGACGGCCTCGATCGGGTCCGACTCTTCTGTATCGCCGCGCTCGGCGGGCGTCTTCCCGATCTCCTTCACCGGCGCGAAGGCGCGCAGCAGCTTGTTCGTTCGATCGTCCTTCGTGATCACGCGCTGCTCGACGCCGGGTTCGAGGCTCGCGATGTCCGGCAGGATCCAGATCTGGATGAAGCGCATGCCCTCGGTCTTCGACGCGTTCTGCTCCGAGTGCCACGCTCCCGAGCCGAGGGTCATCCGCTGCACTGATCCCGCGGGCAGCGGCCCGAACGCCCCGCCGACGTTGTCCTCGTGGCCGAACAGGCCCTCGACCACGTAGGTGAGGCCCTCCACGTCCCGATGCGGGTGCAGCGGCCAGATCGCGCCCGGGATCAGGCGGTCGTCGTTGAACACGCGCATCGCCCCGAAGCTGTCGTTCTCGGGATCGCTGTAGTCGTCGAACGAGAAGTGCCAGCGCGCCCGGAACCAGCCGCCGCTGACGTCGTGGATTTCGCCGTCGCGCCTGATCACGCGCATGCGTCAGGCCCCGCTACCGCCCGTCCACCATCGGCACGACCTCGTTGATCCAGCGGTCGAGCGTCTCCTCGTCGTAGGGCGCCGCCATCTCGGCGAGGAAGGTATGGAAGCCGAGCGCCTTCCGCTCCGACATGCGCTCCGCGATAAGCTCGGGCGTGCCCACCCAGAAGGTGTCGTCGTCGAGCACGTCGGCCATGGGCGTCCTGTTGGCCGCCATCTGGGCGCGCCACAGCGCGTCCGCGTCCTCGGCGCGGGAGCGGATGAGCGGCTTGCAGCCGGCGGTCATCTCGATCTCGGCGACGTCGCGGCCGACGTCGGCACAGTGCTGCCGGAGCACCTCGACCTTGTGGGTGAGCTTCTCGACCGAGCCCATCGCGTTCCACTGGTCGGCGTACCTGGCCACCGTTCGCAGGGTCTTCTTCTCACCTGAGCCGCCGATCATGATCGGGAGGCGTTTCTGGACCGGCGGCGGCAGCACGACCAGGTCATCGAACTGGTAGCGGCCACCGGGCGCGGACGTCACGCGCTCACCCGCGAACAGGGCTCGGAGCGCCGCGGCCGACTCGTCCAGCCAGTCGAGCCGCTGGCCGAAGCCCGAGCCGAAGTCGATGCCCGTCGCGGTGTGCTCCTCCTCCATCCACGCCCCACCGAGCCCGGCGATCGCGCGGCCGCCGCTGGCGTGGTCGATCGTGGTCAGCATCTTCGCGACGACACCGGGGTTCCGGAATGTGTTCGCGCCCACGAGGAGACCCAGCCTGACGTCCGTTGTGACTTTCGACCACGCGGCGAGGGTCGTGTAGCCCTCGAAGATCGGCTGGTACGGATCGCCGAAGATCGCGTACAGGTGGTCCCACGTCCACAGGCTGTCGTAGCCGAGCTGGTCGACGCGCCGTGCCGCAGCCTCGAACGAGGGCCAGTCGGTGGCCTGGCTCCAGAGCAGGACGCCGAGCTTCGTCTTTGTCGTCATGGCCGGGTACGGTAGACCCTGAGATCAGGTCGTGTCGGGAAGCGTCGCCGCTGGGCTGGCCACGCGATCGTCGCGAACGGCCAGGCCGATCGTGATCGCGCCCACCAGCCCGATCGCCGCCGCCAGCGCGAACAGGCCGGCCACGCCCGCGATTGCCGCGATCGCGCCGCCGGCGGCCGCCGCCGCCACCTGAGCGAGGCTATTGCCGACCCCCTGGAAGATGCCCTGCGCCGTCGCCGCGAGCTCCGGTGGGACGTGCTGGGAGACGTAGGTCACGCCACCGATGAAGAACAGTGCGTAGCCGAGGCCGCCGAACACGGAAGCGGCGAGCAGCACGGTCGAGTCGGTGGCGATGGCGGCGACGACGCCGCGGGCCGCAGTCAGGGCAGAGCCGGCGATCAGCAGCCGGTCCGCGCCCCAGCGCTCCGCCAGCGCCGGGAACCGGAGCATGAGCGGCACCTCGATCCCCGCCGCGATCGCGCCGCCGAGTCCGACGATCGTTGCGCCGGCGCCGAGCTCGGTGAATCGGATCGGCGTGTACGTCAGCACGGCGGCCATCCCAAGCCAGGTCAGGAACGCGCCGAGCAGGAACATGCCGAGCCCGCGCGGCCCGAAGAGCCGCCCCGCGTCGCGGAGTGGCCGCGATGCGGTCTGGAATGGGCGGGCGCCCGGGGTCGGTCGGAGGGCGAACCCGACGATCGCGGTCGCCACGAGCGTGGCGGCAAGCACCGCGAACGCTGTTCGAAGGCCCCACCGATCGATGGCCGCGCCTGTTCCAAGCACCGCGAGGATGTACGAGAAGGAGCCCCAGGCCCGGAGTGGCCCAAAGCCGGAACGGTTGGCGCCCGCGGTCTCGAGCGCCCGAGCGTCGACGATCGGGGTCAGACCGGAGATCCCTGCCCCGATCAGCGCCGCGCCGGCCACGACCAGGAACGGGGCCGTGGAGCCTGCGAGCAGCGCCGTGCCGACCAGCGCGGTTGCCGCAGCCGCGACGAGCACGAGTGGCGAGCCACCCGATCGATCGGAGAGGGCGCCCCAGCTCGGCGACGCGAGGAGGCCGACGAGCGCGCCGAGCGCCAGGATCGAGCCCACCTCGCCCAGGCTGAACCCGAGCGAGCGGTAGTACAGCGGGATGTACGGCAGCATCGAGCCGACCGCCGCGTACATGGTCACGTAGGCGAGCGCGGCCCTGACCCGGGGAGAGATCACGCGCGAATCATGCGTGCCGCGCGGGCGTTCCGACGGGCGCGGAATGCCGCGGGCCGCCGCTCAGCCGCGGGCCGCGACCGGGAAGAAGCGCGGCAGATGGGCGCGATTCGCCTCGAGCAGCGCCGGGAGCAGCGGCTCGACGATGGACCAGCGCGCCACGAGCGGGTTCGCCAGGAGGGCCTTGAGGGCAGTCCCTTGATCGCCGGATTTCGCCGCCGCGACCGCGAGCTCCTCGTACGCCTTCATCGCCTGGACGAGGCCGCGGATCTCCGGCGCGAGCGGCGCCTGCGGGATGATCGTCGCGCCCTCCCGCGTGATTCGCGCAGGGACCTCGACCACCGCGTTGTCCGGGAGGTCCGGAAGGGCTCTCGCTCCCGTGCCGTCGCCGTTGCGGATGTCGACGACCTGGACGTCGCCCCGCCCGTCGTGGAGCGACGCGATCAGCTGCGCGGCCGCCTCCGAGTAGAACGCGCCGCCGCGGCGCTCCAGCAGCTTCGGCTTCTCGTCGAGGTTCGGGTTCCGGTACATGGTCAGCAGCTCGTGCTCGATGTCCATGACCTCGCCGGCGCGCGTCTCGGCGCCGTCCTGCTGGTCGTGGAGCACCTTGTCGAACGCGTAGTAGTACTTGAGGTAGTAGCTCGGGATCGAGTTCGTGAGCCGCACGATCTCGGCCGGCGAGCCGACCCACTCGGCGATCTCCGCCGCGCCATCCCCGGCGATGATCTCGGGCAGTCGATCGACCCCGTCGACGCGCACCGCACGCTCCCACGACAGGTGATTCAGCCCGACGTGCTCGAGCTCGACCCGCTCCGGCTCCACGCCGTAGCGCTTCGCAAACTCGCGCTGGAAGCCGATCGCGACGTTGCACAGCCCGATGGCCCGATGGCCCTCGTCGAGCAGCGCCTGGCTGACGATCCCGACCGGGTTGGTGAAGTCGACGATCCACGCCCCGGCCGCCGCCCGCTTCCCCACCCGCTCGGCGATGTTGAGCACGATCGGCACGGTGCGCAGGGCCTTCGCGAAGCCGCCCGCACCCGTCGTTTCCTGGCCGATCGTGCCGAACTTCGGCGGGAGGGTCTCGTCCACGAGCCGTGCGGCCTGGCCGCCCACGCGCAGCTGGATGAGCACGAAGCTCGCACCATCGATGGCGGCATCGGTATCGCCGGTGAGCGTGAGCGTCCCCGGCCACTCGAGCCGGCGGAGCATCCGCCCGGCGAGGCCGCCGACGATCTCGAGCCGCTCGGGGTCGATGTCGAGCAGGACCAGCTCGTCGACCTCGAGGCGCTCGGCGCGGCGGGCGATGCCCTCGATGAGCTCGGGTGTGTACGTGCTGCCGCCGCCGATGACCGTCAGCTTCAGGCCCATGCGGTCCTCCGCTATCTGGGGAGGTACCTCCCGCTCTCGGGTCGTGCCTCGAAAATCCTTGACACCGCTTCCCGGGATTGCTTATAACGTTATCAACTCTCGCGAGCCAGGCACAAGTAGCAAATTCGGGTGGTGATTGCAGCCGACCCGAAGCCCAGCACCCGGTCGAGGAGGAGCCAGCGACCCGTGGCGCGCTACCGGCTGGAGGTGGGCCCTGTCCCGTTGCACCATCAGGTGTACGTGGATCTCAAGGCGTCCCTCGAGACCGGCGAGTACGCCGTCGGCGAGCGGCTTCCGCCGGAGCGCGAGCTGGCCCGGCTCTACGGGTGCAGCCTCATCACCATTCGCCGCGCCCTCGACGAGCTCTCACGGGAGGGGCGGCTCGGACGCCAGCAGGGTCGAGGCACGTTCGTGCTGCCACCCCGGCTGGACCGCGACATCGGTGATGCGTTGAGCTTCACCGAGGAGATGCAGCGCCGCGGCCTCGACCCCGAGACCCGGCTCATCGCGGCGCGCCCCGAGGCCGCCGGCGAACACGTGGCCGCCGCGCTCAACCTCGAGCCGGGCTCCCCGACCCTGTACCTCGAGCGCCTCCGTCTCGCCGCCGGCGAGCCGCTGCTGCTCGAGATGGTCCACCTCCCGGCCGAGCGGTTTCCGGGTCTGCTCGCGTCGGACCTCGAGCACAACTCGCTCTACGACGTGCTGACGGAGCGCTACCAGACCCCCGTCGTCCGAGCCCGCGAGGCGCTCGAGCCCGTGCTCCTGCCGGCCCGAGAAGCCCAGATCCTGGGCACGAAGCCGCGCTCCCTCGCCCTCCTCGTCGAGGGCATCGCCTATACCCGCGATGGGACGCCGGTCGAGTTCGGCCGAACGTACGTCCGCGGGGATCGCACCCGGTACTACGTCGAACGGATCCACGTCCGGTCCGGCACCAGCCGGATCCGGGAGCAGGCGCCGGCGTTGGTCGCTGGCTGAGATCGAGAAGGAGGAGCCCGTGCGCACGAGACCCCCGCGAGTTCTTGGCCTGATGGCTGCCGTGCTGTTCATCGCCGCGGCCTGCTCATCGTCGTCACCCTCCGTGGCGCCGACCGCCAGGAACACGTTCAACCCGGCGACGCTGCCGCCGGTTGCGGTGCAGACATTCCACATCCCCGATTTCCAGCCGGCCAAGCTGCGCTGGTACTGCTGTCTCGGCACCGGCGAGGATGCGGCGCAGCAGCCGACGGAGAAGGCCGCGGCCGCGGCGTTCGGGACCAAGTACCCGGGCAGCGGTCTCACCCTCGAGGTCGTTACCTACGACAGCGCCGTCGACACGCTCTCGACCGAGCTCGGCCCGAACCCGCCCGACATCGTGGGCCCGGTCGGGATCGCCGGGTTGGCCGCATTCAAGGGCCAGTGGACGGACCTGGGGCCATACCTCGCGAACTCGAGCTACGACATGAGCGTCTACGACCAGGCCACGGTCGACTTCTTCAAGCAGGATGGCGCCCAGATCGGCGTGCCCTTCGACCTGTACCCGTCCATGCTCTGGTACAAGCGCGACTTCTTCGAGGAGGCCGGCCTGGCCGAGCCGCCCCACGAGTTCGGTGCGAAGTACATGCTCGACGGCAATGAGGTCGAGTGGAGCTACGACACGGTCCGGCAGGTCGCGATGAAGCTGACCGTCGACAGGAACGGCAAGGACGCAACCCAGGCTGGTTTCGACCCGAGCAAGATCGCCCAATGGGGCTTCGAGCCCCAGCGTGACGTGCTCCAGGGCATGGGCGCCTACTGGGGCCCCGGAACCCTCGACAGCGGCGACGGCAAGACGGTCGCGATCCCGGACGCCTGGAAGGCGGCCTGGAAGTTCGTCTACGACGGCGTCTGGAAGGACCACTTCATCATGACCGACGCGCAGTTCACCGCGCGCCAGGTCGACCAGGGCTTCTTCTCCGGCAAGGTGGCGATGGCGGAGAACTTCCTGTGGACCACGTACGGCGTCGTGGGCGCCGGCACGGATTGGGATCTCGCGGCGATCCCGTCGTACAACGGCAAGATCACCGCACCCCTCAATGCGGACACGTTCGGCGTTCTCAAGAACAGCAAGAACCAGGACGCCGCCTTTGCGGCGATGGTCTTCCTGCTCCAGGACCAGTCCGCATCGCTGCTCCCGCTGTACGGCGGCGTCCCCGCCCGAGCAGCCGAGCAGGACGCGTTCTTCGCATCAGTTGCCAAGACCGAGGGCTTCCCGCCCGACGTCGATTGGACCGTGGCGAAGGCGGCGATCAAGTACGCCGACATCCCCAACTTCGAGGCGCCGATGCCGAAGTACAACAAGACCCTGAAGATCCTCGACACCTATCGAAGCCGGTGGTTCACGACCCCGGGCCTCAACATGGACCAGGAGTTCGAGAAGCTGCGGGCCGAGGTCCAGGCCGCGTGGGACGCGGGCTGAACCGAGGCGGAGTTGACAGACTGACCTCCTGAACCCATGGAACTGCCGACCCTTGCGACAACCCGCCTGACCTCACCCCGGAGCTGGCGGTTACCTCGCACCCGGCTGACCCCCCTGGCGCGCCGCGAGGCGCGCCAGGGCTATCTCTTCATCTCGCCCTGGATCGTCGGCTTCCTGGCGTTCACGGCCGTGCCGATGCTCGCGACGCTGGCCTTCACGTTCTTCAACTTCACCCTGTCCCAGGAAGAACCGCTCCGGTTCGTGGGCCTGGACAACTACGCCCGGCTCGCCGGCGACGCACGAGTCTGGGCCTCGCTCGCGAACACGTTCAAGTTCGCCGCCGTCTGGCTGCCGGTCTCGATCGTCGTGCCGTTCCTGCTCGCGCTGGGCCTGAACAGCAAGTACCTGCTGGGCTCGTCCTTGATGCGCACGCTGTTGTTCGCGCCGTACGTCGTGCCGTTCGTGGCCGGCGTGCTCGTCTGGAATGCCATGCTCGGCGAGGACGGCTGGATCGCGAACGTCCTCCGGTTTCTCGGCAACCCGAGCCCGCCCGTCTGGCTGTTCGATACGACCTGGATCTACCCCGGCCTCGTGCTCATCGGCATCTGGGGCATCGGCGCGGGAGTGATCATCAACCTGGCCGGGTTGCGCGGCATCCCCACCGAGCTGTACGAAGCGGCGCGCATCGACGGCGCCGGCTTCTGGGGGCAGCTCCGGAACGTGACCATCCCGATGATGTCGCCGATCATCTTCTACACGCTGATCCTCGGCGTCATCGACGTGCTCCAGTACTTCCTCGTCCCGCTGGTGCTCAAGAACGGAACGGGCGAACCGGGCGGCACGACGCTCTTCTACAACCTCAATCTGTACCAGACGTTCTTCACGTTCCAGGAGCTGTCGTACGGGGCGACCATGGCCTGGCTGCTCTTCGGCATCGCCCTCCTGGTCACCGTGATCCTGTTCTGGCTGTCTCGGCGATTCGTGTTCTACGCCGGTCAGCGGTGAGCGCGTTCGCCACCGCCGCTCAGTCCCGGCCGGTCCGCCCATCGCGCGGTCCCCGGCCCGAGGTCGTGATCCGACGCGCGATCCTGACCGTGGCGATGAGCGCGGCGGTGATCGCCTTCCTGTCGCCCCTCGCGTACAGCGGGTTCATGTCGCTCAAGACCGAGCAGCAGATCTCGGACCCGAACGCTCCGATCCTGCCCTCGGATTCGCGCACGTTCGACTACCAGGGCGAGACCTACGACGTGTACTACGTGCCGATGCCGGACGGCGCGACGCGCGAGCTGGCGCTGGTCAAGAAGGGCCGAACCCAATCGGACTTCATCGACCCGGCAGATACCGGCGCCGGCACGATCACCTGGCAGGGCTCATGGCGGACCCTGTCGCAGCCGTGGCAGGTCAACCCGCAGTGGTCGAACTACGCCGAGGTGTGGAACCAGATCGACTTCCCGCGCCTGCTGTTCAACACGGTGGCGATCGCGCTCATCGGCACTCTCGGAACCGTGCTCTCGTGCACGCTCGTCGCCTACGGCTTCGCGCGCTTCCGCTTCCCGGGGCGGGGCCTGCTGTTCACGCTGTTGCTGGCCACGATCTTCCTGCCCGGCGCCGTCACCCTCATCCCGACGTACACCATCTTCGTCAAGCTCGGCTGGGTCGGGACATGGCTCCCGCTGCTCGTGCCGGCGTTCTTCGCCAACGCCTACGACGTGTTCCTGATCCGCCAGTACCTGATGACGATCCCGCGTGACCTGGACGAGGCGGCGGCGATCGACGGGGCCAGCGCGTTCCGGATCCTGCGCTCGGTGATCCTGCCGCAGGCGTGGCCTGTGATCATCGCGGTCTCGATCTTCAGCTTCGTGTACTCGTGGAATGATTTCTTCGGGCCGCTGATCTACCTGGCCGGCCACGAGGACATCCAACCGCTGCAGGTCGGGCTGTCACACTTCAACGGCATCTATCACACGAAGGCGAACCTGATCCAGGCGGCCAACATCATGACCCTGCTGATCCCGGTGCTGATCTTCGCGATGTTCCAGCGCGTGTTCACCCGCGGCATCGTCATCACCGGCGTGGAGAAGTAGTCGATGGCGCCGAAGCGAGACGGAGGCACGAAGCGCAAAGGCGCCGCCAAGGCTCCGTCGACGAAGCGGCCCAAGGGCGACCTCTTCCGCGCGGCCCTGACCTTCGACGCGGAGCACCCCGACCGGCGCTCGACGTACGGCGCCCAGGAACGGGTGCTCGACGTCCTCGACCGCCTCGATGTCAAGGCCACGTTCTTCGTCCAGGGCCGGTGGGCCGAGGCGTACCCCGACACGGCGGCGAGAATCGCCAAGGCCGGGCACCTGGTCGGCAACCACTCGCATTACCACGCCCGCCTGCCGCAGCTGAACAGCCCGGGCCTGCGCTGGGACATCAGCACCGCCGAGCAGATCATCATCGACATCACCGGCGCCGATCCGAAGCCCTGGTTCCGCAACCCGTTCGGCGTGGGCGCGAGCGACCCGCGTGTGCTCAAGGAGATCGAGCGAGCCGGGTACATCCACGTTGGCTGGTCGGTCGAAGCGTTCGACTGGGAGCCCGACCCGCCAGTGCGTGAGCTGGTCGACACGATCGTCGAGGGCCTGCTGACCGCTCGTGACGAGTCGGTCGCGCTGCTCCACACCTGGCCGAAGCGCGTCGAGAAGGCGCTGCCCGAGATCGTCAAGCGAGTGCGCGATGCCGGCGGTCAGTTCGTCCGGGTCGATCAGCTCGACAACGTGATCGCGATCCCGTCGGGTCCGACCCCTAGCGCGAGTTGACCAAGCCCCCCGCGGCCATCCTCGCCGTCGACGGCGGGAACTCCAAGGCCGAGCTCGCCCTCGTCGCCGCGAACGGCCGCCTGCTCGGCGCCGCTCGCGGCCCGTCGATCTCGCACCAGGCGGTCGGGCTCGAAGCGGGCATGGCGAATCTGCAGACGCTGCTCCGGCGTGTCGCCTCAGCCGCATCCATCACCGTGCCGGATGGGGGCCCCGGGCCGGGGCGGCGACCTGTGGCCGAGCTCGGCGTCTTCTGCCTCGCCGGCGCCGACTACCCGTCGGACGTTCGATTGCTCACGAACGCGCTGGAAGGGCTCGGCCTCGCTCGCCGGATCGCCGTGGTGAATGACACGTTTGCGGCGCTGCGTGCCGGCACGACCCGACCATGGGGCGTCGTGCTGATCTGCGGCCAGGGCATCAACGGCGCCGCCATCGCGCCCGACGGCCAGACAGCGCGCTTCGACGCGCTGGGAATGATCTCGGGCGATTGGGGCGGGGCGCGGTCGGTCGGCGAGGCGGGTCTCGCCGCCGCCGTCCGCGCGCGAGACGGTCGCGGACCCGCGACGAGCCTCGAGCGGCTTGTCCCGGCCTACTTCAAGGTCCGCTCGACGAGCGCGCTGACTCGCGCGTTCTACGTCGGGCGCTTCCCGGAGGACCGGCTCGTCGAGCTGTGTCCCGTCGTGTTCCGCGCCGCGAGTGACGGTGACGTGGTGGCTCGGGGCATCCTCATCCGCCTCGCCGACGAGCTCGTGGCGATGGCCGGCGCGCTGATCCGCCGCCTGCGCATGACCGAGCTCGATCCCGAGGTGGTCCTCGGCGGCGGCGTGTTCAACGCCACCGACCCGGCGTTCTACGCGCGCATCGAGGCGGGCGTGAAGGCGGTCGCGCCCGGCGCCTCCATCGTCCGGCTCGCCGCGCCGCCGGTTCTCGGAGCCGCACTCCTCGGCCTCGACCGGCTGGCCCCGGAGGGCTCCGCAACGCCCGCCGCGGAAGCGCGAATCCGCAAAGCCATCGAGGATTGGGCCAAGCGCCGCCACGGCTGATCCCGGACGCGCGATTCGAAACGGGCGCTTCGAGCATCTCTAGGGTGTGCAGGCCGTGATCGACGACGACTCCCTTCGCGCCGCGGTGGCCCGAGCCGCCGGCGGCGATGAAGTGGCGTTCGCTCGGATCGTCGCGGCCCACCACGACGACATGGCCCGGGTCGCCTTCGTCGTGTGCGGTGATGTCGAGCTCGCCCAGGCGGCGGTGCAAGCCGCCTGGCAGAAGGCCTGGCTGAAGCTCGATTCGATCCGGGCCGCGGATCGCCTACGGCCGTGGCTCGTCTCGATCGCCGCGAACGAAGCACGACAGTTGATCCGCAGCCGCAACCGTCGCTGGCTGCGCGAGACGGCCATCGACGCCGACGAGTCTGCGGGCACCCGGGTCGGCGTTCGGGTCGGGATCGGCGCTCGGGCCGGAGCGGGCATCGCAGCAGACCCGGCCAGCCGCGCCGCCCAGCTCGACCTCGCCAACGCCCTTGCCGGCCTCGAGCCCGACGACCGAACCCTCATCGCCCTTCGCTACGCGGCGGGCCTCACCTCTGACGAGATCGGCCGCGCCATCGGCATGACCGGTGGCGGCGTGCGGGCCCGCCTTGCCCGACTGCTCACACGCCTGCGGGAGGAGCTCCACGATGACGAACCTGCCTGACGACCACATCGACCCCTATGAGTCGCGGCTCACGCGGCGCGTCGGGGCCTTCGCCGATCAGGCCGTCCGCCCGATCGACGCGTCGGCCATCGCCGCTGCCGCACGTGCCGGCGCCCGACGGCCGACCCTTGCCGGCCGGCTCTTCGGCTCTGGTGGCTCGGCGGCCCGCCTCGGCGTTGTCCTCGCCGGCGCCCTCGTCGGCGCGGCTGCCCTGGCCGTCTACCTCGGCGCCGGCGGCAGCACGAGCCCGGTCGCCAGCGGCCCGGATGCGACCCCCACGGCGGTGCCCGGCCCAGCAGCTGCCTGTACGGCCGATCAGCTGTCGGGCACGATCGAAGCCTGGGATGGCGCCGCCGGGCACCGAATCGCGACGATCAAGGTGCACAACAGTGCCTCGGTCGACTGTGTGCTGCCGGAGCTGCTCCGACCGGCCCTCGTCGATTCCGCCGGCCGCGCCCTGATCGTCGGCGCGCCCGTTTCCGGGGCGGCGCCGTTTGGCCTGCCCAGGGACGCCGACGCCACGACGATGGTCGATATGGCCAACTACTGCGGCAAGACGACGACTGCCGCGCTGAAGCTGCGGTTGTACCTGCCCGACGAGAGCTCGATCGAGCTCGCCGCCCCGGCGAACCTGACGAGCTCGATGGACGTGCCGCCATGCAACGGACCGAACGAGCCGGCGACCATCCAGATGCAGCCCCTGCGGCTGGGCACTGTGAGCTACTAGCCCGGATCGCGAGCCACATGCGAGGCCCGTGCCATCGTTCTTGATCGGCGGCTTGACGATCGCGGGCAGACTGGACCGATGGCCTCGTATTCCGTGAACAGGGCTGCGGTTGAACATGCCCGGGAGCTCATCGCAGCGCGCCGCTACGTGCTCCGCAGCAACTGGGGCGAGCGCCAGCCGCGCGCGGCGGACCAGAACCGGTTCCTGAAGAGCCATTCGTGGCAGGAATACAGCGAATGGCACCTCGGCCTGACCGAGGGCCCGTCGGACGAGACGAAGGCGCGCTACGCATTCGTCTTCGGCGACTTCCGGCGGGTCCACCGCACTGGGATCATCGCGGTCGTCTATCGCGCCGCGGAGTGGCGCCACAAGGCGATCGAGCGGGCTGCCTACGAGCTGCTCCAGGACTTCGACCGGAAGGCCGGCATCGCGTAGGGCCGCGATCACGGCGGCTTGAGGGCCTGCGGGCCCGAGGTGCGCTTCGTATGCCTGCAATCGGGCGTTCGCGGAGCGTCTTTCCTGACGATGCCCGTCGCCCGAATACGAGATGGCGGCAATCGAATTCGGCCGACGGGCATCACTCTGAGGACATCCCCGGCGACCTCCGGAAATCGGGCATACGAACCGCGGGTGGCCGCGTGAGGCGGCTCTCAGCGCAAGCCGCTGGTGTCAACCACCTCGAAGTCGGACCCGTGGAGCTGGTTGAAGTCGTGCAGGTCGTCGTCGTTCCAGTTCGCGCTCGGGGCGCCGGTGACGTACCACGCCGAGCCGTTGTCGGCGAGGAGCATGCCGTAGCGCTTGAGCGCGACCAGGATGACGCGCGCCTGCGGCCCGAAGCCCGACAGGTCAACTGACGCCTTGAGCCGGACCCGCAGCCCCATCGGCGGGTAGGACGAGCACGGCCAGTCGCCGGCGTCGTGGCGCGCCGGATAGATGTGGTTCGGGCAGGTTCGCGGCGCGGTGAACCGGAGGGCGTGCCGAATCGCGCCGTTGGCGACTTCGCTGAAGCGCACGAGGCCCGGCAGGATCGGGAGGCCGGCGGCGTCGGCGCTCGTCCAGCCGTTCGGGCGCAGCTTGTTCGAGCGCAGGTTCCAGATCGCGCCCGATCCGCCGTACCAGTGCCCGCCCGACTTGTCGGCCGCGAAGATCTCGTACAGATCGCAGCCCTGCGTGTCCCACAGGATCAAGTGGGCGTCGCTGCCGCCCTCGATCTTCGGCTTCGAGGGGATCGGATATGGCCCGGGATCCGACTCGTCGCCATAGTCGAACGACACGTGGTACGTCGGGGTTGACAGGTTGACCTTGTTGATCGGGATGCCGTAGCCCTTGCCGCCGTTCCAGGCGAGCGAGCTGAAGTCGGGATGGAGCGGCGCATCGAGCCCGATCGACTCGATCATCGTGTCGGAGTTGGCCCGCACGGGCAGGCCGTCGACGCGACGGTTCCAGACGTTGTCGGCGGGGAACACGGTGCACGGCGCGGCTTTGGGCGTCGGTTTTGGTGTGGGTTTCGGCGCAGGCGCCTGTGTCGGCGCGGCGACGTTGGCTCGCGGCGGCTTCGTCGTCGGGTCCGGGCTCGCGGTCGGGACGGGCGAGCCTGGGATGGCGGTCGGCCCGATCGCGGCGAAGGTTGTCGGGCCGGCCATCGATGAGTCCGGACCGACGGGCTGCCATGCCGTCGCAGGTCCCCCCGCCGGCTCGCGTGGCGCGAGCACGACCAGGAGCGGCACCGCGGCGAGCCCGAGCAGAAGGATCGCTCGAGGTGCCCGACGGTCCATCGCGGCGAGGGTCGCCCAACAGTCGCGGCGCGTCGATGACCCGGTCGTTCGACAGCGGCGGCAAGGAGGGCTACGTGAACCCGCGCGGAGGAATCCCTTCGTGGCGCGTGCTTGCGCCCCTGGCCGCGGCGCCTGGTGCACGTATGCACCGATTGGCCGGGGAAATCCGGGCG
>Ga0070698_100002659_pt1 | contig 19714 bp, 14 predicted proteins | sample KBSK1502metaG_FD_65477 | JGI IMG/M metagenome (GOLD analysis project Ga0070698, IMG submission 65477) | Corn, switchgrass and miscanthus rhizosphere microbial communities from Kellogg Biological Station, Michigan, USA - KBS K1-50-2 metaG | ecosystem: Host-associated > Plants > Roots >...
CCGCCTCAGTTCGCGGGAATCCGCGTCCCAAAACGTCGCGAGCTCGAACTCCGCAAGAGCGATTGAATTACGCGCTTACGACTAGGGCGGCTTCACACCGTTCGTTCGCGCGCACGCAATCAATTGCCCCAGGTGCTCATGAAGGTGGGTCATTCAATACACTAAAGACACGAAAGCTGTGACATGGCGCGTGCGTACGAGGTGCGGGCTGGTTCTGGCTACCTGCTGGGGAGCGCTGCACCTTCTGGAAGGCGGTCTTTCAACGAGACGCCGCTAAGATCAGTCAGTATCCCGTTTCGCTGAAGATTGCAGCCAGCAACGCCACAATGACCACCACAAAGGCTCCTCCGCGTGCCCCTCGCGATGACGAGATAGACGTCTTCGGGATCTCGCATCAGGGGAAGGTGCGCAAGGACAACCAGGACCGTTTCCTCCTGGCCACGATCCACAAGCGCGTCGAAGTCGTGGCGAGCAACCTGGATGCCACCGAACGGCTGCCGGCTGGTGAGCTGCGTCTGGCCTACCTGGCCATGATTGCCGACGGCGTCGGCGGTGGAACGGGCGGCGCCGAGGCAAGCGCGACGACGCTCGAGACGGTGATGCAATACGTGAACGACAGCATGCTGGTGTATTACGGTGCGCGCGTGGGCGCGGCGGAGTTCACGGAGTTGTTGCAGGCAGCGGCAATGAGCGCTCACGAAGCGGTCCTCCGTCGTCGCGCCGAGAATGGAGTGACGGGCACCATGGCGACGACGCTCACGATGTACATCGGCGTGTGGCCCACCTACTACCTCCTGCAGCTCGGCGATTCGCGTTACTACCTCTGGCGTGACGGGAAACTCAGGCAGATAACGCGCGACCAGACGTTGGCGCAGGACCTGGTGGACGACGGCGTCATGACGCGTGCGGCCGCTGCGAAGACGCCGATGGCCAACGTGTTGTCGAGTGCCATCGGTGGAGACACGACCGTGCCGGTCGTAACGCGGCTTCAGGCCGACTGGCACAACATCCACCTGATGTGCTCCGACGGATTGACGCGACACGTGAGCGATGAGCGCATCGCCGAGATACTCGGCTCGATGACGAGCGCGAAGCAGGCAGGCGAGCAGCTGCTGCAGGAAGCACTCGACGGTGGCGGGACCGACAACATCACCATCATCATCGGTCACGCAGTGCCGAAGAACCCGGTCTAGGTGCTCTCGGCGGATCCCCTCGGTGACATCCGCAACGTGAGACGCCTGGAACTCGTGGTCGCAAACGGTCGCCAGCACCAACCGGCGGAACTCCGAAAGTAACCCAATGAGGAACGCAATGACCGATCGTCGCCAGTTTCTCAGATTTCTGGCCGGCAGTCCGCTCTTTGCCGCCGCCGGTTTCGATGCGCGCGTCCTCGAGGACCTGACGTCGTCGTCACGCCGCCGAGTGTCGCGCGCGATGTCGCTGGCGCAACAGGCTGCACAAGGGACGCCGCTGATCCAATCGCCGACCGAAGCGCTTGACGTCTTCGACTTCGAGCCCGTCGCCAAGTTGAAGACCCCGGTGGCGCACTGGGCCTACCTCGCCACCGGCACCGACGACGATGGCACCATCCGCGCGAATCGCGAAGGGTTCAACCACTGGGCCTTGAAACCGCGCCGACTGGTGGACGTGCGGTCAATAGATGCCGGCGTTTCCCTGTACGGCACGAAGTATCCCACGCCAATCGTCATCAACCCGGTGGGCAGTCAGAAGGCATTCCATCCACTTGGCGAAATCGCGGTCGCTCAAGCTGCGAAAGCGAAGAACCACCTCCAGGTCCTCTCGACGGTGGCCACTACTTCGATCGAGGACGCGATCGCCGCGCGCGGCGGCACGGTCTGGTTCCAGCTCTATCAGCAGCAGGACTGGGCAAAGACAAAGCAGATGGTGCAGCGCGCTGAGCGTGCCGGCAGCGCGGCGGTCGTTTTCACGGTAGACTTGTTAGGCGGCAGCAATCGCTCGACGATGGTGCGGGGCGCGCGGCTCGACACGCGCACGTGCACATCCTGCCACCCGGGCGGGCCACCCGTCCCGGGCCTGATTGGTGCCGCCCTTGGCGACACGCGACGCAAGCCAAATCTGAACGGCTATCCGCCGGTGCCGCCGATCCCCGAAGTGGGCACGCCAACGTGGGAGTTCGTCGACCGTCTCAAGGCCGCGACTTCCATGAAAGTACTCCTCAAGGGCATCGTGACGCGCGAGGATGCGGAGCTTGCCATCCAGCATGGCGTCGACGGCCTGTTCTGCTCGAACCATGGCGGCCGCGCGGAGAACTCGATGCGTGCGACCATTACATCGCTTCCGGAAGTCGTGCAGGGGACGGCCGGCCGCATTCCAGTGATCTGTGACGGCGGGTTCCGCCGCGGCACGGACATCTTCAAGGCGATGGCGTTAGGTGCGGCATCCGCCGGCATCGGGCGACCCTACATCTGGGGCCTGGCGGCGTTCGGACAAGAGGGCGTCGAGATGGTGCTCGCCATTCTCCGCTATGAGTTCGAACTCGTCATGAAGCAGATGGGCACGACGTCCATCGCGGCGATTACCAAGGCGTACCTCGTGCCGACACCATAGCCCTGCCCTAACGCGTCCTGCCTCTGCCCGAAACCGGCCGCGCGCGCGGTGTGGATGGCGCGATGGTCTTCTTCACGAACGCCAGCACATCCTTGCGCACGTCGTAGTAGATCGCCATGCCGTGATCTGAACCTGGGACGATCTTCGCGCCAACGTGCTTGAGGTCCTTGCCCCACATCTTGATGTGGTCGGCTCCGCCGAACGGGTCCTTCTCGGACGACGTGAGGAGCATGGGTATCGTCAGGTTCTTGCAGTTGTCGCGGATCTTTTCCTGCGCTTCTGGCGAATGGGCCGGCGCGCCAGCTGCCCCAAACGTGACGACCGCGCGGAGGTAGTCCTTCAGGCGCGGAGCCGCCAGCAGCACACCGGTTCCACCGACACTCGCGCCCACCAGCATCAGCTTTCCCGGCTCGATGAAATTCTGGTAGATGCCCCATGCCGTCATCCGCACAATGTCGTCGGCGATATGTGAAAACCCGACCGAGGCTGCACTTCCCATGAAGGCTTCACCAAACGCCTGCATCTTCGGCTCGGCCGGTGAAGGGGCCACACGCGCGCCCGATGTCGTCCAGATCGACTTGCCCTGACCGCGCATGTCGAACGCCAGCGTCGCGATCCCGAGTGCATGCAAGTCGGCGCAGAACGGCTGAAGGCTTTCGTGCGTGGACGGATACTGAGGGGCCATAACGGCCAGAGGATACTTCGTGCCCACCTGGCCGTGCGGATACGTCAGCGTGCCGCGAAGGATCAGTCCGTCCGTTGCCGGGATGGCCGGGTGGAGCGGTGAGAGCGCTGGATAGCGGGTCATGGAATCGATGGCTGAGTGCTGATTGTCAGACTTTTTCGTACCCGCAGCCCCGCTCCTGACAGAGACCAAGGAGCATCGTGTGCGCGGGCACCAGGATCACTCCCGGGTTGAGCCCGGAAGCGCGGAGCTCACCGTACACCTCGGGTTGCGGACGATTGACCGCCGTGGCGATCTGGGTGGCGACGCGTTTCAGCGCGTTGTTGCACTGCCAGAAGATGGCGCCACGCCGCTGAAGGGCGCGCATCGAGTTCTCTCGTTCATCCGGAGTGCCACTTCCGTCGAGGAAGATGTTGCGCATCGCCGGCTTTCCGGTGGTTGGATCCGTGATCTTCCACTCGGTGCCGATCGGGTATTTCTCGTACATCGCGTCCGTGGCGTTCACCGGGAATGAGGCGCTGCTGATTCCGACGACGGCACTCACCTCCGGATGTTTGAGGCCGTACACCAGCTCGTGCGCGTCGAGCCAGTTGCGCATGACCTGGAGCATAAGCGGGTTTTGAAAATCGAACACCTGTCGGTGCTTCCCGGTCACTCGATCGAGCCAGGACATGTCCCAGCCACCACCTTGCGGTGCCGATTGCGCTTCAATCGCTCCAGGAATCACGGTCGAGCCGGCGAGCGCGCCGAGCGTGGACAGAAAATCGCGACGGGATGTTTCGTTCACACCGACCTCCGTGTGGATCCGTTCGACGAGAATGGTTCGTTAGCGTCGCCTTTCGTGATGTCCGGAACGGGCGCCTGGTATCACTGAACGACTACGCAAATAGATGCCACCGGCGCGGGCAAGTCTATCCATAAGAAGTGCCGGCATTTCGTCTCGCACAGGCAAAGCGGTCTGACGGTGCAGCCTTCTGAGGCGCAGATTCTTGAGGTGTCTTCCCAGACCGATCGCCTGACTGCCGCCCTCGCGGGTCGGTACCGCATCGACCGCGAGCTCGGCGCGGGCGGCATGGCGACGGTGTACCTCGCCGATGACCTCAAGCACGATCGCAAAGTCGCGCTCAAGGTGCTGAAGCCGGAACTCGCGGCGGTGCTGGGCGCCGACCGTTTTGTCGTAGAGATCAAGACGACAGCGAGCCTGCAGCATCCGCACATCCTGCCGCTGTTCGATTCCGGCACGGCCGATGGGTTCCTCTTCTACGTGATGCCCTTCATCAAGGGCGAGACGCTGCGCGACAAGTTGAATCGGGAAACGCAGCTCGGCGTGGAGGAGGCAGTGCGGATCGCGCGGGAAGTGGCGGACGCGCTGGACTACGCGCACCGGAACGGCGTGATCCACCGCGACATCAAGCCGGAGAACATCCTGCTGCACGATGGCCGGCCGATGGTGGCCGACTTCGGGATCGCGCTCGCGGTGAGTGCGGCGGCCGGTGGACGGATGACCGAGACTGGGCTCTCGTTAGGGACGCCGCACTACATGTCGCCCGAGCAGGCAACGGCTGAAAAGGAGATCTCGGCGCGGTCCGATGTCTACTCGCTGGCGAGCGTGCTCTACGAGACGCTCGCCGGTGAGCCGCCACACGTCGGCGGGTCGGCGCAACAGGTGATCATGAAGATCATCACGGACCGGGCCCGGCCAGTGACCGAGCTGCGCAAGTCGGTACCGCCTAACGTTGCCGCGGCGCTGGTCAAGGCGCTCGAGAAACTGCCTGCCGATCGCTTCGCGACGGCGAAGGAGTTCGCCGACGCCCTGGCGAATGCGGGATTCGCCACGACCTCAGCGGTCGCGAGCGGCGGCACCCAGGCGCTCACCACACCGCGCCGCCGGGTCGCGATACTCGGGACTATCGCCGCGGTCGGCGCTATTGCCTTCCTGCTCGGTCGGTTTGGCGCAGCGTCGAGTGCGAACGAAGACCATCGCGCGACTTTCTCCACGCTCGAGCCGGGGCCGGATGAGGCGTGGACACTGAACGCCAACTCCGCAGGCTTCGCCATTTCGCCCGACGGCAGAAATGCCGCGCTCACAGTCCGCAGTCGGAACCCGAGCCTTGGCTCCTCGAGCGGCATCATCATCAGAACCCTGGATTCACTCGGCGTGCGGCGGGTCCTGAATACCGCTGGCGCGGTTTCGCCGTTCTGGTCACCCGATGGCCGCTCGCTCGGATTCTTCTCCGAAGGTCGGCTCAGGATCATCGAACTCGCGACCGGTGCCGTTCGTTCGCTGTGCCCCGCCCCGAGTCCGCAAGCCGGGACCTGGGGTGCGAACGGTGTGATCATCTTCGCGCCGGAGATCGGCCGGAACCTGGTCCAGACTTCCGCCGGCGGCGGCGACTGCACACAGCTCAAGCCGTTCCAGGGCCGCCGAATGTTCCCGCGGCTGCGGGTGGAGTTCCTCGGCGACGGCCAGCATTTCGTAGTCTCCAGCTCGGACGAGGCCTGGATTGGGGCAGCGGGCGATGACTCTCTTTCGCTCCTCGTGGAGTTCGACGGCACGTCACAGCAAGCAGTCGTCGGACTTCCGGACTACCTCCTCTTTACGCCGCAGGGCGCCGAACGGACGTCCTACCACGCGCAGCGCATCGACGTCGCCGCGAAGCGGCTCGTGGGGCCGATCGTCCCGCTGTTTCGTAACGTGACGGGCGGAGGCGGACGAACGGCGATGATGACGTCAGCAAACGGTACCCTCCTCGTTGAACTGTCCAAGGGAAGCGGAGGAACGCGCGTCGGTCGTTTCCAGGGTGGGACGTGGCGAGACACTTCATCGGCACCCGGCGGGGTGTTTGGGAACTTTCGCGCGTCGAGCGATGGTCTCCGACTCGTAGTTGGCGGGTTTCGCATCTCCATCTGGGATGTGCGTCGCAACCTCTGGTCCGACGTCATACCGCAGCAGTCGCCGCCGAGACCGTCGACAAACCCGATCTGGTCACCGTTAGACACGGCAATCGCGGTTGCGTCGGGCACCGTTGCAATTGGGACGTCAGATCGCACGATCCGGCCATTCCTCACCGACAGCAGCGCCGCTTTGGCCAACGCCGTATTGGACTGGTCGCCAGATGGGCGCCACATCGCTCTCCTGCATCCAGCCACTGGCCAGACACCGCTCCCAGAAATCTGGGTGCTCGACGTTTCAACTGGTGCCCGCCGTCGGATGTTCGAAGAGACCGAGGCGGTCGACGACCTGCGCTTCGCACCCGGCGGAGGTCGTGTGGTTTACGGGAAAGGCGGAACGCTGTTCATCCGGCCCTTCCCGGGCCCCGGCGTTGCCGTACGCGTAATTCCCGCCGAAGGCCAGCGCGCCGTTTGGAGTGCCGACGGACGATCGCTCTACTATGAGGACGCTGACGGAAACATCGCTGTCGTACCTGTTGATGCGACCGGCGAAGCCACCGCAGCACCGGCGATCGCGGTGCCGAAGGAACGCATCGAACAACTACGTCCTGAGTACGGTGACTTCTGGTTCGACGTAGCAAGAGGAACCAACGACCTCTTCGTGAAGGCATCAGGAAGTCGGCGCCATACGCTGACGCTGGTTCAGAACTGGCCGGCGCTGCTGGCGCAAAAGAGATGAGCCGGCCGATGATGCGCAGGACGTCTATTTCCTCATGAACCTTGCGATTGCATCGAGGCTGAGGCCGGGGATTCGTTTGAACTCCTTCTGATTCAGCGTGGCAACGCTGGCTCCGCCGGCCAGTGCCGTCGCGGCCACGATCAGGTCGTGCGCGCCAACAGTCTTCCCCTGTCCAGCTAACGCGGCCCAGATCCGCGCGTGGATCCGCGCCTCGGCCAATCCAAACGGAACCACCTGGAATGCGTCCAGCAGCTCGGCAATCCGAGTGGCGCGAGCGGCGCGCTTCTCCGCATCACGCGCGCGCTCGACGCCGTGGAGCAACTCCGACGCGGTGATGGCAGAGATGGCGACGTCATGCTCTTCAATGGTGGCGAGATACGCGTCGAGGTCGAATGCGTCGCGTTCGTACGCGATCAGCACCGAGCTGTCGATGACTACCGCCACGGATCGCGGAGCGGCAGGATCGCCTTGCGCCCTTCCGCGACGTCCTGGGCGAACGCCTGCGCGTCTGCGGGGTCCAGCCGGCGGTGCAGGTGGAGGCGCCGGCGAACTTCGGGTGCGGGCAGGCCGACTGGCGCCGCGGGAGCGATGTGCGCGACCGGCGTTCCGTTCCGGACGAGGATGGTCGTTTCACCGCGGTAGTAGGCGCGGTTCACGAGGTCGGCAAAGTTGCGCGCCGCTTCGGTGACGGAGATCCGGCGATATCTTCCTGCAGCCATGCGTATAATCATATAATATGATTCTGAGGCATTCAAGTGATGAAAGCCGTTTTTCACACTGCATCCGGGGCACACGCCGGGGTGTGCTCGCCGGAACGGGCGACGGGTCGATTTGACGCGTAGCTTAGGCACGACCCGCAACGCTCGCGTCACCTGATCGCCCTGTGAGCCAGACGAGTAAAGCGAAACAATGAAGCACGCCTCTCTTCGGACCGTCATGCTCATGGCAGCAGCCTTCTGTCTGCCGTCCCTAACGAGCCATGCACAGGGACCTTCGCAGGGTTCCTACCAGACTTTGACGAGACTCTTCGGCGAGTGGCGTGGTTTCGAGCGGCCGTCGTTGCGCGAGGGAGCACCGGACTACACGGCTGCAACGATGGCACGAAAGCACACCGAGCTCCGGACCTGGCAGTCGCGGCTCAGTGCCATCGACACCAGCGGCTGGACGACCGAGCAGCAGATCGACTGGCATCTCGTCAGGGCTGAGATGAACGGGCTGGACTTCTTTCTCCGCGTGTTGAAGCCATGGGAGCGCGATCCGGCGTATTACGTCACCGTCTGGACGGAGCAGAGCGACACGCCGAATCACGAAGGTCCAACGAATCACGCCCTCATCGAAGTGTGGCAGTACTCGTTTCCCCTGACAAACGAAGCGCAAGCTCGGCTCGTCGCTGAGCTGCGAACGATTCCGCCTCTCCTGCGGCAGGCGCGAATCAACCTGACAGGAAACGCGCGGGATCTATGGATGGCGGGGACGGGATCGGTGAAGGGCCAGGTCCGAGATCTCGATGATCTGGCGCGGAAGGTTGGCGCGGCGCCGCAGCTCGTCGCCGCGATCCGAGATGCGCGACAAGCGACGGTCGACTTCGTGAGCTGGCTCGAGCAGCAAGCGCCGTCGAAAACGGGACCCTCTGGAATCGGACGAGCGGACTACACCTGGAGCCTGAAGAACGTGCACCTCGTCCCGCTCACGTGGGAGGACGAAGTCGCGATCCTGAAACGCGAGCTGGCCCGTGCGCATGCCTCGCTGCGACTGGAAGAGCAGCGCAACAGCGGCCGCCCCCAGATCGAGCCGGTCCGGAACGAGGAGGAGTATCGGCAACGGGCCAACGCATCGGTCGACAGGCTGATGAGGTTCATCAAGGACCGTGACATCATCACGGTGAAGCCCAACATGGATCCGGCGCTGCGCCCGAAGATCGGGAGTTTCGTGCCTATCGAACAGCGCAACTTCTTCGCGATCGCGATGCACCTCGAGCCCAACACGCTCTACACGCACTTCTATCACTGGTGGGACCTGGCGCAGATGCGCGATGAGCCACACGCGAGTCCGATCCGTCGTGGCGCGTTGCTGTACAACATCTGGGACGGTCGGAGCGAAGGGATGGCGACCGCGTTCGAGGAGGCGATGATGCACGCCGGCCTCTACGACGACAATCCGCGAGCGCGCGAGATCCAGTGGGTCATGCTCGCCCAGCGCGCCGCGCGCGGACTCGGTTCGCTCTACGCGCAGAGCAACGAGTTCACCATGAAGCAGGCGGCCGACTTCCAGGTTCAGTGGACGCCCCGCGGGTGGATGAGCCCTACGCTCGACCTCCTCGGCTTCGAGCAGCAACTGTACCTTCGGCAACCCGGATACGGCACGAGTTACATCATCGGGAAGTACCTCCTGGACGATCTCCTGCGAGAGATGTCGGCGCAGAAAGGCACGGCGTTCTCACTGCGGGAGTACTACGACGCGATCAACCGGGCCGGTCTGATTCCCGTGTCACTGATCCGGTGGCAGCTCACCGGAAAGGCTGATCAGATTCGATCGATGACATCCGGCCGTTAGTCATGACGCAGATCACCGATCGCCTGACCACTGCGCTCGCCGGTCGATACCGCATCGACCGCGAGCTTGGCGCGGGTGGCATGGCGACGGTGTACCTCGCCGAGGACCTCAAGCACGATCGCAAGGTCGCGCTCAAGGTGTTGAAGCCGGAACTCGCGGCAGTGCTAGGCGCGGAGCGCTTCGTCGTCGAGATCAAGACGACGGCGAGTTTGCAGCATCCGCACATCCTGCCGCTGTTCGACTCGGGGACGGCCGACGGGTTCCTGTTCTACGTCATGCCCTTCATTAAAGGCGAGACGCTGCGCGACAAGCTGAATCGTGAAACGCAGCTCGGGGTGGATGAGGCGGTGCGAATCACGCGCGAAGTTGCGGATGCCCTCGACTATGCGCATCGGAACGGCGTGATACACCGCGACATCAAGCCCGAGAATATCCTGATGCATGATGGCCGGCCGATGGTCGCGGACTTCGGGATTGCGCTCGCCGTCTCCGCGGCCGCCGGCGGGCGGATGACCGAGACGGGGCTGTCGTTGGGGACACCGCACTACATGAGTCCCGAACAGGCGACGGCCGACAAGGAAATCACCGGCCGCTCGGATGTCTACTCGCTGGCCTCGGTGCTCTACGAGATGCTGGCCGGGAATCCGCCGCATGTCGGGTCCTCGGCGCAGCAGATCATCATGAAGATCATCGCTGAGTCGGCGGCCCCGGTGACGCAGTGGCGCAAGGCGGTGCCGCCTAACGTGGCGTCGGCGCTGGCGAAGGCGCTGGAGAAGCTTCCCGCCGACCGGTTCGAGAGCGCGAAGGAGTTTGCCGAAGCGCTGGGCAATCAGACCTATCGTACAGCGAGCGTCACGGAGGCGGCGGCTACGGCGGCTCCGATGCGGCGCGCCCGGGACCCGGTGTTTCTCGCTCTCGCGGGCGTGGCCGTGATCGCCGTGCTGGTCGCCGCCGGCACGATCCTGGGCAATCGTGAGGCCACGGAGTCATCGCCGGCGACGACGACCCGGATGATCCTGGCGATGAACAGCGGCCAGGAGTACTCCACGGTTGGCACCAACCGACAGGCGCGTCACATCGCCATCAGTCCGGACGGTCGTCAGGTCGTGTACATGAGTGGTGCGGCGGTCCAGCGAAGCGCGCGGCCACTGTTCCGGCGACGGTTGAATGAGCTAGAGTCCACCCCGGTGGCGGGAACCGAAGCCGGCTTCGGCGTCCGGTGGTCGCGCGACGGATCCTTCCTGGCGTTCTCCGTCGACGAGCGAGTCGGTGTCATTCCTGCCGAGGGAGGCTCGCCCACCTGGCTGGGCTCGATGCGCAGTTACCCGGTGTGGGGCGATGACGACGCGCTCTACTTTCGCGACGATTCGACCATCCAACGCTGGCGTCCGGGCAGCGCCTCAGCCGAGCGTCTGCCTGCCGCGAAGACGCCGCGTGTTATCTCCGACGTATTGCCCGGGAGCGGCGCGGTTCTGCTGAGTTGGAACGGCGACATGGAAGCGTTGGATCTCGCCACGGGACGATCGCGGATGCTCGGCGCCGGCGCTGGACCGCGCTACCTCCGCACAGGGCACATCGCGTTCGTCCGGGCCGACGATGGCGCACTGATGGTGCAGCCCTTCGACCTGAAGACGCTGACCACTACTGGCCCCGCAGTTTCTACTCCAGACCATGTGGCCGCTACGACTTTCGACATTGCCGACGATGGCTCACTGATCTACTCGGTAAGCGGCGTGGGGCGTGGGGAACGCCTCGCATGGGTCGGTCGCGATGGGAACCGCAACGTCGTTGATTGGATCGAGCCGGAGCTTTACGACGCCTTCGCGCTCTCGCCGAAGGGAGACGCACTCGCCGCCGCGTTTTCGTCACCTGCCGTCGCCTCACGCGCGACCGACATCTGGGTATTCGACCTCGCGGCCCGAACACGTCTTCCGCTCACGCGCGACGGCCGTGGCGGCCGGCCCAGGTGGCATCCCACAGAGCGGCGGCTGGTGTTCGTCCGCGGTGACTCATTCAATGTAGTGTTGCGAACGATGCCAGCCGACGGATCGAATCCGCCCGATTCCGTCGTCACGATCTCGGCGAACCCGGCCGACGCCATCTGGTCGCCCGACGGGAAAGAGTTCCTCATCCGCATGCCTGGAGCCGGCCCTCGCAACATCTTCCGGTTCACGCCCGGCAAGGATTCAACACCGGTTCCGTTCCTGAACCGGCATTTCCAGGAGCGAAACCCAGCGCCATCGCCCGACGGCAAGTGGCTGGTGTACACATCCGACCAGTCGAATCGAGACGAAGTCTACGCGCAGCCGTATCCACAGGGCGGAGCGGTCGTGCCGGTGTCCACCGATGGAGGATATGCGCCACTTTGGTCACGTGATGGTCGCGAGTTGTTTTTCGTCGGCGCCGACGGTTACCTGTGGGCGGCGGCGGTGACTTACGATGAACGATCCTTCCGGGTGAACCGGAGAACACGACTGTTCTCAGTCGAGGGGCTGTTCACTGATCCACACCGCCAGGTTTTCGATGTGGCGCCGAACGGCAGGTTTCTGTTCCGCATACAGCCCACTGCCGACGCCGGCGAGCAGCTGGTGCTGGTGAGAAACTGGGTACAGGCCGTGACCTCGAGACAATAGCTGCGACGTGCGTGCCTTGATGAGCGGAATCGCCGGTGCTGTCGTCACGCTGGGTGCTTGCACGCCTCCGCCCGCGCGCCCCCCTCGACCGGAGCGATTGGTCCCGGTGATTCCAGCGCCCCACGTCACCCGGCAGGGAGCGGGTTCATGGAATGCCCCTGACACACTCGATGTCTGGGTCGCCGACACCAGCAACGCCGAACTCAAGGCGTTAGGCTCGCTCGCGGTGGAGATCGCCTCCGTCACCGGCAAGAGTGTCGGTCTGGTGACCGGCCGGAGGATTCGCGAAGGCGCGATTCAGTTGCGACAAATCCAGACGCTGGTAGCGGAGAAGGAAGGCACGTACACACTCACGGTGGCGCCCGAGGGCATCGAGATCTCTGCGTCGACAGGCGCCGGTCTGTTCTACGGACTGCAGAGCCTGAGACAGCTGTTCGAAGACCAGGCCCCAAGCTCCAGGCCCCAGGCCCGGTTGAATGCCGTCACGATTGTGGATACGCCCCGGTTTCCCTGGCGCGGTCTCCACCTCGACATCGCCCGCCATTTCGAGCCGGTGCCTTTCGTCAAGAAGTACATCGACCTGATGTCGCGGTACAAGCTGAACACCTTCCACTGGCATCTGACCGATGACCAGGGGTGGCGCATCGAAATCCTGAAGCATCCGCGCCTGACGAGCGTCGGCGGATGTCGCAAGGAGACGATGGTCGAGAAGAACTTCAATCCGTACGTGGGCGACGGCGTGCCGCATTGCGGCTTCTACACGCAGGACGAGATCCGCGACGTCGTGAAATACGCGGCCGAGCGTTACGTGACCGTCGTGCCGGAAATCGAAATGCCTGGTCACGCGAAAGCAGCCCTGTCGGCGTATCCCGAGCTCGCCTGCACGCCGGGGCCGTTTGAAGTACGGACGACGTGGGGTGTCGACGAAGACGTTTTCTGCCCGCACGAAGCGACATTCGCGTTTCTCGAGGAGGTCCTGACCGAAGTCGTCGAGCTCTTCCCCAGCCGCTACATCCATATAGGTGGCGACGAGGTGCCGAAGACCCGCTGGCGGGCAAGTCCGGTGGCTCAGGACGTGATTCGCCGCGAGGGACTCAAGGACGAAGCCGAGCTGCAGAGCTGGTTCATCCGGCGCATCGAGCGTTTTCTGATCAGCAAGAATCGCCGACTCATCGGCTGGGATGAGATCCTCGAAGGTGGGCTCGCACCCGAAGCGACGGTGATGTCATGGCGCGGGACCGCGGGTGGAATTGCGGCGGCGCGACTGGGCCACGACGTCGTCATGTCGCCGAATTCGCCCCTCTACTTCGATCACTACCAGGGTGATGCGCGCTTCGAGCCGTTGGCGATCGGCGGCTTGAATCCACTCGAGCGCGTGTACTCGTACGAGCCGGTCCCCGATTCGCTGAACGCCACGGAAGCCACGCATATTCTCGGCGCCCAGGCAAACCTGTGGAGTGAATACCTCACGTCGCCGGAAGCGGTCGAATACATGATTTGGCCGCGCGCATTGGCGCTCGCCGAGTTGACGTGGTCGTCGAAGGAAGCGCGTGATTGGGAGAGTTTTCAGGCACGGCTGCCCGGAGCGCTGCGGTCGTTAGGTACGCTTGGTGTCGCGTACCGGATTCCACACGTTGAAGGGCTCGAAGGGGATCGCCTGACGTTGAGCGACAATGTCACGGTCACGTTGCGGACGACGATGCCTGACGCCGAGATCCGGTACACCACCGACGGGACAGATCCGACGACGAGCAGTACGAAGTACGAACGACCATTCCGGGTGGCAGTTGCCGCGGCGGGCACGAAGGTCACCGCGCGCACGTTTACGGCAAGTGGCCGCGCGAGCGCCCCACGCGCCGCGACGTTCACACAGACGACACACCGGCCGGCGATGGATCTCGTGGTCGTCCAGCCGGGTCTCCGGTATCAGTATTACGAGCGGTCCGTGCGATCCGTGCGCGCGATCGATACGCTCCCGCAGACGCGTGAGGCGATGGTGTCCGGCGTCCAACGCAAGGGAGATGAGACGGCTGAGCGATATGCGCTCCGGCTCAGCGGCTACATCCGCGTTCCGGTGGATGGGATGTATGAATTCGCGCTCTCCTCGGACGACGGCAGCAATCTCGAAATCGGCGACCGGGTTGTTGTGAACAACGACGGTGCGCACGGCGACGAGCAACGCACCGGGATGATTGCGCTGCGCAAAGGACTCCATCCCATCATGGTCCGCTACTTCCAGGGTGGAGGGGGCGCGAGCCTCTCGCTGCGGTACCGGTGGAGCGAGAAGGATCCCTGGATACCGGTGCCTGATAGCTGGTTCGTGCTCGCCGCACTGCCGGTGCGCTGATCGCAACCGCATTCGCGTAATCCGCGTTCCAGGTTTGGCAGTTATCTCTGAGCTTCGCAAAAGTCATTAACGCAGAGGTTCGCATGTTGCTCCTGGGCATCTTCCTCCTCTCGACGGCGACGCAATCTCCTGGTCAGGCGCCGGAACTCGAAGGCACGTTCTCCATCATCGCACGTGATCCTGCTTCCGGTGAACTGGGCATGGCGGTCCAGTCAAAGACTCTCGCCGTCGGCAGCCGGACGATGACGATCAAGGGCGGTGTCGCGGTCATCGCCCACCAGTCGTCGTCGAATCCGATGTATGGCGCGTTAGGCCTGGAGCTGCTGGCCACCGGGATGTCGCCGCAGCAGGCGCTCGACATGATGATCCGTGGCGATGAGGGCCGGGACTCTCGTCAGGTGGCCATCCTCGATGCGTCGGGGCGCACGGCGGCGTGGACCGGGACCGGCGCCAGTGACTGGAAAGGGCACCGCTGCGGCACGAACTATTGTGCACAGGGCAACATCCTCACTGGGGAGGATGTGGTGGCTGCACTCGCGCGCACCTATGAATCGTCGACGGGATCGCTGGCGGAGCGGTTGTTGGCCGCCATGGACGCGGGGCTCAACGCGGGCGGCGATGTACGCGGGACACAGTCGGCGGCACTCGTCATTGCCAAGCCGCTCGCCGGCGCAGCCGGCTTTGGTGATCGCGTCGTGGACCTTCGCGTCGATGATTCGCGCGCCCCGCTCACCGAGCTTCGGCGATTGCTGAACATGTTTCAGGCGCGATCGTTGGTCTCCGACGCATACGCGCGGCTCCGGGAACGAGCACTCGAAGCCGCTTCCACCGCAGCCCTTGCTGCGCGAACGAAGTCGCCCGAATTCGATGAGGCATGGGTGGCGTGGGCCGCGACCGAACTTGCCGCCGGTCACACGCCAAGTGCGCTCGAAGGTGTGCGCAAGGCGATCGAACTCAATCCGGCGAATGCGCGGCAACTTCCGAAGAATCGGAATTTCGAGACGCTGTGGTCAAATCCCGCGTTCATGACGTTGACGAAGCGGTGATCGCGCTGGCTAACGCGACGTATCTCCCCTGGGAACGGGCGGCGGATTTGCCTCGGACATCAGGCGTTCCACACCGACGGCGCGTGCCACTCGCCGGACCGTAGCGAGCACAGAGTCGCCAGCAGCGATCTCCCTCCGTTCCGACAGGATGCTTGCGAGTTCACTGCCCGCGAACAGGTACGCGTAGGCAATGCTCACCGACGGCCGATCGACCCAGTCATTCCGCTTCACGATCGCTGCCGGTCCGGCGAAATCGCGCCACAACGCGTGCGTCCGTTGAATGTCGAGCCATCCACTGCCGGGGACGTAGACCGTATCGCGCGAGGCCACCGGCGTCGGAACGACTTTCCTGGCCAGTCCGTGCGACAGCAGGTTATTCCCGAGTCCGAGCTTCTCTCCGTATCCACCGGCGGTACGGCTGATGTAGACCGGTCGCTGTGGCCAGGTATCCGCGATCATGCGAAGCACGAGCAGGTCGGACCGCTCCAGTAAGCCGCCGTTTTGCGTCTGCGGCAGGGCGCGTGGATCGATCCTGATGTCGAGTCCCTTGACCTGAAATCGGACCGGCTCCGAGACCAGCATATACGGCGGGAGGGAATCAGCTTCGTCGAGCGTCAGGTGCAGCGGTGCGCTGGTCGGCTTCGGCCAAACCCGGTCGCGATACACCGCCGGCCCGCGCTCGGCGTCGTAGGTGTAGATGGGGCGGCGAATCATCCCGCGCGCGAACCAGTCGGTATTCATCAGCGAATTCACCGCCACCGTCACGTCGCGCCGGACGCCCTCCACCTCCTGTGCATACCAGAGCGGGAATGTGTCGTTGTCCCCGCCGGTGACGAGCACTCCATACGGTTCCACCGAGTTGAGCAGGTCGTGCGCGAACGAAGACATGGTGTGATCGTTCCTGCGCGAGGCGGCGGCCCAGTTCCCCGCGAGCGGGGCGGCTGCCAACAGCAGGATCGGCGCGGTGGCGGCGAGGCGAAGCCGGGATGGTCCTTCGCGCAACGCGTCTCGACTGCCTGACGAGGCCAGGGATCGCCAGAGCCAGACAAGACCAAGCCCCGCCCAGACTCCCCAGGCCGAGAAACTCCAGAGGAAGAAATAGTCGCGGTCACGAACCTCGCGTTCAACGGCCAGCTCCGGTGACTGAGAAGCGCCGTATCGGAAGTTCAGGTAATAGATCAGGACAACGCTCATCAGCAGCATCAGCGAACCGAAGTACCAGAACCCGCGCCGGTCGTGCCGGTAGTGCAGCACGCCGCCTGACAACGCCAGCACGAAGAAGAGTGCGGCCAGGACAGACTGAATCCTTGCGTTTGCGTCGTTGGCGAGCGGCATGCCGTCGCGCACGACCGGCTCACGCCACCACTGCCACTTGAAGTAGAGCCACCACATGCCGAGCTGCGCGGAGAATGGCGCCTGCCGTTCGGATAGGTTCGGCTTGCCGAATTGCTCGCGATTGAAGTTGTACCGGAACGCCGCCCACGTGTCCTTCGAGAACGTGCACGAGAATGCGATTCCTTGCCTGCAGGCCGTGGGCTCGCCCTCATTGATCGGCGGGTTGAACGCGCTGCGGATCGGTTGAGTCGCGAACGGTGCGAGCCCTACGAGTACCATGGCGGCCGCCGCGGCGATCAGGCGCCAGCGGAACAGGTATCGCGGCCGCGTGAGTACTACGACCAGCCCCACGGCGGGCAGGGGGAGCATGCCCGCCATGTGATTCGCGTACCCGAGACCGAGCAGGTATGCAACGAGCAGCAGCAATCGGTCGGCGCGTGGACCATCGGGCTGCTCGGACCAGCGCAACATGAGCCAGGACACGATGGCGATGCCGGCGAGCGACACCGTGTACACCTTCTCGTTGACCACCGACTGGTGCCATACGGTAAACGCGGTGGCGCCGATCAGGGTCGAGAGTCCGGCGGCGATTCGGCTGGTCGCGGGCCCAACACCGGCGCGAACGGCGATCCGTCGGGCAACAAGGTACCAGACAGCGGCGGCGACGGCGCTCGAGATCGCGGCCAGCATGTTGATGCGCATCGCGACGTTAGGCGCGATGGGGAGGATCGAGAAGACCCGGCCCACGATGACGAACAGCGGATTGCCGGGTGGATGGGGGATGCCGAACGTGTAGGCGGCGGTGATGTATTCGCTGGCGTCCCACACCGCGGTGGTCGGGGACAGTGTGAGCACGTAGAGCGCGAGCACCGCCACGCCGGCAACGATCGCCTCGCGATAGGGCGGCACATCACCGGGCGAACGGCTGCCGGCGACGAGCGACCACGGAATCGCAACGAGAAAGCCCGCGGCGAGGAGGATGGCCGACACAGTGATGCCTCCGCGGACCAGGTCGAGAAAGCCGGCGCCAAGCACGATCACCGGCACGACCCACGACCAACGTGACAAAATTTTGTCTCTCATGGGTATTCCCAATTCGAGGGAGTGATCAGCGACGTCAGGAACCGGGACGTGACGCGGGGACAGCCGGGACGCGTGCCAGTGCATAACGAGCCCAGGCACGCACCGTGGGATCCGGGTCGTGGCGTGCCGCCAAGCGCGCGACGTCGACGGAATCGGCTCGCTGGGCAAGTCGCACCACCGCCCACGCCCGGGATTCCCAGCGTGTTTCCATCATGAGCGACGTGAGGACCTGGCGCGTGGGCGCCAGTCGCGCCGTCGCCAATGGCGCGACGATCGCCGCAGTCAGCCCCACGGCGAAGAGCGCGACACGACGCCCCGGAACGGCGATCTGACGTCGCGTATTGGTCACCGCGGCCAGCCGCGTGCGGAGGTTGCCCGGGCGTACGAGCGCCATGGCCGCCTGCGCATGATCGTGAGCGCCAAGTGCCGACGCCCCGAGCCATTCGGCGTAGTCGCTCACCCGAATCCCGCTCAACAGGACGCGATCGTCGGTTGCTTCCTCGGCGTCAGTTTCGAAACGCCTCGCCAGCCACCAGACACCTGGATGGAACCAGAACAGCGCGCAGGCAATTCGCGACGTCAGACGCATGGCCGCGTCGCGGGCGCGAACGTGGATGAGTTCGTGCCGCAGCACCGCTTGCAACCGGTCGGCCGGCCAACGCAGTGCAGCGTGCGGCAGGAGAACTACTGGATGCAGGATTCCCCATGTAACCGGAACCGACACGTGCCGCGATGCGGCGAGCTGCACCCCGGAGGTGGAGACGCCAACGGCGTGGCCGGCTTCACGCAGGCGAGTCTGCCAGAGCCGTCCGGTGAGCGCTGAGGCGTGGCTTCGCACGAGCAAAACGAGCCTGCCACGCGCGATAATAGTACGCAGGAGAATGACCGCGACGCCGGTCCAGTACAGGACGAGCAGGCCGCGGATCGCACCGGAAATCTGTGGCGCCGGTTCGCCGGTACCGGCCAATCCCGGCGGCACGTCGAGCTGTACGGTGCCTAACGCCACCAGCGGCCTGGCGAGCAGTTCCGGCAGGACCCAGGCCATCCATTGCCAGGGCATGAAGCGACCGGCGTAGATGACGACGAGGCCTGTCAGCGCGCATCGCCACATGATGGCTCGCGTGCCCGCATTCGATTGACGCAGGCAGAGCAACGCGACCGCGGCGACGACGACCGGCAGCGTCGCGGCCAGCGAAACACTGTACACGTCACTCACGGCGCGCGCGCTGTCCGCGGGAGTGAAGAACGTGGCCGGTGATGTGTACATGGCTCGTCAGCGTCCTTCAGCGCGGAGGCGCTTGACCACAGTGGCGAGTGTGTCGCGCTCGCCTGAGGTGAGCGGCTGGTCGCCGTCGTCGAGCAGGGCTGCGACCGCCGCCGCGCGCGAGCCGCCAAAGAAAGTGCTGAGCAGGTGCCTGACGGCTGATCGTTGCGCCACGCTCCTCGGCGTGGTGGGAGCGTACACGTGCCGAGGCCCGTCCTTGGTGTGACGGAGCTGTCCCTTGGACTCGAGGATGCGGAGGAGCGTGCGAACCGCGGCCGGATGCGGGGGGTCCTGGAGTTCCTCGCGAATCTGCCGCGAGGTCGCTCCGCCAAGGCGATAGACCGCGTCCATGATCTCGCGTTCACGCCGCGCCAGTGAGGGCTGCTGTCGTGCCATAGGACAAAAACTTATCTCACCTGCCGGAATATGCAACTCCAGCAACGACGCAGACCGGGGCCACTCGACTGGCGAGCGCCGGCTGCGCCCATAGCTTCAGGCGCAATGGACCCACTCGCTCACCTGCAGACTGCTCTCTCGGACCGATACCG
>Ga0070698_100002660_pt1 | contig 19709 bp, 13 predicted proteins | sample KBSK1502metaG_FD_65477 | JGI IMG/M metagenome (GOLD analysis project Ga0070698, IMG submission 65477) | Corn, switchgrass and miscanthus rhizosphere microbial communities from Kellogg Biological Station, Michigan, USA - KBS K1-50-2 metaG | ecosystem: Host-associated > Plants > Roots >...
TGGCCGTGCACGACGTCGGAGCCCACGAGGGCGCGCCCTACGTGGTCTCCGAGCTGCTCGAGGGCGAGACGTTGCGCGACCGCATCGGCGGCACCGCGCTGCCCATGCGCAAGGCGATCGACTACGCGGTGCAGATCGCGAAGGGCCTGGCGGCCGCGCACGAGAAGGGGATCGTTCACCGGGATTTGAAGCCCGAGAACCTGTTCCTGACCAGGGACGGTCGGGTCAAGATCCTGGACTTCGGCCTGGCGAAGCTGAAGCCCGAGACGGCACAGGACGGCAAGACCGACATGAAGACAGTCTCGGGCGGCACCGAGCCGGGCGTCGTCCTCGGGACGATGGGCTATATGTCGCCGGAGCAGGTGCGGGGGAAGGCCGCCGATAAGCGCAGCGACCTCTTTGCCTTCGGCACGATCCTCTACGAGATGTTGTCGGGTCAGCGCGCGTTCCGGGGAGACTCGGCGGCGGACACGATCACGGCGATCCTGACCAAGGAGCCGCCGGATCTGTCGCAGACGAACAAGGAGATCCATCCGGGCCTCGACCGCATCGTGCGCCACTGTCTGGAGAAGAACCCGGAGGAGCGGTTCGATTCGGCCCGCGACGTCGCGTTCGACCTGGAGGCGCTCTCGGGAGTCTCGGGGCCCACAACGACGGCGCCGTACGGGGAGATCAAGCGCCGCCGTCTCTGGCCCGTCTTGACAGGCGCGGTTCTGGCGACTGCCCTGATCGTCGGTGTCTTGGCCTATCTCGTCGGCAAGCAGGCGGGCGACCGGCCGCCTCCCTCTTTTCACCAGCTCACGTTCCGCCGTGGCGAGATGCTGTCCGCGCATTTCGCTCCGGACGGACAGACCGTGGTGTACTCGGCGGCTTGGGACGGCAAACCCGTCGAGGTCTTCATTCGCCGGCTGGAGAGCCCGGAGTCGCGCACCTTCGGCCTCTCCGGCACGGAAGTCCTCGCGATCTCAAGGTCGGGCGAGATGGCCGTCTCGTTGAACCGCGTCTCTTCGGGTGGCTTTCGGCGTAGCGGCACGCTCGCTCAGCTCTCGGTTGCCGGTGGGGCCGCTCCCCGTGACATCTTGGAGGACGTCGAATGGGCGGACTGGGCGCCGGACGGAAAGAATCTTGCTGTCGTTCGGACGTCTCAGGGCCGGATGCGGCTGGAGTACCCGATCGGCAAGGTCCTCTATGAGACAAGCGGTTGGATCGGCCATCCGCGCGTTTCGCCGAGCGGGGATCTCGTCGCCTTCACCGACCACCCGTCTCTGAACGATGACGGCGGATCGGTTGTCCTCGTGGACCGCTCCGGTCGCAAGAAAGCGCTGTCCAAGCCTTTCGGCTCGACGCAGGGTGTCTCGTGGGGGCCCAACGGCAGCGAGGTCTGGTTCACAGCGGCCGAGGTTTCGCTTCGCGCTCTCTACTCGTTGTCGCTCTCCGGCACGGTCCGCCTGCGTTCGCGGATCGCGGGCAATCTCACCCTGCGAGACATCTCGCGCGAAGGGCGAATGCTCGTCACGCGGGACACTTTCCGGCAGGAGATTCTCGCTCTTCCGCCGGGAGAGTCGAAAGAACGCGATCTCACATGGCTCGACTACTCGCTTGCGACCTTTCTCTCTTCCAACGGAAGGTCGGTGCTCTTCACCGAAGGGGGCGAGGGCGGAGGGGCCGGCTATTCCGTCTACGTTCGGAAGACCGACGGCTCTCCGGCCGTGCGCCTTGGAGAGGGTTTCGGTCAGGCCCTCTCACCGGATGGGAAGTGGGCCGTTGTGATCCTTCACCCAGCGACGGACCCGCAGCTTGCGGTCTATCCGACGGGCGCGGGCGAGCCGAAGCTGCTTTCGAAGGAAGGGCTCACCGTGTTGAATGCGTGCTGGATGCCCGACGGGAAAAGGATCCTGTTTACGGCGAGCGAGCCGGGCCGCGGGCTCCGGCTCTACCTGCGTGACGTTGATGGCGGGAAGCCGCGTGCCCTGACACCGGAAGGGTACAGGGGCTTTCGATTTGTTTCACCCGACGGTGCCTTGGCCGTCGTGACGGGCCCCGATCGGAGGACTTATCTCTATCCGATCTCGGGAGGTGAGCCAACGGCGATTCCGGGCGTCGATGCGAATGAACAGGTCGATCAGTTCGGCGCGGATGCCCGTTCTGTCTACGTGCATCGCCAGGGAGAGATCCCCGCGAGGGTCTATCGGGTCGACCTCTCGACGGGCCGCCGGGAGCTGTGGCGGTCGCTGATGCCGGCTGACGCGGGGGGTGTCTCCCGGATCGGCCCTTTGCCGACAACAAGCGGCGAGTCGTACGCGTACTCCTACAGCCGCACGCTGTCGGACCTGTATATCGTCGACGGCCTGAAATGATGCTTTCCTCCGGCACGCGCCTCGATCCCTAGGAAATCCTGGCGCCGCTGGGGCGTACTCGTCTACACAGTAGGAGTGGACATCTTCTCGAGGACCGGGAGCCCGCCTCGAAACCGAATGGCGCCAACTCCCAGTGCGAGTGAAGGACTGCGACGAGAGGAATCGAGATCTCCGGTGAGCGTGGTATACGGGAGACGAGTTCAAAAACGAGTTCAAACGGAGCTCTAAGGATGCTCAGGGACGCTTGGGGACGCTCGATGACGACTCACAACTCCTTTATCCCCAAGCATCCCTTAACGTCCCCGACGAGAACACCTTCTTGCCAAGGTGGATGTCGCGGGTTCGACCCCCGTTTCCCGCTCCAACAAACCCCTTGGACTCAACCGCCGGGAAGAGTCCTACCATTCGGCTAATCCCGTTTTGAGTCGCCTGTTTTTGTTTTGTTTCTTGGTCCCGAGCAATTCAAGGGCCGAAATCGCCTCCTGAGGCGGGGGAGAGGTGCGCGTGACGCAGGGTCATTCCGATCCGCTTGTGGCCCAGGAGGTCAGCGGGCGGCTTGTCGGTTTCTGATTGAGGATGGATATGATTCGGCACAGGAGGCCAGAATGAAACTAACCAGACTGCTGATCGTCGCTCCCGTAATGGGGTGCCTCTTGATTGGAAGCACCCGCATTGCCCGGGCGGATTCGGACAACAACCTGCGAACCCGTTTAACGGGATTCAATGAGGTGCCCCCGATCCTGAGTGACGGGACGGGCCTTTTCACCGCGGCGGTGAACTCCGGCTCGCTCACGTATAGCCTGACCTTTTCCAACCTGTCGAGTTCGGCGATCGCCGCCCACATTCACTTTGGCCAGCGTGGCGTGAACGGCAGTGTTGTCGTGTTTCTCTGCGGTGGCGGTGGCAAGCCGGCGTGCCCCGCCGCCGGAGGCACCGTGACTGGAACCATTACGGGAGCCGATGTATTGGCAGTCCCGGCCCAAGGGGTAACCGCCGGGAGCTTCGCGGATCTGCTGCGAATTCTGCGTAGCGGAGATGCGTACACCAACGTACATACGACCAACCACCCAGGCGGGGAGATTCGAGGGCAGATTTCGTCGGAGGATTAGGTCGAGATCAACCCAAGGGACGCTTCGGGACGCTTCGGGAAGCTTGCTGACGGGGCAAGAATCGCTGATCCGCAAGCGTCCCGAACATCCCGGAGATCACGATGCTCGAACGGATTTGCTTCCGGTCTCGCTAGCGCGGTTGCTGACGACCGGCTCGCCGCGACAGCTTCTCCTTCCGCACCACGAAGTACAACAGGATGCCGATGGTGGGCATGAAGGGGAACGTCGGCAGGATCCACCAGTACGTCAGGCCGTGCGCCCGTGCGTCCCGGTGGATGAAGACGAGAAGCACCGCAAGCACGCAGGCGAAGTCGAAGAGCGTGGTCTGCATGATCGACTGCGTGAGATAGACATGGAAGCCGTCCGCGCTCCACTGCTCGAGGCGCCAGGCGTTGAGCGCCACCAGGACGATCAGGAAGATCCCCAACAGGCGGCCGGCGTGCTTTTCCAGCATCATTCTGTCATTCCCATCGTTGAGGCCAGGCGCTCGACGTTCTCCGCACCTCGTTCTCGAGAGAGCTGCTCCAGGCGCGTGTGGGCGTATTCGCACACCGCGGCGTGCCAGAAGAGCTCCCTGGGCACGTCACGGCACCCGGCAATCCATGCCGGCACGTGGACGGGCGTCCATGTGCGAAAGATCGGATCCCCTGTCAATCCGGCGAGCATCGCACAGATGTCCTCGTCGAGCTGGAAGCTGTTCACGGCGCGCTCGTACTCCTCCTCAGTCGTCAAGAGGCAGAACGGGACATTCATCAGATAGAGCGCGGTCTCGACGTCGAGCTCGAGCCACCGTTTCCGGCTCCGCTCCGCGTGGATCACAGGGACCTCGAGCGCGCCGAAATCGAGCTCGTCCCGCGGCGTGACGACGTCGGCACCCGCCAGCGCGACGTCGTTGACGAGGGTGTAGACCGCGATGTCGTGGTCGATGACGGCATGGTTGCCGAGCGCCGCGATCGTGGCCGGCCGCAGCATGGGCTTGCGGACGGCCTTTCCGCAGTTTCCGGCGATGAAGGCGAGCAAGTTGGTCTCGACGGTGAAATGACGCGCCAACAGCTCCGCGGCGTCCGCGGACACGAAATGGCGGATGAACCAGACGCACAGCACGTCGATGCCCCGGTGCGAACGGAACTGAAAGGGAAGCGCGCGCTTGCACAGCCGGATCAGCGCCACCATCGCGAGTGAGAGCGCGCGAGCGAACGGCAACAGCGCGCCGTGGGACCACCGCGCGAGATCGCGGGACGCCAGCACGCGCTCGGCGTCGGACACCGGCCGCGTGGAGTCGTGGAGCAGGAGGTCGCTCACGGGAGCGTCCGGGCGGCTGCGCCGCGGCGATCCCTGATACCTAAACGTTGTCGACCTCCTCCAGTTGAAGCGCGTACAGGCGCGCCACCGTCTTGGCCGTCTTGACCACGCCTTCGGCGGTCTTCCTGTCGAGGACGCCACTTTCCAGGACGTGGCGCAAATTGGCGAAATGGTCATCGTCGTTCGTTCCGTGATAGGTGAGAAAGCTCGTTTGCTGGTCCGTGAGCTCCAGTTGCTCGCGCAGCAGCTCGGCCCAGCGCCCGGCTTTCTTCGCGCCGAGCCCCTCGATGACGAACATGGCGCCGAGCAGATCGAGCGGATCCGGCTGGCTCGCATGATGGAACATGAACGCGGAGAGCGCTTCGCTGCCGATGTTCTTGGGCTGCGTGGTGATCTCCAGCAGGGTGCCGCCCACGGCGACGAAGTCGCGCTCGAGCATCTGGTAGTCCTTGTGCTCGTCGCCGGCGTGGCCAATGAACATCGACCGGAGCGGGAACAGCTCGATGGAGACATTGGACGCCGCGCGGGCGATCCACCGGGCGCCTTCCATCACCTGTTGGCGAAGGTTGACGAGCAGACGCTTGTAGTCTTCGAGCGTGGCCACGCCCTCTTCGATGCGCTGCACCATCGGCACCGCGCGCAGCATCCGCTCGAAGTCCGCCCACACCAGGGCGAGCTCGACGCCCAGATATTTCTGAATTTCGTCGCGGCTGGCCGCGATCTCGGTGAGCGGAGAGTTGGCGATCGCGAGCCGCACGCTTTCCTCGTCGCGCGATTGTCGCGGTCGGCCGGCGATGGATGTCGAGGTCCAGCGTCGGTCCGCGGCCGCGGCCGGCACGATCACCGGCACGTGGTCGTCGGCGGAGTCGACCACTTTGAGCTTCGCGAAGCCCACTTGAAACCTTCCGGATTCGGGGACCATCAGGATAATGACGTCGCCCTTCTTGAAGCGGCCGGTCGAGAAGGCCTCCTCGAGCATGATGAAGATGCTCGCGGCGCCGGTGTTGCCCTTGGTGTAGAGGTTGCTGAACCACTTCTCCTCGGGGATCATCACTCCCGCCTTTTCGAGGAGCTTGAAGATCTCGCCTTTGAAGAAATGCGAGCTGTAATGACAGAGGACGTGGTCGATCTCCTCGGTGCGGACGCGAGCGTTCCGCACGAGGCGCAGGTATTCCTCGACGCCGAGCTTCACGACTTCCGGAAGGAGCCGGGTGTCCTGCCGGAGCTTCATCATCCCGGTGCGGTAGGCGTCGCCGATGGTGGGGTAGTCGAGCCAGGTGTTGCCCGCCCGTGGCCTGTCCTTGTCGACGATCCCGCTGTACATGCATACGGGTCGCTCGTGCGCGTGGGACACGAGCTCAATCCATTCCACGCGCAGCGACAGCCCCTCCGGCCGGGGTGTGTTCTCGAGCAAGACGGCGCCCGCGCCGTCCGAGAGCATCCATCGCAGGAAGTCGGCGTCGAACGCACGGAAGCCGGTCGCGCCATCCTCCAGCGTGCCCCTCTCCTCGAACTTGGCCGCCCGGAACGTTCTCGACACCATCTCGCTGCCGCACGCGACGGCGTTTCGGCGTTGCCCGGATCCAACGGCGCGAAATGCCGTCAGGAGCGCGGCCATGCCGGCGCAGCACACGCCTGAGGTCGACACGATCTCCAGAGCCGTGCCGCCGAGACGGCCATGGACCATGGATGAAAATCCCGGGAGCGGCACGTCGCCCTGGGTCGTGCCACAGGCCAGCATCTCGAGCTCGTCTGGACGGAGCTTGCGCCTCGCAAGCGCGTCGCGGATCGCGAGCGCAGCCAATTCTTCGTTCAGGTGAGTCGTGCGCCCACACTCATCGAGCGCGTAGTGGCGAGAGCGAATGCCGTTCTGCTCGAGCACGCGCTCCCGCAGCCGGCTGGGCGCGCCTCTGACCCGACCGAGTACCTGCTCCATGTGGGCGTTGTCCACCGGCGCGTTCGGGAGAAACGCCCCCACCGAGGTGATGTACACGGGGTTCATCCGCTGGCTCCTTTCGGGCGCCGCCTATGTACTGTGATACGCACCGGGGTTTCAAATGTTCAAAGGGGAAGGTGAGAATGGTGGCTCGCTTCACCGCTTCGAAATCGAAAGAGTCCGCTCCCAAAATGAACCGAGAACCACGACGGGAGCGTCGAGGTATCCGGGAAGCGTGGTCTGTTCCGAACGAGTTCCAAGAGAGTTCCATGGGACTTCAAAGGACAATTCGGGAGGCTTCGGGACGCTCGAGGACGGAAGCGAAGAGGTTGATCCGGAAACGTCGCGTAACGTCCCGAAGCGCGACCTCTCCTTGCCAGGGTGGATGTCGCGGGTTCGACCCCCGTTTCCGGCTCCTACGTTGTCGCGGCTGAGAATCCCCTTCGCCGAAATCCCATGACACTTTCCGCCGGGACTCGCCTCGGCCCTTAAGAGATTCTCGCGTCGATCGGCGCGGGCGGGATGGGAGAGGTGTAGCGGGCGCGGGACACGAAGCTGGATCGCGACGTGGCGGTCAAAGTTCTCCCTCAGTCCGTCGCGGCCGATCCCGACACGCTCGCGCGGTTCGAGCGGGAATCTCCTCGCGGCGATCGCCGTCGCGCACGAGGAAGAGCAACTTCGCGCGACGTCGCAAGATTCGCAATGACGAAGGCGCTTGACAGGCTCGAGTCGCTGTTGAAGATCCCTACTTCCTCTCCCAGGCTGGCTCAAGATCGACCCCAACTTCGACCCTCTGCGAAACAACCCCAGGTTCCAGAAGCTGATCGCCCGCGAGAAGTGCTGGCAGCCGCGTTGTTCGGTGGGCGGGAATGACCTCCGTCCGGCAACAAGTGTCTTTTGGGTTGCAGCCGTCGCGCACACACGGGATTGCCTTGGACTGAGAAAAAGCTCAACCCTCGGCTACTCCTCGGCGAAACCTCGGGACTCAGGCGCGCCTTCCTGCGTAGCAACAACGCAGGAGGAGTTATGACGAGACACCGACTCATCGTCAACAGGCGCGCGCGCGAGGTGGAGGCGGATTCCGAGATGCCGCTGCTCTGGGCGCTGCGCGATCGGTTCGGGCTCACGGGAACCAAGTACGGCTGCGGCGTCGGGGTCTGCGGGTCCTGCACGGTCCTGGAAGACGGGCGGGACGTGCGGTCCTGCCAGGTGCCGCTCGGCAAGACCGCGAACCATCGCTATACGACGATCGAAGGGTTGTCCTCGGACGGAAGCCATCCCTGCCAGCGCGCCTGGCTCGAGGAGGACGTCGCGCAATGCGGCTACTGCCAGCCCGGAATGATCCTCCAGGCAGCGGCGCTGCTCGCGAAAACTCCCAAGCCAAGCGACAGGGACATCGATGAGGCTTTTTCCGGCCACGTATGCCGGTGCGGGACCTGGCAGCGCGTTCGGGCGGCGGTGCACCGGGCCGCCGGGATGGGGGGTGGACAGTGAGCGCTTCCCGTCGCGATTTTCTGCGCTTGAGCGCGATGGCCGGAGCGTCCCTCGTGATCCCTCTGCCTCTTCTCGGGAAAGAGAACACCCGCCTCGCCGCGCCCCGCTTCGCGCCGAATCAGTGGCTGCGCGTCGGGACCAACGGAAAGGTCACGCTCGTCGTGGCCCGATCGGAGATGGGCCAGGGAGTGCGCACCTGCCTCGCGATGATCCTCGCCGAGGAGCTCGAAGCCGACTGGTCGTCGATCACGATCGAGCAGGCCTCCCCGTCGCCCCTGTACGAGGACATGAACACGGGAGGCAGCGACAGCGTCGAGTCCTCCTGGATGCCGCTGCGCCGAGCGGCGGCCGCCGCGCGCCTGATGCTCGTGGAAGCGGCGGCGAAGCTCTGGAAGGTCGAGCCCGGAAGTTGCCGCGCCGAAGGAGGAAGCGTCTTGCACGCCGCCTCGGGAAGGCGCGCCCGTTACGCCGATCTCGTTCCGGTCGCGGCGAAGTTGCCCGTGCCGAAAGATCCGCCGCTCAAGGATCCCAAGGACTTTCGGCTCATCGGCACACCGGTGCGGCGCGTGGACGGCCTCGCGATCGTGACCGGGCGCGCGAAGTATGGCCTCGACACGCGAGCGCCGGCCACTCTCTTCGCGGCGGTCGCGCGCTGCCCGGTCACCGGCGGCCGCGCCCGACGCTTCGAAGCAGCGAAGGCGAAGGCGGTTGCGGGGGTCGTGCGCGTCGTCGAGGTGAGCTCGGGTCTCGCCGTGCTGGCGCGCGACAGCTTTGCCGCGCTCTCGGGACGCGATGCCCTCGAAGTCGTCTGGGACGAGGGGCCCAACGCGTCCCTGACGACCGAGGAGCTCTGGCGCCGGCTCGACACGGCGGCCACGAGAACCGGCCGCGTCTCGCGCCGGGAAGGAGACGTCGATCAGGCGCTCGCGGCAGCCGCGACCCGGATGACGGCGACCTATCGCGACGCCTTCCAGGCGCATGCGCCGATCGAGCCGATGAACGCCGCCGCGCGCGTCTCGGGCGGCGACTGCGAGATCTGGGCGCCGACGCAGAACCCGCAGCGCGTCCAACGGGAGGCGGGCAAGCTCCTCGGGATCGCGCCCGAGAAGGTCACGGTCCACGTGACGCTGATGGGCGGAGGGTTCGGCCGACGGCTCGGGGCCGACTACGCGACTGAAGCCGTCGAGGTGGCGCGCGCGGCCGGCAGTCCCGTGCAGGTCGTCTGGTCTCGGCGGGACGACTTCCTCCACGACCGCCTTCATCCGGCAGGCCGGGTCGACCTCGAGGCCGGGCTCGACTCGAGCGGCCGGATCACTGCCTGGAGGCATCGATTCACAACGTTTCACCTCTCGATGTTCGGGCCGTTCGATGCCAACGCTGTCGATCAACCGGATGTGAATCCTTGGGGCGGCTATGACTGTCCCTATGCGGTTCCGAACCTTCTCGCTGAGCATGTCTCGATCGAATCGCCGATCCACACCGGCGCTTGGCGGTCGGTCGATTACCCGGCCAACGTCTTCGCTCGCGAGTGCTTCTTGGACGAGATCGCGAATCGGACGGGACGCGACCCGCTCGAAATGCGGCGCGAGCTTCTCTCGGGTGAGTTTCCGTTTGCTTCGCGCCGGGTCGACCGCTCGAGACTGCGTGCGGTGATCGAGCTCGCCGCCTCGAAGGCAGATTGGGGCGCGCCGATTCCGCAACGGGCGGGGCGCCGATCCGGCCGCGGGATCGCTTGCAACGTCTACCACGGCCGAACGACGCTCGCGCACGTGGCGGAGGTTTCTGTCGGCGAGAAAGGGGACGTTCGGGTACACCGCATCGTTACGGCGGCAGACTGCGGGCAGGTCGTCAATCCGCTCGGCCTCGGAGGCCAGGTCGAGAGCGGCGTGGCGTGGGGTTTGTCGTACGCGCTCAAGGGGGAGGTCACGATCGAGAGCGGCCGCGTGGCGCAGGCGAACTATCGCGATTTCCCGGTTCTCCGGATCGAGGAGATGCCTCGGGTCGACGTCCATACGATCGCGAGCTCTGCGCGCCCGACCGGCTTCGGGGAGCAGCCGGTGCCGCCCGTTGCGCCGGCGGTCGCCAATGCGATCTTTGCGGCTACGGGGCGGCGGCTGCGCCGAGTTCCCATTCGATCCGAGGAGCTGGCGTTGTGACCAGCTTTGCCGATCCGGCGCCGATCCCTTCCCTCTGTGATTCCGAGGAGCGCAGAGACGAGGAATCTGCCTTCGCAACGACTACCGACGAGGGTAGATCCCTCGCTGCGCTCGGGATGACAGCAATCTCGGTTACTGGCTGTCCGACTCCCGATGAGTTCCGGGGACGGCGAGGGCGGCTAACTCGAGTTCTCGATCAGCCGAATGTCGCAGGACTGGCGATCCACTCGCGAATAGACGAGGAAGCGGCCATCCTGCGAAACAGCGAAGCCGGACCAGCCCTGATCGGGTAGGGGAGCCACGTCGACCGCTTCCTTGCCGTCGAAGGCCAGCAGCGCGACGCCAGGCTTCGTGTGCTTCGGGCAGAGCTCTTTGTAATAGATCCCTCGCTCGCCCACGTCCCAGTTGGCCCAATCCTCCGGCGCGAGGGCGGAAACGACGCGCGCCGCGGGCCCGCCCGAGATCGGCCGCTTCCAGATGCCCGGTGTGTCCGCGCTCGTGAAGAAGAGCCAGCTCCCATCGGGCGACTCCCGCGCGGAATAGCCGCCTCCCGTGGTCACGCGCGTGGCGTGGCCGTCCGCGAGCGAGAGGTTCCAAACCTCCCACGTGCCGCTCCGGCGCGAGGCGAAGTAGATCGACCGCCCATCGCGAGACCACGACGGCGCCACGGAGTCGCCGGGGCCCGACGTCCGCTGTTCCGACGGGCCTCCCCCGGCGTCGACCGTCCAAAGGTCCGCCTGCGCCGGCCGGCGCGCCGAGAAGACAATGCGGCGGCCGTCGGGCGACCAGCGGGGAGACTCGAGCCGTGCGCCCGCGAAGGACGTCAGGCGGCGAGCCCCCTGCCCATCGGTGCCGGCAACCCAGATCTCCTCGTTGCCCGACCGCGTCGACACGAACGCGACGCGACTGCCATCGGGATTGAGGCTCGGCTCGAAATTCCATTGGTCGGTCGTCTGGGTCAGGGCGGCGGGGACTCCCGCTCCTTCGAGGGGAACTCGCCAGAGATTCAGCTCATAGAACCAGTTCTCGAAGGCGACGGCGTCGCGGCCGCGGGCGGAGGACGGGTGCTTGATCTTCACTCCCCCTCCAGCGAGGAACGTGGGTTCGCCCCCGGAAGCCGAGACTCGCCAGAGGCTGTAGATGCCGGCGCGGCTCGAGGAGAAAACGAGACTGTCGCCCGCGCTCGACCAGTCGAGGCCCATCGTGTCGCGGTTGTCAAACGTCAGTCGCTTGAGAGCGCTGCCGTCGAGGCGAATACTGTAGAGATCGTTCACTCCTTCGGTCAGGTTGCGGCAGAACGCGAGCCTCTTGCCGTCGGGTGAAAAGGAAGGGGAGGAATCGCCGAGGATTCCCGCGGGCGCGTGGGTGAGCGTTTTGCGTTGGCGGGTCTCGAGTGAAGCGAGCTCGATGCCGAGCTGGGAAGCCTGGTCTCGCCGCGGGAAGGCGAGCCAGGCGCCATCGGGGGACCAGGCCAGGCGGCGGTAATCCCGATCTCCGCACGGTCCGAGCGCCGCCTCCGGTCCTCCGAGCGCCGCGATCGTACGTATCTGGCAGTCGCCGGACGTGGACCGGGTGAACGCGAGCTTCTGTCCATCCGGGGACCAGGCCGGTCCGCGATCCTCGGATCGCGGTTCATGTGTGAGGCGCAGAGGCGTTTCCGAGTCGACGAGCTGAACGTAGAGACTGTAGTCGTTGCCGCTCCCCCCGTTCCAGACGAAAGCGACGCGCGTGCCATCGGGGGAGATGGCGGGATCTCGCTGGTTGCCCGGCAAGCTCGTCAGGGGACGGACCCGGATCGGCCGGACGCGACCAGCCGAACGATGGCGATCGATCCAGACGACTGCCGCCGCGACGAGGCCGGCGCACGCGAAGACCAGAACAAAACGGGTTCGGGCCCGCCGCGGCCATCCGCGCGATGGCTCAGGGGCTGTCTTCGATTCCGCGAGATCCGGCGAAGACTCGATCGCCTCCGGTCGCGCGATCAGCCGATAACCTGTCTTGCGAATTGTTTCGATGACGCGGGGGCTCGCGGCGTCGTCGTCGAAAACACGTCGAAGCTCGCCGATCGCTCGAGTGAGCACGTCCTCGGTGACGAAGTTCCCCTCCCACACGTCCTGAAAGAGGCGCTCTTTCGTCACGACCTCGCCTGGCCGCTCGGCAAGTCTTAGGAGCACCCGCATGATCTTGGGCTCGAGCCGGAGGGTCCGCGTGCCGTAGCGGATCCGGTTCAACTGAGGCTGGACGATTCGGTCGCCGATTCGGAAGCCCTTCGGAATCGAAGGCGCGGGTTCGAGGCCGGGGGGCTGGGGCGCGAGGCTCATGACGACAACGCCACATCTTAAGCGGCAGCCGCCAATGACGGCCCGCGGATCAGAGATTTACGCCGTCTGGCACTCCCGTTGCACAAGAGCCGCCAGATCGCCATGCATCGAGGCGATCGACCGAAAGGACGGCCATGAGAGTTCGAGAAGTTGGGTCGGCCAGGGTTTCCGCGTTTGTCGGACGCGTCTCGGCGGATCCGCTCGTGGGGCTGCCCGTGGTGGTCATCCCCCTGACGCGCGCGGCGGTGTGCGGCGAAGACCACGTCTATGACTCTCAACGGTTTGCGATCTGTCCCAACTGCGCGGCGGAGGACCGGCTGCAGCTGGCAGATCTTCTGGCCAACCGCCGGTTTGTGATGCCGGCCCAATAGGGAGACGTCGCTCCCGCTTGTTCGGGACCTGCTCCGCTCTCGGTGGCGGGAGGCTTTTCCTTCTTCTGGGAGAGTCTTCGGGCCTGAACCCGCGCGCCACGCGCCGAGAACCGGATCGAGCCTAGAGGTCTTCCGGAAAGTCGCCGGCGAGATTCTGGAGGCCGCGGGGCTGGCGGCGCCGGCCCGACTTGGGGGCGCGGCTCGCCTCAAACTGCTCGAGCGCGGGCTTTCCCGCGTTCCAGGCGCAAACGCTGCAAAGAACCTTGGCGGCGCGGCGGCTGCGGCGCCGGATCGGAGCGCCGCACGACGTGCATCGCCCGCGCTCCCCTTCCGGCTCCGGTCTTCCAGCCGCCGAAAGACTCAAACCAGGCGCGGTCTCTTCGTCCGGCCAGCGAACAACGTTCGCGATGGCCCGGCAGATCGCCAACGACCGGTTGCGACTCGTTCCCATGGCAATCGTTTCGACGCGGGGCAGCCGCGCGAAGAGGGCGACCTGCCAGATCCCTCGAGTTCTTTCGATCGACACGTGAACGCCGCGCTTCTCGAGGAGGGAGAGAAGCGGGTCCGCGAGGGTTTCATCGGTGGAGTAGGCGGGAGCGGTAGCGGAATCGTCCTGCAGCTGCTGGGCGACGGCGTGATCGAGATCGGATCCCGGCTTCTTGAGCATTCGCTCCGGTTTTTCACTGAGCATTTGACATCCGTGCGAGAACGCCGTCAAGCAAAGTCGCTCGAGGCCGCCCTTTGACCCCCGAGACGCCAGACTTCAGCTGGGTCTTTCTTGGACGGGTAGACGTGCACCATTCACCCGAAGAGCTGCGGTCTCCAGCGACCGCCGGCCGCCAACAGTCGGCCCCGGAGGCAATGGATCCCCGCGGGCCGAACCGGCGGTGTGGCCGGTGCATCGTCCACCCAGAAAGACGAGCCGCGGCCCGGCTCGGATGACGGCGGTGCGAGTCAGCCCCCCGTCGGCAGCTCCACGTGGCCGCCGAACTTCTGCCGCATGGCGGAAAGGATCTTCTCGGCGTAAGACTGTTCTTGCCGCGATCGGAATCGCGTGTAGAGCGCGGCCGACAGAACGGCCGCAGGGACGGCCTCTTCGATCGCCGCGAAGATGGTCCAGCGCCCCTCGCCGGAATCCTGAACGCGGCCGGTGTATTCGGTCAGCTGAGGGTTCTCGGCCAGCGCCATCGCGGTCAGATCCAGGAGCCACGAGCCGACGACCGAGCCGCGCCGCCACACCTCCGCGATGTCCGCGATCGGAAGCGAGTAGCGATGCCCCTCCGGCAGCTCCTTCGAATCCGCGTTGCGGAAGATGTCGAAGCCTTCCGCATAAGCCTGCATGAGGCCGTACTCGATGCCGTTGTGGACCATCTTTACGAAGTGGCCGGCTCCGGAAGGACCGCAGTAGAGGTAACCCTCCTCCGCCGTGCCTCCCATCTTTTCGCGGCCCGGCGTGCGCGCGACGTTGCCGCGGCCGGGAGCGAGAGCGCGAAAGATCGGATCGAGGCGTTCGACCGCGGCCTTCTCTCCGCCGATCATCAGACAGTATCCGCGCTCGAGACCCCAGACGCCTCCGCTCGTGCCGACATCGAGATAGTGGATTCCCTTCTCCCTCGCCAGACCGGCCCTCCGAACGTCGTCCTTGAAATACGAATTGCCTCCGTCGATCACGGTGTCGCCGGGTTCCATGCGCCGCAGGAGCTCCACGACGGTCGCTTCCGTCGGCGCTCCGGCCGGCACCATGATCCACGCCGCGCGCGGTTTTTCGAGCTTGCCGACGAATTCCTCCAGGCTCGCCGAACCTGCCGCGCCCTCTGCAGCGAGCGATGCGACCGACTCGGCGCTGCGGTCGTAGACGACACCGCGGTGGCCGGCGCGCATGACGCGGCGGATCATGTTGGCCCCCATGCGGCCGAGGCCGATCATCCCGAGTTGCATGAATCCTCCTTCTCTGAGTCTGAATAAGCTATCTCGGGGCGCGTTCGAGATCGAGGGCCACGTCCCGTTCCTGAAAAAAGCGCGCCTTGACAGGGCGAGGGCTGCCCGCCATTCTGGCGGACGTGAGAACCGCCAGGGGGGGCCGGCCCGAAAGCTTTGCTCACCCGCGCGGAGACGTCTGAGCGCTTCCGCGCCTCCCTCGCGGCCGGCCTCGCTTCTGGTCATCGACGACGACGATCAGATCCGCGGGATGATCGTGCGGCTCTTGGAACCCGCGGGTTACCGTGTGGAGGAGGCCGGTTCGGCGCGGGAGGGGCTCGAAAGGCTGCGCGCGTCTCCTCACGATCTCGTGTTGCTGGATATGCAGCTGCCGGATCGAAGCGGCCACGAGCTCCTTGCTGAGATCCGCTCCGACTCCCGGACGCGCCTGACGCCTGTCGTGATGATCACCGGAGCCGCGACGCACCACCACAAGCTGAAAGCGATCGAGCTGGGGGTGACGGATTTCATCGCCAAGCCCTTTTCTCCCGAGGAGCTGTTGGCCCGCGTCCGTGCGCTGGTCGAGCTGAAGTTCGTCACCGACGCTCTCGAAGACGCGGAAGAGGTGATCATCTCGCTCGCCCGGACGATCGACGCGCGCGACCGGTACACCTACGGCCACAGCGCCCGCGTCTCGTTTTATGCCGGTCTGCTGGGCCGCCGGATCGGTCTGGCCGGGAGCGAGCTGGAGACCGTCGAGCGGGGCGGTCTCTTCCACGACTTCGGCAAGATCGCGGTGCGCGACAAAGTCCTTCTGAAGCCCGGCCCCCTGACGCCCGAGGAGTACGCAGAGATCCAGCGGCACCCGACGGAGGGGCGCGATCTGCTCCGAAACATGAAGACTCTCACGCACGCGCTCGGCATCGTGTATCACCACCACGAGCGAATGGACGGCTCCGGCTATCCCGCAGGGCTCGCCGGTGAGGCGATCCCGCTCGTGGCGCGCATCACCACGATCGCCGACATCTTCGACGCCCTGACGACCGCCCGGGTCTACCGCGGCGCCCTCACGCGTCCGGACGCCTTGGAGATCATGAGTGACGAAGCGCGCAAGGGCTGGTGGGACATGCGACTGCTCCAAGAGTTCCGCGGCGTGCTCGTCGACCTGCCGGAGGATGATGTGCGGATCACGCGTTTGATGACCCACGGAAGAAGTGACAAGTGACAAGTGACAAGTGACAAGAAAAGCGAAGAGTCCTGAGTGATGAGCGATTCTGTTGTCCGATTGCTCGCCACTCGTCACTCGTCACTCGTCACTGCTTCATGAAATTCCTCTGCATCCACGGTCACTTCTACCAGCCGCCGCGGGAGAACCCGTGGACGGGAGCGATCGATCCGCAGGAGTCCGCCCTTCCGTTTCACGATTGGAACGAGCGGATCACTTCGGAGTGTTACGCGGCCAACGCGGAGCCGGGCGCGAAAGCGGGCCCTCCGGGGAAGGTCGGCCCGATGCCGGCGAACTACTCGAGGATGAGCTTCGACTTCGGGCCGACGCTCCTCTCCTGGCTCGAAGTTCAGGCGCCGGATGTGTATCGGGCGATCCTTCGAGCGGATCGGGACAGCCGTGAGCGCTTCTCCGGCCACGGCTCCGCGCTCGCCCAGGCTTTCAACCACATGATCCTGCCGCTGGCCAGCCGGCGCGACAAGCGCACGCAGGTGATCTGGGGAATCCGCGATTTCGAGCACCGATTCGGACGCTCGCCGGAAGGCATGTGGCTGCCGGAGACGGCGGTGGATCGCGAGACCCTCGAGATTCTGGCGCGCGACTCGATTCGGTTTACCGTTCTCTCGCCGCATCAGGTCTGGCGTTGGCGCAGGGCGAGGGAGTCGGAGTGGCGCGATGCCAGGCGGGAGACCTTGGATCTTCGCCGTCCGTACGAAGTTCGCCTCCCGACGGGCCAGCGCCTGGCCCTGTTCTTCTACGACGGCCCGGCATCGCACGCCGTCGCGTTCGGCGAGCTCGCCCAAGGCAGCGCGGCGCTGGTGCGGCGTCTGTCCGACCGCTTCTCCGCCGATGAAACGGATGAGCTCGTCTCGATCGCGACGGACGGAGAATCCTACGGCCATCATCATCGCGGCGGAGACCGCGTTCTGGCGGAAACGCTCGACGCGATCGAGCGCGCCGGCTCTCCGCGGCTGACCAACTACGCGGAATACCTCGCCTCGCATCCTCCCGCCGATCAGGTCGAGATCCTCGAAAACACCTCCTGGAGCTGCGCGCACGGCCTCGGCCGCTGGAGCGAGAGTTGCGGCTGCGTGACGGGGGAGCACCCGGAGTGGACCCAGGCCTGGCGCGCTCCTTTGCGCGCGGCGCTCGACTGGCTGAGGGATCGGCTCGGCGAGCTGTACGAAAGCTGTGCGGGGGCGCTCCTGACGGACCCCTGGGCCGCGCGCGACGACTCGATCGAGATCTGGCTCGACAGAGATCCCGACGTGCGGCGAAGCTTCCTCGCGCGCCACGCGCGGCGCCCTCTCGATCCGGCCGAGCAGGCGCTCGCGGTCGAGCTTCTGGACCTGCAGCGTCAGGCGATGCTCATGTACACGAGCTGCGGCTGGTTCTTCGACGACGTCGGAGGCCTCGAGGGACGGCAGATCCTGCAATACGCGGGGCGCGCGATCGAGATCGCGGCCCGCTCTCTGGGCGTCTCGCTCCTCGAACCTTTTCTGGATCGGCTGGAGTTGGCCAAGAGCAACGTCGCCGAGCGGGGAGATGCGCGCCGCATCTTCGAACGAGACGTGCTGCCCTGGATCGGCCAGCCGGGCGCAGGGAAGCGGGGAAGCTGAGGGCCGGGCCCGAGCGCTCGGCCCGGCCCTTGCGCTCTCCCCGCCGAGCCTCCTCGAGCCCCGGCGAGGGACCGCATTTGCTATGCTGAGACCTCCGAATGTCATCCTCTGACGCGACTCGGGTTCCGGGCCTTCCCGACCCCCTCCTCCCGCTCCTGACGCTGGCCAGGGACCTGCGCTGGACGTGGCGGCCGGAGCTGCGAGTCCTTTTTTCCACGCTCGATCGGCAGGCCTGGGAGCACGTTCGCGGCAACGCGCTCGCCTTCCTTCACGTCGCCTCCCGGACCGCTCTGGCGCGAGCGGCCGAGGATCCCGAATATCTGTCGCTTCTGGCGCGGGCGGTCGCTTCCCTCGATGCGGAGGACGCCGCGCTACCCGATCATCCCGCGGCCCGTCAGATGGCGGAACGGGGAGAGCGCGTCGGCTACTTCTGCGCCGAGTTCGGCCTGACCGAATGGCTCCCGATGTACGCAGGCGGCCTCGGCGTGCTGGCCGGGGACCACATCAAGTCCTCCAGCGATCTGGCGATTCCGCTGGCCGCCGTGGGTCTTTTCTATCGCGAGGGGTACTTCCGCCAGAAAGTCGATCCCAACGGGCGACAGCAGGAAGACAACCCGGTCCTCGACCCCAACGAGCTGCCGCTCGAGCCGCCCCGGGCGCCGTCGACCCAGGAGCCCATCGTACCTGTCAAGATCGGCGAGCACGAAGTGAAGGTTCTCGTGCGATCCGCGCGGGTGGGTCGGGTGCCACTGCTGCTTCTCGACACTCATCTGCCGGAGAACGAACCTGCCGACCGCGGGATCACCGCGCGGCTCTACGCGGGGGACGTCGAGAATCGGATCCGGCAGGAGATCGTCCTGGGCATCGGCGGTTTGCGGGCCCTCGATCTGCTGGGACTGCGGCCGAAGATCCGGCACATGAACGAAGGGCATGCCGCCTTCGTCACCCTCGAGCGCATTCGCCAGCTGATCCGCGAGGAAGGCCTGTCTTTCGCCGAAGCGCGAGAGCTCGCGGCCGCCGGCAACGTCTTCACGACACACACGCCCGTGCCCGCCGGGATCGATCGTTTCTCGCCGGAGCTGTTGGGCCGCTACTTCGGCCATTTCGTCGAGGAGCTCGGGATCTCTTTCGACGAGTTCCTCCAGCTCGGCCGGGAGAATCCGGAGGATCCGGCGGAGCTCTTTTCGATGGCGGTCCTGGCGCTGCGCCTCTCGGCGCACGCCAACGCCGTCTCCCAGCTCCATGCCCGGGTGGCTCGCCGGCTCTGGAGCGGGCTCATGCCGCAGCTGCCTCCCGAGGAGGTTCCGATTCACCCGATCACCAACGGGGTGCACGCGCCGACCTGGACGGCTCCGGAAATCGCGGCGCTCAAGATCGGGGAGAACGCGGAGGGCCCAGACCGCCTGGCGTTCTGGCGGCACCATGAGGAGCTGCGGGCGCGCCTGGTGCGGCGCAGCCGCCAGAGGCTCGAGGATCTCGAGAAAGAGCACGGAGGCAGTCCCGTGGACATCGAGGCGGCCGCCGGTGTGCTCGATCCGCGGGCGCTGACGATCGGTTTCGCCCGCCGCTTCGCGACCTACAAGCGCGCCGCCCTGATCTTTCATGACCCGGAGCGTCTCGCGCGCCTCCTGCACCAGCCGGGGCGTCCCGTGCAGCTGATCTTTGCGGGCAAGGCTCATCCACACGATGAGCCGGGCAAGCAGGTCATGCAGACCATCGTGCATTTCACACGGCTGCCCGAGTTTCGGGGCAAAGTCGTGTTCCTGCCGGGGTATGGGATCCAGCTCGCACGGACGCTCGTCGCGGGCTGCGACGTCTGGTTGAACAACCCCATCCGCCCGCTCGAGGCGTCGGGAACTTCCGGCATGAAGGCTGCTTTGAACGGCGCGGTCAACGTCTCGG
>Ga0070698_100002664_pt1 | contig 19696 bp, 12 predicted proteins | sample KBSK1502metaG_FD_65477 | JGI IMG/M metagenome (GOLD analysis project Ga0070698, IMG submission 65477) | Corn, switchgrass and miscanthus rhizosphere microbial communities from Kellogg Biological Station, Michigan, USA - KBS K1-50-2 metaG | ecosystem: Host-associated > Plants > Roots >...
ACGCGCGGTCCGACCACGTTGATCGTTGCGGTCGCCGTGGCCATATCGATCACGGGAAGCTGTGGAATCGCCTTCATCGCGCCCGACACGTTCGACGTATCGCCAGTGAACACCCAGCCGCCATCATCGTAGGCCGCGTCGCGCGTGGCGGCGCCTGACGGATCGCGAACGCCCGCGTACGCCCACTGCGTGTTCCACCACGAGAACTTGCGGTAGCGCAGCCGTGCGGTCACCGTGATGCGGTCGCCGGCGTCGGGAGGGATGTCCAGGCGATAGTGAATCGTATCGGCCGCGCCCGGCGGAATCAGGCGGACGTAGGCGAGCGAGCGGGTCGCCCATGCGTTGCGCTTGTTGATGCGGTTCCCGTGGCCGTCCAGCTGCAGGCTGCGATAGAAGTGCGCCGCCGGATCGACCGCGCCCGTGCCGTTTTCGAGCGCGCCGCTGCGCAGGATCACGCGGCCGCGGTCGTCCGCCGCCTCGACATCGACCCAAACGTCGAAGGCGTCAACCGTGCCGCCGGGGAAGAAGTGGCCGACCTTCCGCGTTCGGGCGACGACCTCGAGGCGCAGCGACTCGCCGCGGCGCGCGGCGGCGTCGCCGCCGGCAAACGGCGTGACCGTCAGCGCCGCGGGCGAGACGACAGCGCGTGGCGCGCCGAACGCGGCAGACTCCTCGCCGAGCGCGAACGTGCTGGCCGGCGTCAATTCGTTGTCCGCTCGCGCGCGCGTCCCCGCGCTTGCCCCGAGCGAAGTCGAGGGGCCGCGAGCCAGGCCGAACAGGTCGAGCGTCACCTGGCCGTTCTCGAGGAATGCCTTGACCGCTTCGAGTTGCGCCGTGTCGTGATTCGCGAAGGGCACGGCCGTATTGGCCGCAGGGAAGCGATGCGAGTGGACGCGCCCGTCGCGCGCGGCGGGATCCGCCGAGGCGACGAGCGGCATGTGACAGTCCGCGCATCCCTGCGGCGCGGCGGGGTAGTAAAACGATCGCGCGCCCTCGCCCGACACCCCCGAACCCTGCCAGTTGTCGTACTCGTTGAACCCGCGAAGCCACCGGTACGCGTTCACCGGTCGATCGAGATGCACCTTGTGGCAGGCCGAGCAGAATTCAGACGTCTGCTCGCGGTGAAACGGCTTCAGGAACGTCTCGCGATGCGGCCGCGGCGCCAGGCCGGTGAGCGTGTCGTGCAGCGTTCGCAGCATCGGGTTGCGGCTGGCCGCGAGGTCGTGCAGCGGCGGGTATTCGATCTCGAAGCCCCCCTGTCCCATCGTCCCGTGGACGCGCGTGATCGAGTGGCACGAGGTGCACGCCAGCCCTGCCTGCGCCTCTGGCGTCGAGACCTGCTCGCGGATGGGCCGATCGAAGCGGCCGTTGAAGAAGACGGCGTGGTCGTGGCAGCCCGCACACCATCTCGACGGCCGCGTCCCCACCATGTCCTGCATGTACTCGATCGACTTGCGATACCACTGGTTGTTGAACGACGAGAAGTGGTGCATCGAGGAGCGCCACTGCTCGTAGATGTCCGTGTGGCACCGGCCGCAGGTGTCGCTCGTCAGGAAGAAATTCGCCGGGATCGTCGCCTTGACGTTCGTGTCCGCGGATGAGGGGTAGAAGGGGCTCGCCGGCCCGCGGCTCTCCTCGTCCATCGATACCGGCACGACATCCGGATTGGCGATGCGAAACCGTTCGCGCCGCGCCTCGTCGTGGGTCGCGTGGAGGAACGCGGCGCCGGCAACGATGACAAAGAGCGCGGCGGCGCCGGCGGTCGCGACGTCGAGGGCGAATCGAAACCGGAGCGCAAGGACCAGCAGGATCACGCCCGCAACGGAGGCTGCGACGTGCACGGTGACGAGCGTGTAGTAAGGACGCGTGGCGCCGAGGAAGAAGATCGCGATGCCCGTGATGGTCGCGGTCGCGAGCACCGCGGCAGTCACTGCGCCGAGCGGGAATCGCAGCGCGACGCGCGGTACGCGGTTCAGCAGGGCCACGGCCAGTCCCATGCCGAGCAGCGGATGGAGCGCGACGTTCGCGTAGTACCAGAACGACGCGTCGGCAAATGCCCACAGCCACGCCGAGTTGAGCAGCAGCGCGGCAAGTGCGACGGTGATCGGCCTCATTGCGTGCGTGCCGCGGCGCGGATGGCGTCAGGCACGTCGGCCCTCACATCCCCCACGTCCTCATCCCGCCAGGGCGTCCGGCAGGCGTGGTGGCTCTGGTACAGCTTGAGGTTCTCCTCGAGCCTGGCGGCAAGGTCGGGCCGTCCCGCGGCGCGCGCCGCCGCAATCAGGTCGCGTTGCACGCCCGCGGCTTCCGCGAACTGGCCGGTTTCCGCGAGCGCCATCGCCATCGTTTCGCCCACCTCGGTGCTCCGGTCGGTCCGCACCAGGCCGCTGACGAGCGTGAGCGCCCGGCGGCCGTCCCTCACGCCGTCGTCGGGCGCCGCGGCAAGCAGACGGGCCAGCGCGCCCGGGAACCCGGGATGATCTGGAAACGCGCGCATGCCGGCGACCAGGCGGTCGCGCGCCTCCGCGTACCGGTGCAGCCGCACCAGCGTGATCGCCAGCTCGATCGGCGCCTCCGCGAGCCGCGGATCGAGCCGCACGATCTCCTCGTACTGGTCGAGCGCTTCATTCGCGCGGCCCGACCGGCGCAGCACGCCGGCAAGCCGTAACCGCGCCTGCACGTAGGTCGGCTGGTATTTCACGGCGGAAGCGTAGCGATCGATCGCCTCCGCGTCCTGGCCGCGGCTCTCGGACAACACCGCAAGGCTGTAGTGCGCCGGAGCGTAGTCCGGCGATCGCCGCAGCGTTTCGACGAATTGACGCTCGGCCTCCTCGACGCCGCCGGTCATGAACAGCGCGGTGCCGAGCCGATGGCGGAGCAGCGGGTTGTCAGGCGCGATCTCGATGCCGAGGCGGAAGCTCTCGACGGCCTTCATCCATTCGCCGCGGTTGAGCGCCTCGGTTCCGCGGACCTCGAACGCCTGCGGTCCTTCGAGCAGGTTTGCGAGACGCTCCATGAGCGGGTCCGGCGGCGCGATCTCGGTGTTGCGCAGATCACGCAGCCGGAGCTGCGCTTCTGCGTCCGCTTGACGGCCGGCCCCGCGATACGCCAGCGCCAGCGGATAGTGCACCGGCGTCGCGGCCGGATCGTGCCGCGCCGCGGTTTCCAGCAGCGACACGGCGCGCGGGAAATCGCGGCGAGCCAGCGCGAGACGGCCGAGATGGAACAGGGCGGCAGTCGACTGCGGATTCCGCTTCAGCGCGGCGTCGAGGAGCGGCTCCGCCTCGTCCGGGCGCCCTTGATCGATGTAGATGCTCGCCAGCCAGATGCGCGCCGCCTGGTCGTCCGGCTGTTGCGTCAGGACGTCCCGGAAGGACGCGGCTGCCTGGTCGAGCGCGCCGCGCAGGCGATAGAGGTGCGCGAGGTAGTACGGCCAGCGTGAATCGCGCGGCGCCAGGTCGTGTGCGTTGAGCAGGGCAGGCTCCGCGGCATCGAGGTAGCGCGCGGCAAGCAGCAGTTCGCCGACGGCGCCGTAGGCGTCCACGCGTTCAGTGGTGTGACGTTCGGTGGCATCCGTCAGCGCGGCGAACCGGGCCCGCATCTGCGCCTGGACGGGCCCGCTCATCTTCGACAGGTCCGGTTGCTGAACGGGCCGAAGCTGCGGCGCGCGCCCGCCGTCCGGATTCGCGCTGCTGCGGCCGCACGCGCTCACCGTAACGAGCGCGGCGATCATCGGGACCGCGGCCAGCCGCATTCGCCATTTCACTGCGAGGTCCCCTCGACCAGCGTCTGCCATCGATCGATCTCGACGCTGGTCCATTCTTCCGTGCGGCCATCGGGCCATCGCACCCGCACGCGCGGTACGGCGGAGGACTCGCCCAGCCCCACGAGCACGCGCGGATCGTTCGCCGACGCGTAGCTGCCGTCGGCGCGCACGCGCCGCCACAGCGAGGGCTGCCCGCTGCGGACGATCTCGACGCGCGCGCCCGGCATGTCGCGATGCGCGGCCGTCCCCGCGAGCCGCAGCCCGATCCAGTGATGCCGCGGGCCGCCGCGTTCGTTCAGCGTGTTCATCAGCAGTTGCGCGGGACCGGTGTCGTTGGCGACGAGGACGTCCTCGTCACCGTCGTTGTCGATGTCGCCGAACGCCGCGCCGCGGCCCACCTGCGGCTGAAGCAGGACCGCGCCTGCCTGTGCGGTGACATCCTCGAAGCGGCCGTTGCCGAGGTTGCGGAACAGCAGCTTCCGCTGGTGCATGGGAAATGCGTCGGCAGTGGTCCCTTCGGCCGCCTGGACCCGGCCGTTGACGGAGAGGAGATCCAGCTGCCCGTCGTTGTCGAAGTCGAACCAGGCGGTGCCGAACCCGGTGTACTGGAGGCTTGCAGGTCCCAGCCCGGACGAGGCGCTTCGATCCTCGAAGACCGCCGTTCCATCGTTCACGTAGAGGTTGCTCCCCTCGCCGTTCAACTCCGTCATGAACAGGTCTTCGTCACCGTCGTTGTCGAAATCGCCGGCGTCGACCCCCATGCTCGCTTCGGCGTGACCGTCGCCGGTCACCGCCACGCCTGCCGTGAGTGCCTCGTCTCGAAACGTGCCGTTGCGCTGGTTGATCCAGAGCAGGTTCTCGCCGCCGTCGTTGGCGACGTAGATGTCGGGCCACCCGTCGCCGTTGAAGTCGGCGGCGACGAGGCCGAGGCCGCGGCCGAAGCCGTGACCGAGCAGCGCGCGGCCGGTCACGTCGACAAACGTTCCGTTGCCGCGGTTTCGATAGAGATGATGCGGCGCGGCGGTGTAGACCTGCGGCGGGCAGTACCCGCGGACGCCGGCGAGGTCGGTGCACGCGCGATCCGATCCGAGGCTGTATTGCACGTAGCTGGCGACGTAGAGATCGAGCCATCCGTCCCGATCGAAGTCGAAGAACGACGCGGACACCGAGAACCCGCCGCCGTCGGTGCCGCTCTGGCGCGAGACGTCGGTGAAGGTGCCGTCATGATTGTTGCGGTACAGCTGATTGCTGCCGAAGTTCGTGAGGTAGAGATCGATCCAGCCGTCGTTGTCGATATCGCCGGCTGCGACGCCCATCCCGTACCCGTTCGCACGGATGCCGCTCTGTTCGGTGACGTCCACGAACCGCATGCTGCGCGAGCCGTCGGCGTTCACGCTCAGGTCGTTGCGAAACAGCCGGCTGCCCGGCACGTGCGGTGATGTCGCGGCGCTGCCGTCCGGAGGCGTGCCGAGCAGTCGGCCCTGCACGAGGAACACATCGAGATCGCCGTCGTTGTCGAAGTCGAGCAGCCCGGCGCCCGGAGGCATCACCTCGGGGAAGTAGTGCCGCCCTGTCATGCCGTTGACGTGAACGAACCGGAGACCGCTGCCCTCTGCGCGATCGACGAACCACGCCGCGGGAGCGGGCGCCGTGGCGGCCGCACCTTCATGCGCGCTGCCGCGGCACGCGGGCGCGGTCGCGGTCGCGATGAGAGCGACGAGCGCGGACGCGAGCGCGTGTGTGGGCACCGTGGAAATGGAAGCCGCCTCGTGCGTGCGGCGCAGTATACCCCCCGCACTGTCTTGACGGCCCAGACAGGGGGGGTGTATGGTCGCAGCGCTTCAGCGCTTCGATCGCACGTCGGGAAAGCTGTGTGCCGTTTGGGATCGTGAGGAGGACACATGGTGGTTGCTCGTCGCGTGGGATCCCTCTGCCTCTGCATCACCCTGCTTCTGCTCCTGCTACCGGCGACGATCGCGACTGCTCAGCAGGCGCCGAGCGGCATCGCGGGTCTCGTGAAGGACTCATCCGGCGGCGTCCTTCCCGGAGTGACCGTTGAAGCCGCCAGCCCGGTGCTGATCGAAAGAGTCCGCAGCGTCACCACCGACAGCGACGGGCGCTACAACATCATCGACCTCCGGCCGGGCACCTACACGGTGACCTTCTCGCTGCCCGGCTTCAACACGTACAAGCGCGAAGGGATCGCCATCTCCGTCGGGTTCACCGCGACCGTCAACGTGGACCTCTCGGTCGGATCGCTCGCCGAAACGATCACCGTCACGGGCGAAACGCCGCTCGTCGACACGCAGAACGCGCGGCAGCAGAAAGTGCTCACCGATGACGTGCTGCAGGCGCTTCCGACGGGGCAGACCAACATCGTCAACGTGATTGCGCTCACGCCCGGCTTCACGGGAAACGCGACCGTCGGCGGGAGCACCGGGGCGTACCACGGCCAGCAGACGAAGGGCACGTATCACGGCAAACGCGGCACGCACCTGAACCTGGACGGGATGCGGATCGACAACTACGCCGGCGCCGGCGATTCGCCCGGTTACCTGTTCAACACGCTGACCATCGAGGAGACCGCGCTCGAGACCGGCGGGGCGACGGCCGAGAGCAGCTCGCCGAACGTCGCGATGAACATGGTGCCGAAGGAAGGCGCGAACACATTCCGGTTCAGCATCGAGGGACTGTTCACCAACCACAGCTTCCAGAGCAGTAACCTGAGCTCGTCGCTCGAGGCGCGCCAGATCACCGAAGTCCCGAAGCTCAATCGGATGTATGACGCGGGCTTCACCGTCGGCGGACCCATCAAGCAGGACAAGGTGTGGTTCTTCGCAACCGTTCGCCGATGGGGCGTTCGAAACCAGGCGGCGGGGCTCTACTGGAACAAGACGCAAGGCACGCCCGTCTACACGCCGGATCCCACGCGTCCGGCGTTCCGCGACGAGAAGTACCAGTCGCACGCGGTGCGCGTCACGTGGCAGGTCTCGCAGCGCAACAAGGTCAACATCTTCACCGACATCAAGAAGGACTGCATCTGCGCGAGCGGCGGCGCGGGGTCCGCGCTCGGCGCCGGCGCCACCAACGCGCTCGAGGGCGAGGCGCCCTGGCGGCTCTGGCCGAACGGCATCATCCAGGGCACGTGGACGTCGCCGCTCACCAGCAAGCTCCTGCTCGAAGCCGGCGCGTCGGACGTGATGTTCCACTGGCCGAACCTGCTCGTGCCGGGCACCAGCCCTGACGACGTGGCCATCACGGAGCAGTCGACGAACTTCCGCTACAACAGCGTCGGCGGTCTCTATCAGCCGAGGATCCGTCTCGGCGATCGCTACTCCGAGCGGTTCTCGCTGTCGTATGTCACCGGGTCGCATGCGTTCAAGACCGGCGTGCAGTGGGATCAGGGCCGCTCGGATACGGAGAACATCGGAACCGGCCGGCCTGACGCGAAAGGGGTGTCGTACCAGTTCAATCGCGGAGTGCCGGTCCTGCTCCGCTACGACGCCATCTTCCGCGAGCGCTACTACCAGAAGGCCGAGCTGGGGATCTACGCGCAGGATCAGTGGACGAAGAAACGACTGAGCGTGAACTACGGCCTTCGGTTCGATTACTACAACGGCTACATCCCGCCGGTGAACGAGCCGGCGCACGATTTCACGCCCGCCGTGAGTTACCCCGCCATCCACGCTGGGCCCTCGTGGAAGGACATCAACCCGCGGATTGGCGGCGCGTACGATCTGTTCGGCAACGGCCGCACGGCGTTCAAGGTCTCGTTCGGCCGCTACGTCGCGATGACCGGCAACGGTCAGGTCCGCCAGTACAACCCGCTGAACAGCTCGGTGAACAACACGACGCGGTCGTGGAACGACACCAACGGGAACTTCCTCCCCGACTGCGATCTGCGGAACTTCGCCACCAACGGCGAATGCGGCCCGATTGCCAACTCGCTGTTCGGCAAGGCCAACCCCAACGCCACGCAGTTTGCGAAAGACGTGCGCAACGGCTGGGGAATCCGGCCGTACACGTGGGACCTCGGGACCGAGATGCAGCATCAGCTGAACGCGAACATGTCGATGACCGCGGGCTACTACCACAACTGGGACGGCGCGTTCGTCGCGACCGACAACACGAGCGTCACGTCGGCCGACTACGACACGTTCTGCATCACGGCGCCGAGCGACCCCAGACTGCCAAAGGGCGGCGGCTACCCGGTGTGCGGGCTGGCCGACATCACGCCGGCGAAATTCGGAACGGTCACGAGCCTGCTCACCCAGACCAGCAACTTCGGCAAGCAGACGCGGACGAACGATTTCTTCGGCGTATCTTTCGAGACGCGCCTCTCGCGCGGGATGCGCGTCGGCGGCGGCATCGACTCGGGCCGCACCGTCGACGACGTCTGCTTCAACGTGGACTCGCCCGCCGCGGTGGCCGGCAGCCTGCCGGGTTCGTCGACGACACCGGTGCCGCACACGGCGACGACAATCGACGGCAGGAAGACCTGCCACCTCGTGACGCCACTCGCGGGGAACACGCAGGTGAAGCTGAATGGCAGCATCCCGCTGCCCGCGGATGCGATGATCAGCGCCACGTTCCAGAGCCTGCCTGGCCTCTCGTACATCGCCACCTACAACGCGACGACGGCGGAAGTGTTGCCGTCGCTCGGGCGCAACCTCGCCGGCGGCACCCGCACCATCGCGGTGCCGCTCCTGCTGCCGCAGACGCTCCGCGAGAAGCGCCGCTCGCAGGTGGACCTGCGCCTGACGAAGTACCTGACGATGGGCAAGCGGCGGGTGCAGGCGAACTTCGACCTGTACAACCTGTTCAACTCCGACGACATCCTCGGCGAGAACACGACGTTCGGCGCCAGCTGGCGCAAGCCGACGCTGATTCTGAACGGCCGGCTGATTCAGTTCAGCGCGAACATGACGTTCTGAAGAAAAGTGGAAAGTGAAAAGTGGAGAAGTGGAAGAAGTAAGTGAAAAGTACGTAGGGGCCGACCTTCAGGTCGGCCCTGGAAAAGTGAGACGTGAAAAGTGAGTTCCACGTGAAGAATCGACTTCTGACCGTGCTCGTCATCGCGATGGTGGTGCTGCTCGCCGCCGTCGCGCGGAGTCCGTTGGGGGGCGACGCCGCCGGGACGAGGGCCGCCAACCTGCGCACGTCGTGGGGCGAGCCCGACCTCCAGGGCATCTGGCAGGATCCGACGCAGACCCCGCTGCAGCGGCCGGCGCAATATGCCAACCGCGAGTTCCTCACCGACGCCGAGATCAAGGAGATCGACGCGAAGCGCGAGGCGCTCGACCGGCGCGAGCACCGCGCGGGACGCGGCACCGAGCAGGACGTCGCCGGCGCGTACAACGCCGTCTTCGAGTCGCACCGGAAAACGGGGCGCCGGACCTCGCTGATCGTCGATCCGCCGGACGGCCGGGTGCCGGCGCTCACCGAGGCCGCCACCAAGCGCCTGGAGCTCGAACGTGGCTATCAGGCGAACCCGCGCAAGGCGCCGAACCCCGGCACGTGGAACACCGGCCGGATGAATCGCGCCGATGGTCCGGAGGATCGCAGCACGTCCGAGCGATGCCTCGGCAGCATGCTCCCCGACCTGAACGCCTTCACGCGCATCGTCCAGTCGGCGGGATACGTGGCGATCTATTACGAGCATGGGCAGGGCGGCGGCGGCACGCGGATGATTCCGACCGACGGCAGCCCGCACGTGCCGGCGAGCGTCCGCCCGTGGTACGGCGACGCGCGCGGCCGCTGGGAAGGCGACACGCTGGTGGTCGATACGACGAACTTCGGTCCGAAGACGTTCTACCGCGGCGCGCACGAGAACCTGCACCTGGTCGAACGGTTCCGCCGTGCGGACGCCGAAACGATCGAGTACAGCGTTCGCGTCGAGGACCCGTCGACGTGGGTCAAGCCGTGGACGGTCAAGATGGAGTTGAAGAAGAGCGAGGACAAGTTCAATCGCATCTTCGAGTCCACCTGCCACGAGGGGAATTACGGGCTGACCGGGATGCTCGCGAACACGCGCGCGGCCGAGAGGGCGTTTGCGGCGGGCAAGGGCCCGGATCCCGCGACGCAGAACCTGGCGCTCGGCGGTTCGGGCGGGGAAGCCGATCCCTTCGAGGGCGGCGGCGACTAGCGCTTGTCCGGCGTCCTGACGTGCTCCGGACGGAATCCGAGGCCCACGAGTCTCGCGGGGATACGGCGCAGCACCGGGAACGCGTTCAGCAGCCGCGCGACCAGCGGCAGCCTCGCCGGAGCGCCGCCCTTCAGCGTGCGGAACAGCACACGCTCCTGGATGAAGACCTGCACGCGCTGCGTGACGCGCGTGGGCAGCTCGCGCCGGCGCTGAACGGCCTGCAGGTCCGCCGCTGATGGCGTGCCGCGCCGGAGCGGCTCCGCCAGGATGTTCGCCGCGGCCACGGCATCCTGGATCGCCAGGTTGATCCCGACGCCGCCGACCGGCGACATCGCGTGCGCGGCGTCGCCGATGCACAACAACCCGGGTCGATGCCACTGCCGCAGCCGATCGATCTTGACGGTCAGCAGCTTCACCTTGTCCCAGGACGTGATCTCCGCGATGCGGTCTGAGAGAAACGGCACGACGCTGACGATCTCCGCGCGGAACGCGTCGAGTCCGTTGCGCCGCAGCTCGTCGTAGCCGCCCTTCCGAATCACGTACGCGCACTGCCAGTAGTCGCCGCGATCGAGCATGACGAACACGTGGCCGTTGCGGACGTTGCCGAGCGTCGCGGTCGCGCTGTCGTCCGGATGCTTCGACAGCCGCATCCACAGCACGTCGATCGGTGCGCCGATGTCGTGCACCGGCAGCCGTCCGAGGCTTCGAATCGTCGACGCGCGGCCGTCGGCGCCGACGACCAGGCTGGCGTGCACGTCGATGGGACCATCCGGCGTCTGCGCGCGCACGCCGGCCACGCGGCCGTCCCGCTCGATCAGCTCGAAGGCCTCCGCCTGCATCAGGAGCTGGAACGTCGAGTAGTTGCGCCCCAGCTCGGCGAGGAAATCGAGGAAGTCCCACTGCGGCACCATCGCGATGAAGGGCGCGTGCACGGGCAGGTGCGAGAAGTCGGCGAGCGTCACGCGCTCGTCGCCGATCATCCCGCGCACCTCCCGCAGCTCCGAGTGCGGGCGTGCGAGGAACTCGTCGAGCACGCCGAGCTCGTACATGACTTCGAGCGTCGAGGGGTGGACGGTGTCGCCGCGGAAGTCGCGCAGGAAATCCGCGTGCTTCTCGAGGACAACGACCGGGATGCCGGCGCGGGCGAGCAGGAGGCCGAGCATCATTCCGGCCGGCCCGCCGCCGGCGATGCAGCAGCTCGCGTTAATGGGGTCGGAGGTCATTTTTGAAGGACAGTCGCCGACTAACAATCAAAGTGTCCTCTAAAAATGACCTCCGACCCCATTTTCAGCGGCTGGCGGCTTTCAGCGTGCGCTCCAGAAAGCCGGCGGCGTCGTTGTTCTGCGGCTGCAGCGCCAGCGACGCGCGGAACTCGGCGATGGCTTCGTCGATCTTCTGCTCGCCGATGAGCGACAGGCCGAGCAGGTTGTGCGCGGCGACATCGTTCGGCGTCAGGCGCACCGCCTCGCGCGCGTGCGCGACCGCGTTGGGGAAGTCGTCCTGCTGCAGGTACTGCAGCGCGAGGTTGCGCTGGGACAGGCCGTTGTTCGGGTCGACGGCAACCGCCCGCTGGAACGCCTGCAGCGCTTCCTCGCTGCGCCCGAGCGCGGAGAGCGCGTTGCCCAGGTTCGACCATGCATCCGCGTCGCGCGGGTTGTCGCGAACGTACAGCCGCAGTTCATCCGCGGCCTCCGCATGTCTGCCGAGGGCGAGCAGCTCGAGGCCGAGCAGGTTCCGGATTTCGGGCAGGTCCTTCACCGCGGCACGCAGGTGCACGATCTCTTCGTCCGGCCTGTTCGCAAGCTTCAGCTCCGCAGCGAGGTTGCGGTGCGCGCGCGCGTGCGGCGGCCATCGATCGAGCACGCTCTGCCAGAGTGTGAGGCCGGAACGGTATTCAGCGTTCCGTTGATAGGTCGCGATCACCAGCAGCACCACGACCGTTGCCACCGCGAACCGGCGAACCCACGCACCACCGAACCCGCGAACCACCAGCGCGACCGCGAACGTGACGACCGCCATCAACGGCAGATACATCCGCCGCTCCGCGCCCACCTCCGTCGAGATCGGCATGATGCTCGAGGTCGGCGCCAGCGTCAGGAAGAACCAGGCGCCGAGAAATCCGATGGCCGGCCTGCGCACCAGCGCGACGATGGTTGCCGCCAGCAGCGCGGCAACCGCGATGAAATAGGGCGCGACCTCGGCAAACGTGACGCGCGCCGGTTCGCCGTAGTCGAGCACCAGCCCGCGCGGCCAGAACGCGAGGCGCAGGTAGCGGACGATCATCACGGATTGGTCGAGGAGGTAGGTCCACGGCGAGACCGACGCGCCGGCCAGGCCGGCGGAATCGCCGCGTGGCGACGACCAGAGCAGCGCGGCCAGCACGAGCCACGTCGCGCACAGCGCCGCGTAGTAGCGGCCTTTCCGCCGGAACGCCTCGCGAAACGACTCGAACGCGAATGTCCGGTCGTACACCACCACCACGATGGGCGCAACGACCATCGTCTCCTTGCACGCCATGCCGAGCGCGCAGCAGGCCACTGATGCCGCCAGGTGGGTGGGGCCGGTCCCGCCGGCGCTGCCGTACGTAGGGCGGGTTCCGCCGGCGCTCCCGTACGCAGGGCGGGTTCCGCCGGCGCTCCGTTGCCCGGCGACGGCGGACCCGCCGAAATACACCGTCGCGAGGAGGAACGCCGCCATCATCAGTTCGGTCCGCTGCGAGACGTAATCGACAGGCTCGGTGACGAGCGGATGGACCATCCAGATCAGGGCGATCGCGAACGCGATGTTCGTCTCGAGATGCCTGCGAGCGATCCCGAACAGCAGCAAGGCACAGATGACGTGGATACCAATGTTGACCAGGCGGTAGCCGCGGACGTCGAGCCCGCCGAGCGCGTAGTTGACCGCGAACGTCAGGCTGACAAGCGGACGTCCGGCCAGCGGCGACCCCTGTTCGGTCGGCGACAGCGACGTCGAGATGCGACGGATCTGCTCGTTGATGACGATGGCGTGGTCGTCATCGAACGTGAAGGGAGCAGAGAGGGTATTCAGGTAAACAGTAAAGCCGATCAGAGCGAGGACAAATCCCAAAAGCCAAATCCCAAATCCCAAATCCCAAGCGCTCGGCGTGTTGGGATTTCTTGTGCTTTGGGCTTTGGGATTTGGGCTTTGGGATTTCCTCAGTTGCTTCCACCTCGCTGATCGAGGACCTGGTAGATGCGCGCGATGGTGGCTTCCTGGAAGCCCGGGCCATTGATGTTGCGATAGTGCTCGCGGTGCCTGGTCAGGTCGATCCGCTTCGCCGCCTCCGCGACCGGCACCTTCTGATCGTGCAGCGTCTTCGCCTGGTTCCAGAGGTCGCGCAGGAACGCCTGGAAGTACGCGATCTGCTCCTTGCCCTTGAACGGCTCGCCGTGGCCGGGCACGACGGTCTCGAAATCGAGCCCCTTCAGCTTCTCGAGGTTGTTCGCCCACTCGTCGTGAAACCCGAAGTTGAGCGCCCCCGTGACGGGGCCCTCGAAGAAGTCGCCCGTCGCGATCACCTTTTCCTTCGGCAGGTACACGATCAGGTCGGTGTCGCTGTGGCCGCGCCCGAGGTACAGCACCCGGATCTCCCGATCGCCGCGGAAGAGCGTCAGATGATCGGCAACCGTCAGCGTCGGCGGCGTCGGCACCGTCTCCTTCAACTGCTCCTGATACGCCTCCTGCACGTTCAGCCGATCCGCCGCCTGCTTCTGGCGCACGGGATCGGCGATCTCCGCGGCCTGCTTCCGGAGGTTCTCGAGCTGGCCGGGCAGGTTCTGGAACTCGAGCGCGAGCCGGTTCTTCAGCACGCCGGCGAGGATCTCGCTCCGTTCGTTCTCGTGACCGATGATCGTGACCCCGGGTCCGAACACCTGGTTGCCGTCGGCGTGGTCGTAATGCCAGTGCGTGTTGACGACGTAGCGGATTGGCTTGTCGGTGAGCGTCTTGATGTCGTTCACGAGCCGGCGCGTCGCTTCCGGCGTGATGTTCGTGTCCACCAGGAACACGTCATCCGCGTTGACGATCACCATGTTCGACGAGCGCGTTTCGATGGTGCCGTTGCCGACGGCTGCGTAGACGCCGGGCGCCACGTCGATGAAGCGGTGCGCCATCGGGGTCTGCGCGTGCGCCGCGGCCGCTAGGCCGACGAGCAGCGTGAAGAAAAGCGCCGAGGCCGACGGTTTCATGCGAAAAATCCTATCACTGTAGTATCGTGCGCCTGCCCTTGCCGGCACGGTCGAGGGAGGAGGTCCCCTGGTGAACGTTCCGTCCGTTGCGGCGCCGGGCTTGCCCCGGGCGAGCGAAGCGAGCCGACGAGCACGAACCAGGCAGTCCACGCTCGTGAGGGGGCTGGCGCCGTTCGCGATCGGCGGCGCGGTGCTGCTGACGCCGACGCCCGAGGGGCTCACCGCGAACGCCTGGCACTTCTTCGCGCTCTTTCTCGCGACGATCACGGGCATCATCACCGAGCCGATTCCGGGAGCGGCCGTCGGTCTGCTCGGCGTGCTCGTCGCGACCGTGCTCGGCCTCGTCCGTCCGGCGCCCGCTCAGGCGACGGCGTGGGCGCTGAGCGGCTTCTCGAACCCGACCGTCTGGCTGATCTTCGCCGCCTACATGTTTGCCTGCGGGTATTCGAAGACCGGTCTCGGCAAGCGAATCGCGCTGCAGCTGATTCGCGCGCTCGGGAACCGCACGCTCGGGCTCGGCTACGCGATCACGTTCGCCGACCTGGCGCTCGCGCCCGTGACGCCCTCGGCGACCGCGCGCTCCGGCGGCAGCATCTATCCCGTCGTCCGGAGCATCCCCGAGCTGTACGACTCGCATCCCGATGACGCGAGCGCAAAGAAGGTCGGCGCGTACCTTCTCTACACCGCGCTGGCCGCGAGCATGGTGTCGAGCAGCATGTTCATCACCGCGCTCGCCCCGAACACGATGGCGATCGCGATGATCACGAAAGCGGTGGGCGTCACGATCCCGTGGACGCTCTGGTTCAAGGGCTTCCTGCCGGTCGGCATCGTCCTGACGCTCATTCAGCCGGCGCTCATCTACGCGATCTATCCACCGCAAATCAAGGACGCGCCCGAGGCACCGCGATGGGCCGCCGAGCAGCTCAGGGGCATGGGCGCGATGACGCGGCAGGAGATCACGATGCTGATCCTCGTGCTCGGCGCGCTCGGCTTCTGGATTGGCGGCGCCGCGTACGTCGACCCGGCCATCGTCGCCGGGTTCGTGATCCTCGGGATGGTGATTTTCCGCGTCGTCGCGTGGGAGGAGATCGTCGGCCACTCGCAGGCCTGGAACACGCTGATCTGGTTCGCCACGCTCGTGACGATGGCGGGGGGCCTGGCGGAGACGAAGTTCCTCGACTGGCTGGCGGCGTCGCTCGTGCCGATGCTCTCGGGGCTCGGCACGTATGCGACGATCGCGGGGGTCGTGCTGACGTTCTTCTTCCTCCACTATTTCTTCGCCAGCATCACCGCGCACACGGCGACGCTGTTCCCGTTGTTCCTCGCGGTCGCGATCAAGATTCCGGTCGTCACGCCCGTCGCGTGGGCGCTGCTGCTGGCGTATCCGCTCGGGATGATCGGCGTGCTGACGCCGTATGCGTCGGGGCAGAACGCGGTCTACTATGGCAGCGGCTACATCAAGCGGCGCGATTTCTGGGTGCTCGGTTTCATTCTTGGCGTGGTGTATATGGCAGTGTATCTTGCGATCATCGTGAAGTGGCTGGGGTATCTCGGTGTCTAGCACGAGCGCGTCCGTCCTGTCGGGTCCGACGCGGCTGCTCGCCGGTGTGCTGGCGGCGTCGCGCTACGACGATCTTCCGCCGGAGGTCATCGACCAGACGAAACGCGCGGTGACCGACTGGCTGGGGTCCGTGCTCGGCGGCTCGCTGGAAAAACCCGCGCGGGTCGCGCAGGAGATCGCCGCCGGGTTCGGCAGGTCGTACGAAGCGACCGTGTTCGGCGGAGGACGCGCGTCGGCTGCGGCGGCGGCGTTCGCCAACGGCGTGGCGTCGCACATCCTCGAGCTCGACGACGTCCACAAGGGATCGACGATCCACGGGGCGGCGCCGATCATTCCGGCGGCGCTGGCGGTTGCCGAGCGCGAGCACGCGGACGGCCGGTCGTTCCTCGCCGCGGTGGCGATTGGATACGAGGCCGCCTTCCGCATCGGCGAAGCGGTGAATCCAAGCCACTACTACTTCTTTCACCCGACCGGCACCGTGGCGACCTTCGGCGCGGCCGCGGCCGCGGCATCGCTGCTGCGTCTCGACGCGGACCAGATGGTGGATGCCCTGGGGAGCGCGGGCACGCAGGCCGCCGCGCTCTGGGAGTTCAACGCGGATGGCGCGATGAGCAAGCATCTGCATCCGGGGAAGGCCGCGATGAACGGCGTGCTCGCGGCCGACCTGGCGCGCATGGGGTTCACCGGGGCGACGCGCATCCTCGAGGGCCCGCGCGGGTTCTTCGAAGCGCTGACGCGCGGGCCGAACGATCCCGCGCCGCAGTACGACGCGTCGAAGGTCGTGGACGGGCTCGGCACGCACTGGAAGATCGTCGAGAACGGCTACAAGCTGTACTCGTGCTGCCGGCACACGCACACGGCCGTCGATTGCGCGCTCGACCTACGCGCGCGCCGCCAGTGGTCGAGTGACGAGGTGCTGCGCGAGGTGAAGACGATTGCGATCGACACCTACGGGCCCGGCTACGAGATTGTGAAGGAGATGAACCCGCGAACGCCGTACCAGGCGAAGTTCAGCCTGGCGTACTGCGTCGCGGCGGCGCTGCTCGAGGGAGAGCTCGGGCTCGAGCAGTTCGCCGACGGTCGTTTCTCGGCGGGCGGCGTGCGCGATCGCGCCATCGCGGAGCTGCTCCCGCGCATCCGCGTGAGCGTCGCCGACGATCTGACCGCCAGGTACCCGGGCGCCTGGTCCGCCCGTCTGACGCTGTCGTTGAACGGCGGCGCGTCCGAGCAGGCCGCCAGCGACGACCCGAAGGGCAACGCGGAAAACCCTGTCTCGACCGAGGAGCTCGAGCGGAAGTTCACCGCGCTCGTCGGCTCGCGCTTCGGCGCCGGCATCGCGCGCTCGGCGCTCGACGCGCTGCGCGAGACGGAGGACGCGATCGACATGGCGCGCGTGTTCAAGGGACTCGGCGACCTGGGGATGATGGGTCTCGGGAGAGAACCGCAGTTCGTGAGCCCCTCGGTCCTCTAGTCCCCAACCCCCGACGAATGGCCGACATCAACCCCAGGGCAGACGAATATCCCGAATACCGCCAGGCCGTCCGCGAGCTGTGCGCGCAGTTCGACAGCAAGTACTGGCAGGAGGTCGAAGAGCGCAACGGCTACCCGGAGGCGTTCGTCAAGGCGTTGACCGACGCAGGCTGGCTCGCGGCGCTGATCCCGGAGCCGTACGGCGGCGGCGGGCTCAACATGGCCGAGGCGTCGGTCATCCTCGAGGAGATCAACCGTTCGGGCGCCAACTCGGGCGCGTGTCACGCGCAGATGTACATCATGGGCGCGCTGCTGCGTCATGGTTCCGACGCACAGAAGCAGCGCTATCTCCCCGGCATCGCCTCCGGCGAGCTGCGCCTGCAGTCGTTCGCGGTGACCGAGCCGACGACCGGCACCGACACCACGAAGACCCGCACGACGGCGACGCGGAAGGGCGACCGCTACCTCGTCAACGGCCAGAAGGTGTGGATCTCGCGCATCCAGCATTCCGACCTCATGCTGCTGCTCGCGCGAACGACGCCGCTGCCCGAGGTGAAGAGGAAGACCGAAGGGATGTCCATCTTTCTCGTGGACCTCCGCGGCGCGGAGCACAAGGGGATGACCGTCCGCCCGATCAGGAACATGGTCAACCACGAGACGAACGAGGTGTTCTTCGAGGACTTCGAGGTGCCCGCGGAGAACCTGATCGGCGAGGAGGGGATGGGCTTCCGCTACATCCTCGACGGCATGAACGCAGAGCGGATTCTCATCGCGGCCGAGTGCATTGGCGACGGCTATTGGTTCGTCGACAAGGCGCGGACCTACGCGAACGAGCGGATCGTGTTCGACCGGCCCATCGGCAAGAACCAGGGCGTCCAGTTTCCAATCGCGCGCGCGTACGCGAACGTCCGCGCGGCCGACCTGATGCGGTTCGAGGCGGCGCGCCTGTTCGACGCGGGCAAGCCCGCCGGCGCCGAAGCGAATATGGCGAAGCTGCTGGCGGCCGACGCGTCGTGGGAAGCGGCCAACGCGTGCCTGCAGACGTTCGGCGGGTTCGGCTTCGCGGCCGAATACGACGTCGAGCGCAAGTTCCGCGAGACGCGCCTCTACCAGGTCGCGCCGATTTCGACGAACTTGATCCTGTCCTACATCGGTGAACACGTTCTCGGAATGCCGAGGTCTTTTTAGATGCCCGAATCGAGCGGCCCGCCCGATCGTCTCGAACGCAGCATGCTCTACGTCCCGGCGTCGCGACCGAACATGATCGAGAAGGCTGCCGCGAGCGAGTCGGACGGCGTCTGCATCGATCTCGAGGATGCCGTTGCCGTGGACGAGAAGGTCGCAAGCCGCGCCAACGTCGTGCGCGCGTTCAGGGAGCTCGACTTCGGCCGCAAGATCAAGGCGTTCCGCATCAACGGCCTCGACACGCCGTTCGCTTACCGCGACCTGATCGAGGTCGTCGAAGCCGCCGGCGACAGGATCGACGTCGTCATGATGCCGAAGGCGCACCTGCCGCAGGACGTCCGGTTCGTCTGCATGCTGCTGACGCAGATCGAGCACGCGAAGGGCTTCGAGCGGCAGATCGGGCTCGAGGTGCAGATCGAGAGCGCCAAGGGGTTCGTCTGGCTACGCGAGATCGCGGACGCGTCGCCGCGCATCGAGGCGCTCATCTTCGGGCCGGGCGACTACTCGGCGACGATGCAGATGCCGGTGGCGAACATCGGCGAGATGGACGAGAACGACCAGATTTATCCCGGGCATCGATGGCACGCGGTGATGCACGCGGTGGTCGCGACGGCGCGGGCCTTCGGCCTGCGGGCGATCGACGGGCCGTATGCCGGCTACAAGGACAGCGCGGGTCTCGAGAGGGCCGCTCGAATCGCGAGGGTGATGGGCTTCGACGGCAAGCAGTGCATTCACCCGAGCCAGATTCCGATCGTCCACCGGATCTTCAGCCCGTCGGCCGAGGAGGTCGCGCACGCAAAGGCAGTCGTCGACGCGTACGACGAAGCGGCGAAGGCGGGCCGCGGCGTCATCGGCAAGGACGGCAAGATGATCGACTACGCGAACATCCGCATGGCGAGGGCGTTGCTCAAGAAGTTCGACGTGCAGAGTGGCCGCTAATCTCGCGGCGTTCGTGGTAGCGGCAGGGCTCGAGATTGCCGGCTGTTTCGCCTTCTGGTCGTGGCTGCGGCGCGGGGCGTCGCCGCTGGTGACGATTGCCGGTGTCGCAAGCCTGATCGGCTTCGCGATCGTCCTGACACGAGTTGACGCGCCGTTTGCCGGCCGCGCGTATGCGGCGTACGGTGGCATCTACATCGCCGCGTCGCTGGTGTGGCTCTGGGTCGTCGAGCATCAGCGTCCGACGCTGACCGATCTCGTCGGCGCATCCGTCGCGATCGCCGGCGCGCTCATCGTGATTGGCTTCGCGGCAAGGCGATAGTGGAAGGCCGACCTGAAGGTCGGCCTCTACGACGGACGTTCGACGCCGAACTCCTTGGGAGTTGGAAGTTGGACGTTGGGAGTTATCTCGTGCTCGTCCCCTC
>Ga0070698_100002665_pt1 | contig 19691 bp, 14 predicted proteins | sample KBSK1502metaG_FD_65477 | JGI IMG/M metagenome (GOLD analysis project Ga0070698, IMG submission 65477) | Corn, switchgrass and miscanthus rhizosphere microbial communities from Kellogg Biological Station, Michigan, USA - KBS K1-50-2 metaG | ecosystem: Host-associated > Plants > Roots >...
AGCATTGGATGATCGTCCACCGTTAGAATTCGAATGGGCTTGGCTGCGCTCATGATGAAAATTGGCGCGTAGAGTTTACTACGGGTCTTGCGAAAATAGTTAGAGCGCGGGTGGTCATGTATTACGAAACGATGACCGCCCGCGCTCTCCAGTTCTCGATCCATGGTTAGTCCTGCTCGAATTCAAAATCCATGGCCAATTCCCATGGATAGTCAAGGCCACCACCACTTGCGCCCATGACAACTTCGTTTGCTTCACCGATCAACGTAAGTTCGGGAGCTTCGTAATTGTTCTGCATTGTCGTTTCCTCCTTTCTTCTAAAATTTTCAAATCATTTTTTTCCGAAATGGTCGTTCACCCGGCTCGGAGCGCTTGTTTATATCGACCATCTGCGCGTTTGCGTAGCCACAACTCGAGCAGGATGATCTGTCGCAACTGAGCGGAGTTGCAGTCCAACTCGACCGATTGGCGCTCAAGTCGCGAGCGAAGGCTTGTCCGCTCTACAAACCCTCGCTCTACTACCTCGAATTGCTTCTCCTGCAGAAGCATGTGTGCGAGTGGCCGCAACGCTTCCTGCCACGGCGAATTAAATGTCGCTTTGGATCGTCGCTCGCGCACCTTGTGTGGCCACAGATCAGAAAGAGCTGAGCGCATCAATCTGCGCGGCTCGCCCGGACGGCACAGAATGTTGGCCGGCACCGTCAAAAGAAATTCGACGAGAGGACGGTGCGCGAATGGGTGCGTGTAATCCAGGTGCTGTAACGGCACGGCTGGTTGTAGCTGGCGCAGTTCCATTATTGTCGTCAGCGCGCGGAAATACTTCCGGCGTTCCGGCGGCGCTTGCATCCACGTATTTGAGAAGAGGGATTCCGGATCTGAAAGACCGGTTCGGTCACTAACACCAGACGCAAGAGATGTCTCTACGCTTTTCGGAGTGTAGGAACCGTCACTGACTGAATAGATCGCAGCGGGCGTCAGCGACGGCGGGAGAACCGCTTGAGCTGCACGCCAGAGCACTCGATAAAATGGAAGTCGAAGGATCTTGCTCCATAAGAGCGTCTCTTCACAGGCGCGACGAATTTGAAACCGGCGCAGCGATGATGCGACCTGCAAACTGTCGTCGAACCAGTTCCCCATCATCAGATCGCCGAGTTGTCCGGTCATGATGGTGCTGGCGCCGAGGCGGCGCGCTGCAGCCGCAACTGACATGTGGAGTGGTCGAAAAGGTTCGGGCAATGCACTGCCCACTTCGGTTTCATTCATCAGACGCACATCATGAGTCGAAATATGCACTCCTTCGATTCCACAGTGTGACTCGACCTCGCGAATGAATGGCTCATCCAGGGAATCCCGCCAAGTGAAGCTAAGACTGTTGAGACGCGTAGCACTGACGGCGCCGCTGCGCGTCAGATGGTTTGCCATGCAAACCACCGACGATGAATCAAGTCCGCCGCTGAGCTCAGCAACAACCGGCGCTTCTGTTTGCACCCGCACCGCTATCGCCTCGCGAAACAATGAGCGCAGTTGCTCCTCGTAGCGGCGTTCGTTCCGATACTGGATCACATCGCCGATCGGCATGGACCAGAAGCGGTGAATGCTGGTCCCTTCAGCCGAGACGCACACCGCGTGTCCAGGAGGAACCGAATAGATGCCTTGATATGGCGTGCGATTCGGGTAACCGCCAAACATCAGGAACCCGGCAATGTACTGCTCGTCAAGCTCCGAGATCTCAGTCACCGCCACCAAAGTTTCCAAGCGACTGGACCACTGCACGTGTCCAGCATCCACGTAGTAATAAAGCGGACGCACGCCTGCGAAGTCGCTCGCGAGTACGGTCGTGCGCTTAACATGATCGCGAATTACCACACTCCAATCACCGATCAGGTGGACCAGACCGTCAACCCCCCAACGCTCATAGGTGGCGCGTGCGATTGCGGCGTTGCTGTTATCGCCGGCAAGCAAGTCTCTCAACCGCATCAGTAGATCGTCTCGGTTATCAAGCCTGCCGTCCCAGTGCAGGACTTCGATCCTGTCGTTGTCCTGGCGCTGGCCATCAACCGCAATCAATGTTTGTGTACTCATAAGCATCTTCGTTTCCTCCGCTAAACAACGTGCAGTGGCATTAATCGTTTCTGATAGGCTGCTGAGCCATACACAACGCGGCCATCGACCTCTACCCATGCGTGCGAGAAGAACGGCGACGGGCGATAGCCGATCACCAGTCTTGCAACGATGCCGTATCTGCGGAGTAACCGGACGGTACATACAGCTCGCTGCAGGCACAGCACCGGCTTCCAGTAGAAACAAGTGGCGAGATGGACGGCATCGCAGATTGCCTTCTCCAGTTCCTCACTGTTTGGGCGCGTCGTAACTGATTGCCGCTTCAACTGCGACAGAATGCGTCCAGAACCTCGCAACGAAACGATCACTTCATAGCGCGCGATCTCGAAGAGCGCTCTCGATAAGAGGCTGATCTTTTTCATCACGCGACCTCCCTTTGGATCAGCGTCTGCTGTTCAAGTTGGGCCATAAAGCGAATCGTGTGTTCGCGTGCAGTGTTGGAAGCGACTTGATAGGCGTCGCTGATTCCGTTCGCAATTGCTTCCAATGATAGTTGCTGCTCGATCCCGCGCCAGATACGGGCGCCGATGCGATTGGCAGTGAACAAGCTGCCCTTGCCGGTGTGCAAGATCACTACCCCGTCGTCGTGAAAAGAAGCAGCAGCTTCCGGACTGAGGGTAAAACTTAAATCACTACTCTGGTTCGTCATACTCTGTTTCTCCCTTCTCTCTTTCTACGAGCGTCTAATTGATGCTCGCGATGTGTGTAAGATTAGAGGAGATTCCGTGCGACGCCATCCCTGCGCTCAGGTATTTTGGTCCTAGATGTTTCTACAGGAGGCTTCTAAGAGGTTTGAGTTACGACTTGATGCTGGAGCAGCCCAATCAGTCGTCGTTCTCTACAATTGAACTGGAAAGTGAATTGAGTACCTGCTGGCCTTCCTGCGTTGCCTGTCCGAGCCAGTTTGATAGCTTCTCCAAAGCGAGGCGCATGTGAGCGGTATCGTTGGGTTTTTCCAAAGCATCATCGGCGACAAACTTGCTGCCCTGGACCGTCTGAAGCATTGTGTCGTAAAGCTCGCATGCGATACGAGTTCGTTGGGCCAGTCTCTCATCAGAACGGACACGAATTGCTCTCTCTACCTTTCGCAGGCGCCAGCGGTACACGACCCACATCACTAAAGTGGTAAGGACGGCACACAGGATGCCAAACCATATCGTCTGATACCAGGAGGGGGATACGAGCAGGATCAACAAACCGGTGTAAGGCATTCTCCACATCAACTTCTTCAACCCCCAATAGACCATGCAAACAGATCAACGTGAGGGGCAACGACCATTGAGAGTTGACCCCGCGAAACGGCTGACTTTACCGAATGCGCAGGTCTCTCCGAAACACCAGAATGTGTAGTAATTATCCTGTGGTTTTCTACAGGTGCTGGTCTGGAACTCCGTTCAGCCCAAGGAAGGTCTTGATTCTTTCAAATGAAGTGGCGTTCGATTTTCTGAAAATCACGTTGCCAGGAACCACGAGTGTCATCTGGGTTCCGGAGCTTGCAGAGCTGACAAGTCTGAGCTTACTCCCGATATGCTCCGCCCGTTCTCGCATCCCCTGAAGACCAAAATGCCCCTCCTTGCCTTCTGTCAGGACAGCCGCTTCCATGCCGATCCCATTGTCATTCACCCGCAGCGTTAGGTCCCGCGCATAAGTGAGCGCGATTTCCAGTCGGCTTGCCGAGGCGTGCTCACAGGCGTTGCGGATCGCTTCGTATCCGATGCGATAAATCTCGTTGCGGGCGACCGGGTGCATGTCTCTGGGACCCCCTGTCGCTAAAAACTTAACCGCTATCGCTTTGTCGAACCAACACTCCTGCGTAGCCCGGCGCAGAGCGGCAGCGAGATCGTTGGTTTCTATGGTTGAAATGCGAAGTGAATTAAGTGCCGCTCGTCCTTCCTGTGTTGCTTGGCCCAACCAGCCCGACAGTTGTTCCATCGCGCGCCGCAGGTGGGCGGAATCGTCGGATTTTTCGAGAGCAACATCGGCAACCAGCTTGCTGCCCTGAACCGTCTGGAGAAATGTGTCGTGAAGTTCGCGTGCGATGCGCGTGCGCTCCGCGAGGCGTTCATCAAACCGAACGCTGATGGCTCTTGCAATCTGCTGCAGCCGCAAGTGGTAGACGGCCCACACAGCGAAGACGCCAACCGCAATACACAGAAAAAGAAACCAGTAGGTCTGATAGAAAGCAGGAGGGACAATAAACGTGAGAGATGTTCCCTGATCGTTCCAAACCCCGTCGTTATTCGCAGCTATGACAAAGAACCGATAAGTACCGGGCTTCAGTTTTGCAAAGTGAGCTTCGCGACGGCCACCTACGTCTTGCCAACTGCTTTCGGCTCCTTCAAGGCGATAGCGAAAACGAACCTTCTCAGGCACAGCGAGACTGTAGGCCGTGTATTGGATCTCAAGATCCCGTGTTAGTGGAGGCAACTGCAAGGGCGAATCAAGTTGGTAAGCCTTGCCGTCAGCGGTCACGCTCACTATTCGGACTGGTGGAGGCAGTGGATTGCTCACGAGATTCGCAGGATTAAGAACTTGTACAGCACCCCCCTCAATTGCCCACCATAATCGTCCATCAGTCGACTTAGTAACGCCTGGGGAAAAGGGGACCCGGCCTGCCTGGGCACCATCAGCGGCATCCAGCAAGTGAAGCTGAAAGCGGCTAGTCGGATCTTTCAGCCAGGCGTCTAACTCGGTTAGTGAGACTTGAACTAAACCACACGAACCCTTTAACCACAGCGCGTCGCCGTCGTCTTTGATGACACTATCGAGGTCGTCACAAGGGAGTCCGTTCGCGCTGCTGAAAATGGTCAGGCTGCCGCCTTTATATAAAGCAAGCCCCCGATTTGTTGCTGCCCAAAGTCCGCGCGAATCAAAGAACATGTTTTTGACGTTAGCCGAAAACTTATCTACGTGTGATTCAAAGCGTCCATGCCGGTAGAGGCTCAGACCAGACAGAAGTCCAAGCCAAACGCCCCCTGCCGGATCCGCGGCCAGCGAAACAATCTGGTCTCCAATTTGTGAGCGCGACAATGCCTCGATAACTCGATCGTTACGAACACCGACCAATGTACATTCAGGATCAGTTGTAGAAACCCAAAGTGTACCATCCACATCTTCGGCAAAGGCCCGCACTAAATTAAGAACTCCAGGGTGTGTCGGTATTGCTACAGAGTGGAATCGGTCGTGCTCGCGCCAAGCAATGCCACTGCCCACTCCTACCCAAAGAAGACCCCGCGAGTCTTCGAACAAACTGGTTACGCTTGCGCGCGGCAAACCGTTGTTACCCGGCGCGTAGGATGTGAATTCGCCAGCTTTCATATGAACAAGTGACGACCGCCCGCCGCTCCTGCTTACCCAAATGCTGCCATCCTTTGAAGCCAGGATTGCCCCGGCTTGATCCAGTGGCAAGCCCTCGCGCGAAGTGAGCGTAACCACCTTCATGTCGCGGAATCGATCGAGGCCGGCGTTCGTTGCAATCCAGACGCTTCCTTCTCGATCTTCAAAGATCTTATTAACACTTTCACTGGAGATGCCGTCAGCGACGGTGAAGCGGTCCGTTCTTCCATTGACTCTCCTTATAAGCCCGTGCCTTACATCACCAATCCAAAGACTGTTTTCTCTGTCATAGAGCATTGCTTGTGTCTGTAGCTTCAGATCTGCCAATTGGTAACTTTGCCAATGACCGGAAGCTAGTCGCCAAATCCCGCTTGGACCACCATCAACCCAGAGATCGCCGTCGGCATCTCCGGCCAATGCCCACACGCCAAATCTTTCAGTCGGTGCAGCTTGACCAGGGATTGCGTAACAGTCAGGGTTCGTCTCTCGCCAGCGGCAAACTGCACCCGCTGCTCCCACCCATATATTGCCGGATCGATCCTCGCTTAGTGATCCAACATAAAGTAAATATTCGTTGCCTGGCGTAGCGAAGCATTTGAATTGATCTTCAGCAAAATGGCATAACGGCGGCAGCTTATCCAAAGACCGGGTATGTCCTGCCCAGACGCCGCCATTCCGATCCTCGAGGAGGGTTGCGAATCGACCATACTTTGTGTAAACCGTGAGCTGGTTGTCCTTCCAGCGAGCAAGTCCCTGATGGGTTCCTATCCACAAACTGCCGTCACGCGTTCCAAGAAGGCCGAAGATCCGATTGTCCGGTAGAGGGCTACTGTCCGGCGGCTTCCATGGCACAAACCGCACGCCATCGAATTGGAGTAAACCGCTCTCGCCTCCAATCCACAATCGGCCATCTGTGGTCTGTGTGATCGCGAGTGGCGCAGATGAGAAGTAACCATCTCGAACACGCCAGGCAGTATGGCCGTACTGCGATAAGTAGATGCCTGGATCAAGCGCGCAAACAGAAGGGGCGATGAAGAATAGAAGAAAAGCGAGCGAAAGCGACTGGGTAATCGCCTTCCACTTTTGCACAACGAAATACTGATGGTCCATTTTACCGATTACGCTCCCAGTTCCGGCGTCTCGGTGAGGACGTCAAACCTGAAGCAACCCGCGCCTTAGCGCGATGGTTACCGCATGCGTTCGATCGTTGGCGCCCAGCTTGTCGACAATGTTCTTAATGTGAAAATTGACGGTCGTCTCGGCAATCGCCAGTCGATCGGCGATTTGCTTGTTGCGATAGCCGTCGTGAATAAGCCGAAGCACATCCAGCTCGCGAGTCGTCAGGTACTCTTCGCCCAGATGTTCAGCAATGCGCACTGCCACCTCTGGTGAGACGGTTTTTTTCCCTGCATGAACTGACCGGATCGCCTCGAGCAATTCATTCTTCGGCATGCTTTTGAGGACATAGGCCGAAGCTCCAGCTTTCAATGCTCGCTGGATCTCGCCATCGCTGTCCGACGTGGTGAGCATGATGATGCGAGCCTTGGGAAACTCACCGCGGATCGCGATTAGAGTGTCCGTCCCGTTGGAGTCGGGAAGGCGAAGGTCCATTAAAGTGATGTCAGGACGTAAACGACGAAACTCCTCGATCGCCTCAACAGCATTAGTCGCCTGCGCGACAAGATGCATGCCGGGTTGTGACCCGAGGATTGCGCTTAGCCCTTCACGAAAAACCGGATGGTCCTCGACGCTCAGGATCGCAATAGGCTTGATCGGAGCGTTCAGTGGCCCAATCGCCTGGTTGGGTTCATTGACGGGGACATGTAGATTCATAGCTTAGTTTGCCTTCTCTCTCGTAATCCACTCTTGGATGTATGCCGGGCAATTCCGAAGCTCAATGCCATTTGACTCGCATAACTTGAGAAACCTCACGGCATCTCGATCCACGAGAATCAGTTCTTTCAGGTCCAGGACCATGCGGCGGCCGGGGGCCTCTGCGTCGATTAGATTTTTCAACTCAGGCAGGTTCCCCGAGTCCATACGGCCGCTTACTGTAAAGAGGTTTTCTCCGTTAACTGTGCAGCGAATTCTTAGCATCTGGCCTCACTTGATTTCGTAACTTCAGCCATGGAGTGGGCAACAACGGTGCCAGTTGTAAGTTATTGCGAATAAAGAAATGGGGCTGTGCAGGAATGGTGAAGCCTCGCCAATTGGCGAAACTCCGACAATGACGAATCGTCAAAAAGCAGTTTTACTTAAGAGGGGTTGGAGACCTTGAAACGATTCTTGTCGATCTTCAATGCTCTGATTTTCGACTCCAAAGTAGATCGTGGTATGCCCAACCTGGCGGCGGCCCCCGAGGGTCCGAACACGCGGCCACGGCTTTCTTTCAGGGCGGCTTCAATCATGTCCTTCTCATGTGCAAGGAGCTTTTGCGGAAGCTCAACCTGATTTTTCGGCTCTGTCAGAAACGCCTGCTTTGGTAACCAACTCTTGTTTATAGAGAAAACCTCAGTTTCGCAAAGTATTATTGATCGTTCAATGACGTTCTGTAGTTCGCGTATATTTCCAGGCCAGGAATATGACTGAAGCAATTCCAGCGTCTTCTTATCGACACTTCTAATGTCCTTGCCAGTTTTTCGGGCGTAGCGATCGATAAAGTATTCGACGAGCAGGGGAATGTCATCTCTTCGTTCTCGAAGAGAGGGAATCTCAATCGGGAAGACAAGCAGGCGGTAATACAAATCACTACGAAAGGTCCCAGCGCGGATGGCGGCCTGCAAGTCACGGTTGGTAGCCGCGATCACTCGAACGTCAGCGCGGATTCGGCGAGCGCCGCCGACTCGCTCAAACTCACGTTCCTGCAAGACACGCAACAGGGCAACCTGGGTCTCGGCTGGAAGTTCTCCGACTTCATCGAGGAAGATGGTGCCTCCGCTTGCTAATTCAAACCGACCCAGGCGCTGCTGAGCCGCGCCGGTGAATGCGCCCTTCTCATGGCCGAATAACTCCGAGGCGATGAGCTCACGGGGGATGGCTGCACAGTTCACGCCAACAAATGCAAGTCCGGATCTCTGAGAGTTTTTGTGGATCGCGCGCGCGATGAGTTCCTTGCCGGTACCTGTCTCTCCTGTTATCAGAACTGTGGAGTCAGTCGGAGCGACTTTGCCGACCTGAGCAAGGACGTCTTGCAGCGCTGTTGAGGTACCGACGATCTCTTCGAACATCGATGTATTGACGATCTCCTCGCGCAGCACGATGTTCTCGTTCCGAAGTCTCTCTTCGGCCTGCTTGCGATCTTCTATATCGGTCAGAGTTCCAAACCACTTGAGAATCGTTCCATGCTCGTTCCGCAACGGGACACCGCGAACCAGAAACCAGCGATATTGTCCGTCGGCTCCGCGACCTCGTGCTTCCTTTTCGAACGGCTCACCTGAAGCAAGAGATGCCTTCCATTGGTTGAGGTATCCGGCAAAGTCTTCAGGGTGAATTAAGTTGCGCCGTTGCGAGTCTACCTCTTCTGCCTTCAAGCCCGTGTATTCTGTGAAACGTCGATTTACGAATTCCGTCGACCCGTCGGCGAGAACGGTAAACGCCATTGCCGGCATCGTTTCGATCACATCACGAAGCTGTTTTTCGCTTCGGCGGACAGCCTCTTCCGCTCGTTGGATCTCATGGTAGAGACGGCTATTCTCGAGCGAGATCGCCGCCTGCGAAGCAAGCACTTCCAGAATCTTGAGCCGCGCCGGTGTAAAGACATTTGAGGCCAATTTGTTTTCCAGGTACAGGAGCGCGACCAGTTCGCCTTGTTTCAGCAGCGGCAGGCAGGCCACCGAACGGGTACACTTCTCACGAAGATACTCGTCCGTTGAGAATGAGTTTGAATCTGAGGCATCGTCGATAATGACCTGCTCCTGGGTACGCTGGACGTAACGCAACACCGATTCCGGAACAGCAGCGGAGGAAATAGGCTCATCCAGCATACGCACCGCCACACTATCCCCGCCCGTCGTGGCCTCGGCCTTCACTTGCAGTTGGTTCTCGTGTGGGAGAATAAGCAACCCTCGCTCAGCGCCGGCGTGCTCCATCGCCTTGCGCATCACTTTGTCGAGCAGTTTCTCCAGCACAATCTCGCCCGAGACGGCCTGCGAGACTCGGATCACCGTCGCGAGGTCTAGTCCTTCGACCAGCGCCGTGATCGTCGAGATAGGATCGGGCATCGATTGCTCATGTTTGGGTTTGGGATAAAGCTGGTCGAGTTGTCTCACTTTTCCATCCGCACCCCACGAGGCGTAACAAGCGCGGGCGTTGCGCAGGTAGAGTTCGGCGAACTCGTCGAACCCGCGCTCCCGGTGAAAGGCTGCGGCCCGTTCATAAGCGAGCGCCTCGTCGTGAACGAAGCCGTTGGCCTTCGCCGAGCGGAGTGCCTGCTCGTAGAGATGCATCGCGTCGAGCGGGCGGTTCTCCAGCCGGGCGATCTCGGCGCCCACCAGTGCGGCGCGGTGCTCGTAATTCTCTGGGCAATTCTCTGCCAGGATTTCAAGGTGACGGTGACGACCGGCCATCACCTCCAGGTGCTGTGCGCTTTCACCAGCATTGGCGGGATCACAGGAAGCGGCGTGAGCAAGCGCGCTGAAAAAGCTGTATTCCGTCCTCGCGAGTTCGGTGGGTTGACACCAAATGAGTTGCTGTGCCCTGGCGGCGGCATCGAGGGCCGCTGCATAGTCGCCTGCAAAGAAGCGGGCCTGCAGCTTGCGGATCCAGTACCAGCCCTTCGGAAACGGTACGCCGCGTTCGCTCGAGAGGTGGTGCTCGAACTGAAGCTCATCGAAATTGCCGTTATCAAAGCAACCGAAAGTCCGCGTTAGGCCACGCAGCGTCCGGATGAGCCCGAGATGTGCCTTGGCCAAGTCAACCATGAACTCGAACCTGGTGTTCTGCGCAAACACAAAGTTGAGCTCGGCTTCGCGCTGCACCTCGGCGAGCGGATCGCCCGCAGCAAGGAGATTTGAGATAAGGACACTAGAGCTGTACAACGCGAAAGTGACATCGCCGATCTCGTTGGCGACGGCAAAAGCGCGGCGGACCAGATCCTGGCAGACACGGTAGTGCTTCGTCCAGGTCAGGACGATGCCGCCAAAGCCAAAGTAGATCGAGGGCTGGAAGCGCTTCAAGCCGCGCTGTTCCACCTGCTCATATGCGAGCTGGCCGAAGCGAAAGGAAGCCTTATAGTCGCCGAACTCAGGTCCGGCGACCGTGGCGAGCCAGGAGTATGCGAACCAAGTGCCGTCGCTGTTGCCTTTCTCAAGGCTTAGATTGATCGCCTTGCACGGGGCGAGCGCATAGAGGTTCTTGTCCGTGAAACTTGCCGCCGTCGCGAGCCTGAGAATCACGCTGAGTGTTGCAAGGGACTCAGGTTCGGTCATCGGCGGCAGATCAGTTATATGCTCGATCGTACGTGCGCCGAGTAGCGACCAGATCCGTTCGTATTCCCGTCGCACCTCTGCATCCGTCGGATGGGGCGACCAGTCGATGCCGCGGCGGCGGAGGTAGTCAAGAGCGATCTCGACCGCGCGGTCGCTACGGGCGAGCGCCGGGTACAGGTCGATGCCCAGGCATGCGACGAGAGCCTCCTCGACGGCGACGGCGGCGAATGTCGATAGCTCTGCCAGGCGTTTCTCCGCGGCGCCAAGATTGCCGGTGAGGAATTCACACTCAGCGCGGTTCAGCTCCAGCGCGAAGGTGAGCTCGTGGCAACGGCGCCAGCGATCGTCAGGTAGCAGTTCCCCTCCGGCCTGGAGATAGTTGAGCGCCGCGGCGTAGGCCGTCGATGCCTTGGCGCGCTTGCCCGCGATCAAGTCGAGCTCCGCCAATTCCTCGCACTCCTCACGCGATGTAATCAAGGCCGCGCCGCGGTTTAGCTGATTCACGATGTCGAAGATGCTCTCCTCGCGTTTCTCGGAAGGCGTATGCAGGAGGAGCAGCCGTCCAATCCGAAGATGTTCCCCGGGACGCAGTTCCTCCGGGATGAGCGAATAGGTCGCTTCGTGGATCCGGTCGTGCATGAACTTATAGGAGCCGTCGAGACGCTCGATCAACTCCTGGCGCACGGCCTCCCAAAGATCGCTCTGGACCTGCTCCTCCGACGTGCCTTGCACAAGCGAGAGCGTCTCCGTCGATGCAGTGTTTCCAAGACAAGCGAGCTTCCGCAGTACCGTCTGCGTGTCAACGGGCAGACGGCCCAACTTGCGGATCATGAGATCCACGACGTTGTCGGTATAGCCCTTCGAGTGAATTCGTTCGATGTCCCAGGACCAGCCTGCCGTGCCATCAGCGAAGGCGAGTAGCTTCTCTTCTGCGAGCGTGGAGAGGAATTGTATCGCGAAGAATGGATTGCCGCCGGTCTTGTCATGGACCAATTGCGCCAATTCCGCAACAGATCCTGGATCGCTGCGGATCGCGTCCCCGATCAAACGGCCCAGGTCGTACCGACTGAGCGGCGCGAGAATGATCTTGTGCACCAGCGCTCCCGCACCACTGATGGCGTCGAGCTTGCGCCTCAGTGGATGAGTGGAACCGACCTCGTTGTCACGATAGGCGCCGATCAGCAGGAGGTATTGAACGTCCTGCTGCGTCACAAGGTCCTCGATCAGATCGAGGGTGGCCGCGTCGAGCCATTGCAAATCGTCCAGAAAGAGCGCCAGCGGATGCTCCTGCCGTGCGAACGCGCCGATGAATCGGCGCAACACGAGTTGGAAGCGACGTTGCGCACGCGGCGGAGGAAGCTCAGGCACCGGCGCTTGTTCTCCAATGATGACCTTTAATTCCGGTACGAGGTCCACCATGAGCTGGCCATTGGGTCCCAACGTTTCCTGAAACCTCTCACGCCACCTGTGCAGCTCGGCTTCCCTCTTGCCGAGAAGTTGCCGGATGAGTCCTTGAAAAGCTTGCGCCAGAGTGGAATACGGAATGTCACGTTTGTATTGGTCGAACTTGCCAGACGCGAAGAGACCGCGCGGTGGAACGAGAACCTTGTGCAGCTCATTCACCACGGATGATTTCCCGATGCCTGAATATCCAGAGACCAGCACCAACTCTGGCTTGCCGCTCTTAACGACACGGTCGAAGGATGCAAGCAACGTCTCAATTTCGCGCTCACGGCCGTACAGTTTTTCAGGAATAAGGAGGCAGTCTGGCCTGTCATGTTCTCCCAGCGGGAAATCGTGAATGCGACGCTCACCCTCACAGTCCTCCAGACAGCGGCGAAGATCTCTTTCCACGCCAGCCGCGGTCTGGTAACGCTCTTCAGGAGTTTTAGCAAGTAGCTTACAAACTATCGCGGAGATACTTTGTGGAATATCTTTCAGCCGCGCGGCGGGCGGCAACGGCTGCTTGGCAATGTGACAGTGAATCCACTCCATTGGATCAGATGCCATGAACGGGAGACTGCCGGTTATCAGTTCGTAAAGCGTGATGCCAAGGGCGTAGAGATCGCTACGCGAATCGATCGAACGATTCATTCTTCCCGTTTGCTCGGGAGCCATGTACGCAAGTGTTCCCGAGATGAATTCGGGAGGGCCCGCAGGCTGGCGCTGGCGTGGCAATCGAGAGGCAATGCCGAAACCGGTCAGCCAGGTCTGGTCCATAGCGGGATTCGCAAATACGTTGGACGGCTTGATGTCCTTGTGGACCAGACCGAGCCTGTGCAACCGGCCGAGTCCTGCAGCGAGAGCAATCCCACAGCGCAGAAACTGTTTCAATTCGATGGGCCGTGTAAGAAGTTGATCGAGTGGCTGTCCGTTAGGATCCTCAAACAGCAGCATGGTCCGGCACTGATGTTGTGTGAGGGCGATTGGTTTAATCGCCCATGATGGATCGAGCTCATCCTTAAAAGAGAATTCGTGCTCTATCTTCTGGATGGTTGCGGGGTCAGGACGCTCCATTACCGGAGACAATGCGAGAATAGACGGTAGACTCGTCTCCGAGTTGGTCAGGCGCAGACACCGGTAGAGGATGAACTCACCATCCTGACGAAGCGTGTCCAGCCGGTATTGCGAAAGGTCCATCACACAACACCTCCACCTAACCCGAATTGCATGATGTGAGAATTCACGCTTAAATTGGTTGCGGAAACATAGTCTTTCTTAAAAATATCAATAATTTGCGATTTCTTCCCGGCCCACGTTTCACGAGCCGTGCGTAGCCGTCATTTGAAATACACGAAGAACATGCCAGGACCTTAGGATGAATTGGCGCATCATTTTAGGAGCCGCAGAGTTTCGCAGGTTAACATCAATCAATCTTTTGAACTCTACAAAGCGTTGGGCGGCGGGTGTCAATGAGTTAAGATCTCGTTATGCGAAACGACATGATTCCAGACGCTGTTTTTCCTGACTATGAACTCTCCGATCATACGGGGAAACATCGGAAGCTTCCAGAACTCCAGCAGCAGGATCCGATGGTAATCGTTCTCAGTCGTGGTGGTTACTGCCCCAAAGACCACCGTCAGCACGAAGGACTTGTGCAACTGCATCGTGAACTCGAGGTCGGCTATTGCCGGTTGGTAACGATCAGCACCGACAACATTACTGAGACTAATGAATATCGCCGCGGAGTCGACGCCCACTGGCCTTTCCTTTCTGACTCCGCACGCAAGATCCAAAAAGATCTTGATATCGCTGAGTACACCGATAAGCTGCACAATCCCATGATTCCACACACGATCGTTCTGGAGCCGGATCTTGTTATCTACAAGGTCTACAACGGCTACTGGTTCTTCGGTCGCCCGACACTCGAAGAACTCCGCCAGGACCTGCGCGCCGTCACCAGGAATGTCGACCGGACTGGGACATCACCACTGTCGATCTCAAAGCAGCGTGGGCACAAGGCCAAAAAGAACTCTTTCATCCATACGGCAAGACGTTCGCCGAAACGCTTCGGGAAGACTGACCTTGTTTCTCACGCTTTTCTATTCAAAGTCTATGCGGAACGTACTGTAGGGGCGGCCCTCCGTGGCCGCCCGTGGTTTTAATCCTGTTCGCAAATGTTGAGGCCGTCGTTACTTGAACCCCTTTACCTCAAAACACGGGCGGCCACGGAGGGCCGCCCCTACAGTAAGTTCCGAATTGCCTTCACTGCTGGCACTTCTTTTTCTTCTTCAATAATGATGCGTGCGGCTCGGTCGTGAGTTAGTGCGGACCAACCCCAGTTCCATAAGGTTTCGATCCTGTTTCTCATTCCACTCAACAATGCCAGGTGAACGCCCAGCCAAGCGAAGTAAGCGAGAGGTCCATGCAGCGTCCGCTTGTTTGGAAACTCGACCACTGCTGAGCCGCGCCCAATTGTGGCCATGAATCCTTTATCCCAATACATAAACGGTTGAGATTCTTCTCCCGCTATTCGGCGCGCGATCTGTCGCCCAACGTGTTCTCCCGATTGCATGGCCACCGAAGCGAGTTGTGGTAGAACTTGTCCTTCCGAAGCGACTTCACCCATATCACCCACGACAAAGATCTCGTGATGTTCCGGCACGCTCAGATCGGGATTGAGTTTTACTCGACCACCGCGACCCTGCGGCATTCCGAGCATCGATGCGAGCGGGTTGACCTTCACACCGGCGGCCCAAACGAGCGTGTGTGCTTTGATCTCTTCACCCGATTTCAGCTTCACTGACGTTGGACCAACCTCGGCCACTGCTTCGCCCAAACGGAGTTCAACTCGTCTTTCTTCGAGCTCGTTTCTTGCATATTCCCGCAAATTCTGTTTGAACGCTGCTAATACCTCCTGGCCCATTTCAACGAGGATTATGCGCGCCTGCTCAGTTGCGAGCTCGTGATAGTCCTTCGGTAACAAGTTATAGAAGAGATCAGATAATGCGCCGGCAGTTTCGACGCCCGTGGGCCCTGCTCCTACGATTACGAAAGTCAGTGCGCCATCGTCAATCAATGCGGGATCTCGATCGGCGGCTTCGAATCGCTGCATCACGTGGTTACGAAGTTTTACAGCATTGATTAGCGTGTAGAGTGGAATTGCGTGTTCGGCTGCTCCCGGAGTGCCGAAATAATTAACCGTCGCTCCGCCTGCGAGCACGAGGTAATTGAAAGTTATCTGGTCGCCATCATCCATCGTAATCTTTCGCCCCGGCACATCGATACCCGTTACTTTCCCCAGCCGGAAGTTCACATTCTCCTGGTGACGAAACATACTTCGCACGGGCGCACCGACGTCTTCAGCATTTAGCAAAGACGTGGCAACTTGATAAAGGAGCGGGTGGAATGTGTGATAGTTGTGTCGATCGATTAAAGTGACATCAACTGGAACGTGAGCCAATTGCTCTGCGACTCCGAGCCCGCCGAAGCCTGCACCAACAATCACGACGTGTGGATACTTGCTCATTTCGTCTTACCTTCGCGGCGTTTCATTTCTTCTTTCTGCCCTTTTAAGTGAAGCCTTCGCCAATAGCCCCGGCAGTGCTTTGCAATATGCACACCAGATGTTCCAAAGAAACAGGCACAGGATTTCGCTTGCATTGGAGAGTTAAAGAAATATTGGGCCGCTAACTTTGCCGGAATTGCCGGGACCGCGACCGACCGGTAGTAGTCAGGCTTCCGACATTCCAATGGCCTATGAATCCCCTCATCGGCATTTCCTTTCAGAATTCAGGTGAATAACAGCATCGCTCGCTTCGGCGAAAGTATTGCTTTCAGAAGAGGTGTCATGAATTTTTTAAGACAATCCGCTAACGCATGCCGGACCATTCGCTGGTTGATGGTCCTCACGTTGATGTTTGTTGCGGGGGAAGTGTGTGCGCAGGAACCTGCATCAGCTACGGATGAAACGCTTACGCTCGATCACGCCATAACTCTGGCGCTGCGATACAACCGTGGAATCAAGATCGCTCGGTTGGCTGTCGAAAAGTCAGACGATGAGATATCCGCCGCGAAGACTTTTCGTCTTCCCTCAGTGCACGCCCATTCCTTAATTTCGGGGAATCTCGCGACGAATGACCTAAGCGTCCCGAATCCTGCGAACACCTTGTTCCCAGGTCTGGGTCCGTTCTTCTCGCTAAATACTGAGCGCAAACCGACAGCACTGATTGGGGCATCCGTGATCGAGCCGTTGACTCAACAATATCGAATCGGATTGCAGATTCAGCTTGAACGAATCTCCCACGCGGCAGCGCAGGCAAAGCTGCGCCAACAGGAGAACGAAACCATTGACCAGGTGAAGAAAGCATATTACGCAGTCCTGCAAACGCAGAGTGGGCTGTCCAGCGTGCAGGAGGCGCTAAAGTCTTATCGCGAACTCGACAAGATTACGGGCGATTACGTTGTTCAGCACGTCGCGCTCAAAGCCGAACACCTCACTGTGCAAACACGATTGGCGAGAGTCCAGTACGAAGAGCTTGAGTTGAACAGCCGGCTGGCCACACAGAAAGAGCAATTGAATAGTCTCCTGGGTCGCGATGTGGGCACCACGTTTGAAGTGGCCCGCACTCCAGAATTTGTGTCCTTTGAAACTGATTTGACGGAGGCCAGAAGGGTCGCATTAGAAAAGAGGCCGGAGTTGCAGCAGGCACGGTTGCTGATCCAACAGGCAACACTGGATCGACGCATCAAGAAGTCGCAGTACATCCCGGATGTCAGTGCCGGTTTCACCTATTTGACTGCACGCAATTTCGGCGACGCGATTCCCAAAAACTTCGCCAACGTGGGTGTCGCTGTGACCTGGGAAGTCTTTGATTGGGGACGTAAAAAACACGAACTCGCCGCGAAGGACAAAACAATCAAACAGGCCAACGCCGGCCTGAAAGAAACTGAGGACCAGGTTCTGATCGACGTCGGCGATAAGCTGCGGAAGTTGCAACTCGCCGGACAGGCTCTTCGAGTAGCGAGACTTTCAGAGGATTCAGCCAAAGAGAATTTGAGAGTCAGCACGGGTCGTTACAAGTTCCAGGCTGTTTTGCTTTCAGACGTGCTTCAGTCTCAGGCATCGCTTGCCGAAGCGAGTCATGAATACCAGCAGGCGTTGCTTACGTTCTGGACAGCAAAGGCGGAGTTTGAAAAGTCTCTGGGAGAGGACAAGTAAACATGGCAGAAACGAAACCGACCGCTGCCTCGGTAGAGACGACGTCGAACAATAACGGCACGACTGCTGCGAAACCAGACGATACGAAACCGTCGTCCGAGACCACAACGCCACCTCCCAAAGAAAAAGTATCGCTTAGTAAGGGATGGTTCAAAAAGTTAATTCCGGTGGTAGTGCTGGCTCTGGCCGCTTTTATTCTCTTTGGAATCAGCGGTGGTTGGTCAAGGTGGGTTGGAAGCGGCTCACAAACAACGGACGATGCCATTCTACGAGCTGACATCACCCCATTGAGCACTCGCGTCTCTGGCACAGTGATCCAGGTTGCTGTTGCCGATTATCAACGCGTCAAGGCCGGCGACCTGTTGGTCCAATTAAAGGACGACGACTTTAAAGCACAGGTGGCCCAAGCGGAAGCCGGTGTGTCGGCAAGCGAAGCAGCATTGGAGAACAATGCTAAACAGAAAGAACTACAAGCCTCGCGAATTATGCAAGCGCAAGCCGGCAGTCAAGGTGCCAGCGCCGAGATAGCCCAGGCGGCTGCAGCGATCGAAGCAGCAAAGGCAGACGTTGCAAATTCGAAAGCAGCAGTTGACGCAGCGGAAGCCAGGGTTCCGGATGCACAAGCCGCAGTAGCCGCCGCGCAGGCTGACGCAGAAAGGACCTCGCTGGAGCGAAAGCGTCAGGAAGCTTTGTTAGATCTCGGCGCCGCAACCAAACAGAAACTGGAACAAGTGGTAGCCGATCAGGAACGATTCGCTGCAATTGTCGATAGCCGTAAGGCCGAGCTTGCGCAGACGCGGGCTTTAGTTGAAAGCCGTCGTGCAGAGTCATCGAAAGCACGCGCTCAAGTATCGTTGCGCGAAGCCGAACAACAACGCGCGCGAGCTCAAATGATGAGTCGCACCGCCGAGGTCGACGCACAAGTTAAGCAGCGAGCAGTTCTGGATGCGCAGGAGCAACAGCTTCAGGCCGATCTCAGTGCGAAGAAGGAAGCGTTGAAGGTAGCGCAGACTAATCTTGATTACACGCGAATCCTCGCGCCGACCGACGGTATTGTTGGTGAGCGAAAGGTTCGAGTGGGCCAACTGGTCTCTCCCGGCACACAGGTGATATCGCTGGTTGAGAATACTATCTGGGTGCAAGCGAACTACAAGGAAACACAACTCACCAACGTCAGAAAGGGTGACGCAGCCGAGGTTACGATCGACACTTTTCCGGGAGTCGTTCTGAAAGGTCACGTCGAAGAGATCGCACCGGCAAGTGGATCTCAATTCGCCCTCTTGCCACCCGACAACGCCACGGGCAACTACACGAAGATCGTCCAACGCATTCCCGTGAAGATAGTGCTCGATCCAAATTCCTCGATTGCCGATCGACTGCGCGCGGGTATGTCGGTCATTGCCGAAATCAAAACCAGATCGAAAACTAAAGCGTGAGAAATGAGCGTTGCGTTCAGTCAAACTATGGATAGATTTGCGGCTCTCGACGCTCCAAAGCTCAAAGCTCTGGTTAAGTCGCTGCAAAATCCTTATGTCGGCACGTTAGGTGTGTTCCTGGGCGCCGGTCTTGCTACTTTGAATGGTCGTTTAATCAGCGTTGGGTTGCCCGACTTGCGCGGCGCAATGGGACTGGGAATAGATGAAGCAAGTTGGATCCCAACGTCTTACAACATGGCGCTGATGTTTATTGGTCCGTTCTCGGTGTTCGTTGGGGGATTACTCGGCGCGAGACGTGTGCTGCTTTATTCGGGACTAATATTCATTGTGTGCTCAATACTTCTGCCCTTCTCACCAAACTTGAAGGTGATGCTTTGTTTGCAGGTGATTAGCGGTCTCTCTTCGGGCACGTTTTATCCATTAACTCTCAGCTACGCACTGCGTGCCCTGCCGATGCGCTTCGTGATCTACGCCATTGGCGCTTATTCAATCGATATTGTTGGCGCAACCACCATTGGTACAGCACTCGAAGCCTGGTATGTCGAACACCTATCGTGGCACTGGGTTTTCTGGCAGAGCGTGGTGTTGACGCCGTTGATGATGCTCTGCGTCTATTTGGCGATTCCTCCGCAACCGCCACGTTCAGGCCCGAAGCCGGCACTCAGTTGGCGAGGCTTTCTTTACGGCAGTCTTGCATTGAGCTTGATTTAC
>Ga0070698_100002666_pt1 | contig 19690 bp, 17 predicted proteins | sample KBSK1502metaG_FD_65477 | JGI IMG/M metagenome (GOLD analysis project Ga0070698, IMG submission 65477) | Corn, switchgrass and miscanthus rhizosphere microbial communities from Kellogg Biological Station, Michigan, USA - KBS K1-50-2 metaG | ecosystem: Host-associated > Plants > Roots >...
GGTGAGCTTCGGAACGAGGGCCTCGAAGGCCTCGACCTTCGGCGTGATCTTGACGCCGATCTGCTTGTACTGCTCCGTCGCGACCTGGAGGAACGTCTCGCGCGTCTTGTTGCCCTGGTTCGTCGGGATGGTGACCGCGAGCGTCTTGCCGTCCTTGGCGTAGAAGCCGTCGGTGCCCTTGGTGTACCCGGCTGACTTGATGAGGTCCTCGGCCTTGGCCTTGTCGTACTTGTACGGGTTCAGCTGGTCCGCCGGAGCCGAGGCCCAGGAGACGGACGAAGAATGCTGGAGCTGCTTGACGCCGTGGCCGAGCAGCACCGACTTGACGACCGCGTCGATGTCGATGCCGTACCAGAGCGCCTGGCGGATCTTCTTGTCGCCGAGATAGGCGACGTTGGGATTGTTCGCCCGCCAGCCGATGTACGTGTAGCCGTTGTCCGGCCACTCGTAGATCTTGATGCGCTCCTCGGCCTTGAGGTTGTCGAAGTCCGAGGGCTGGATGAGGCCGGTCGAGATCTCGCCGGTCTTGAGCTGCGCCGCGAGGACCGTGGAGTCCGCGACGACCTTCTGGATCCACTCCTCGATGAGCGGCGCACCCTTGAAGTACTTGTCGTTCCGGGTGAGGATCACCTGGTCGCCCTTTCGCCATTCCTTGAACTTGAACGGGCCGCTGGCGACGGGCGGCGCGTTGTTCTCGGGCGCCTCATCGACGGTCTTCGTCGGGTCGCTGTCCACCGTGTACTTGCCGAAGACGTGGTCGGGCATCGGGGCGTTCCCGAAAACGTTCGTGAGCGCCGGGCAGAAGACGCGCGTGAACTTGACGGTGAACTTCTTGGGGTCGGCGCTGTCGAGCTTGACCCCTGAGATGTCGGTGGCCTTGCCGGACGCGTAGTCCTGGTAGCCCTCGACGTCGTTGTAGGTGCTCTTGTTCGGGGTGACCTTGCTCCGACCTTGCATCTTCACGCGCGCGAGGAAGTCCTTGCCCGTGATCGGCGTCCCGTCCGACCACGTCGCCTTCGAGTCGATGGTCCAGCTGAACGTCAGCCCATCCGAGCTGACCGTCCACGCGCCGAGCCACGGTTTCACCTCGCCCGTCTTCGGGTCGATCTGGATGAGCGAGTCGTAGATCCGGCCGCTGACCGCGCTCGAGGTCGCGTCGTTCGATGTGGCGGGGTTCAGGCGCTGGATGTCGCTGAACGAGCCGTTGATGACGCGGCCGCCGGGCTGCGGCTGGTCGGCCGCCGCTTGCGTCGTACCCGGTGCGGCCGATCCTGATGGCGCCGCGCCCGGTGCGCAGGCGGATGCGAGCAGCGCGAGCGCTCCGATGATCGCGAAGGCACGCCAGGAGAGCGACTTCAAAGCTGTTCCCCCAGTTTCCGGCGGCGTGGCGCCGCCCTCAGACGTACAGCGCGCGGAGTCTAGGCGTCAGTACGGAGTACGGTCTTTCAGAGCACCGGGTTCAGGTGGCGTCGCGGCTGCGGGTCCTGCCCCGGCTCCGCTCCTCCCGCCCCGCTACAGCATCGGGTTTTGCCAGCCTCAAGTCCTGCGCGGATCTAGGCACGAGGCACGCAGCAGCGGATCCACATCGGTCTATCGACCAAGGTGTACGACGCGCTTCCGAAGCGCCTCTTGGAAGGAGGGCTAATAGCGCGAATGCGCTACTAGCCCGGAAAATGACACGCTGCCCAGTGGCGGGGCGAATGCTCGATGAACTCCGGGTCGACCTCCGAGCAGATCTGCTGCGCCTTCCAGCACCGCGTGTGGAAGCGGCAACCCGTCGGAGGGTTCACCGGAGACGGCACGTCCCCGGTGAGGATGATCCGCTTGCGCTTCGACTCGATCGCCGGGTCGGGGATCGGCACGGCCGAGAGCAGCGCCTGCGTGTACGGGTGGAGCGGCTTCTCGTAGAGCTCCTGGCGGTCGGCGAGCTCGACGATCTTGCCGAGGTACATGACCGCGACGCGGTCCGAGATGTGGCGCACGACGGAGAGGTCATGCGCGATGAACAAGTACGTGAGCTGGAACTTCGACTGCAGCTCCTCGAGCAGGTTGATGATCTGCGCCTGGATGGACACGTCGAGAGCGGAGATCGGCTCGTCGGCGACGATGAACTCCGGCTCGACCGCGAGCGCGCGGGCAACGCCGATGCGCTGGCGCTGGCCGCCCGAGAACTCGTGCGGATACCGGTTCGTGAAGTACGGGTTCAGGCCGACGACCTGGAGCAGCTCCTGCACGCGCTCCGTCTTGGCGCGTCCCTTCGCGAGGTTATGTACCTCGAGCGGCTCGCCGATGATGTTGCCGACCGTCATGCGGGGGTTCAGCGACGCGTAGGGATCCTGGAAGATCATCTGCATCTTGCGGCGCATGCGGCGCATCTGCTCGCCGCCGAGGGTCGTGAGCTCGGTGTCCTCGAACTTCACGGATCCTGCCGTCGGCTTGTAGAGCTGGAGGATCGCGCGCCCGGTCGTGGACTTGCCGCAGCCGGACTCGCCCACCAGGCCCAGGGTCTCTCCCTTCTCGACGAAGAAGTCGATGCCGTCGACCGCGCGGACCGCGCCGACCTGGCGCTGGAAGATGATCCCCTGCGTGAGCGGGAAGTGCATCGTGAGGCCGGCGACCTCGAGGATGTTCTTGCCGCTGCCGGCCGTCGCCGTCGAGCGGATCTTCTCGTAAGCGACCGCCATCTAGATCCCCTCCTTCTGGGTCACGTCGGGCGGGAGGTCAGCGGACGTCGCGCGCGCGGCCTCCGCCGGCACCTGCGCGACCTCCTGCTTGATCTCCTCGAGAACGGCGGTGTCGCCGATCTCGTGGCGCCAGTCGAGGTCGACGAGCCATCCGCCGCCGCTGACGCTCTGCGTTCCCCAGCAGCGCGCCTCGTGGTCGGGCTTGGCGTTGGGGATGCCGGTGAGCTCGGGTTCCTTCTCGCGGCAGATATCGCGGCGGTACTGGCAGCGTGGCTCGAACTTGCAGCCGGGTGGCGGCGAGATGAGGTCCGGCGGCAGCCCCTCGATCGGAACGAGGCGCTCCTTGCGGTGCTCGTCGAGCCGCGGGATCGAGCGCAGGAGCCCCCACGTGTACGGCATCTTCGGGTTCGCGAAGAGCTCCCCCGTGTCCGCCTTCTCCACGATCCGGCCGGCATACATGACGTGGATGCGCTGGGTCATGCCGGCGACCACACCGAGGTCGTGCGTGATGAGGATGAACGCGGTGCGGAACTCGCGCGCCAGGTTCTTGAGCAGGTCGAGGATCTGCGCCTGGATCGTCACGTCGAGCGCGGTCGTGGGCTCGTCGGCGAGGATCAGCTTCGGGTTGCACGACAGCGCCATCGCGATCATCACGCGCTGCCGCATGCCTCCCGAGAACTGGTGCGGGTAGTCGTCGAGCCGCTTCTTCGCGCTCGGGATGCCGACGAGCTCGAGCAGCTCGACGGTGCGATTCCGTGCCTCGGACCTGTCCATCTTGAGATGGAGCTCGAGCGCTTCGGAGATCTGCCGGCTGATCGTGAGCACGGGATTCAGCGACGTCATGGGATCCTGGAAGATCATCGCGATGTTGTTGCCGCGGATCCCACGGACCTCGTCGTCGTCCATCTTCAGGACGTCGGCGCCGTCGAACATGATCTGCCCGTTCGTGATCTTGCCCGGCGGCTGCGGGATGAGCCGCATCAGGGAGAGGGCCGTCACCGACTTGCCACAGCCCGACTCGCCCACCAGCCCGAGCGTCTCGCCGGCGCCGACCTCGAACGTCACGCCGTCGACCGCGCGTACCACGCCGTCACGTGTGAAGAAGCGCGTCTGAAGGTCTTTTACCTCGAGAAGCGGCAACAGATCCCTCCCATCAGGTAGCGGCGGCGGAGCGTACTAGATCTTCATGCGCGGGTCGAGCGCGTCCCGCAGCCCGTCCCCGAGGAAGGTGAACGACAGCATGACGATGGCGATGCAGAAGGCCGGCAGCATGACCGGCCAGGGCGACGTCGAGAACACCAGGAACCCCTCGTTGATCATGACCCCCCACGTCGCCATGGGCGGCTTCACGCCGATCCCGAGGAAGCTGAGCCCTGCCTCCGCGAGCATCGCCCCGGGGATCCCGAAGGACACGGCCACGAGTGCGGGGGCGAGGGCGTTGGGGAAGAGATGCCTGCTCATGATCCGGGCGGACGAGGCACCGATCGCGCGCGCCGCCTCGACGAACTCCTTTTCTTTGAGCGAGAGGATCTGACCGCGCCACAGGCGCGCCATCCCCACCCAGTTCACGATGGCAAGGCCGACGAAGATGAGCACCAGGCCCCCACCAAGGTCCCCGAAGGCCGTGTTGCGCAGCGTGGCCTGGATGATCAGGAGGAAGAGGAGGTCCGGGAAGGCGTAGATGACGTCGGTGATGCGCATGAGGACCTGGTCGACCCATCCCCCGAAATACCCCGCGAGCACACCGACCGTGACGCCGACGACGAAGATGATCGACACCGGGATCACGCCCACGATGAGGCTCACCCGCGCCGAATAGATCAACCGGCTCAGGATGTCGCGGCCGAGGTTGTCGGTCCCGAACAGGTAGCGCGCGTCGACGAACTGGGTGCCGGCCCAGATGGGATCCGCGAGGACCGGCGCTTGCTTGCCATCGGCGGTGAACGGGTACGTCGGGTCGTATGGCGCGAGGAACGGCGCGAAGATCGCGATCAGCCCAAAGAGCACGATGACCCCGAGCCCGGCCATCGCCGCCTTGTTGCGCACGAGCCGGTACCAGGCGTCCATCCAGAGCGATCGCTGCCGGCGCGCGAGCACGTTGAGGTCCACCGCGCGCTGTTGTGTCGTGAGCGGCCGGGTGACGGTGGCCATTCGCTACTTCGCCAGCTTGATCCGGGGATCGAGCATCCCGTAGACGAGGTCGACCGTGAGATTGGCCACCACGATGAGGCCCGCCGACAGCATGTACACGCCCATGATCAGGGGGTAGTCGCGCCGGTTCACGCTCAGGATGAATTCACGTCCCATGCCCGGGATGTTGAACAGGGTCTCGATGATGAACGCGCCGGTGATCAGCCCGGCCGTCGCCGGACCGATGATGGTCGCGACCGGGATCATGGCGTTCTTGATGACGTGGGCGACGATGACCGACTGCTCGCGCAGGCCCTTGCTGCGTGCGGTCCGCACGTAGTCCTGGCGGATCGCCTCGAGCATGCTCGCGCGCGTGATGCGCGTGAGCAGGGCCATCTCGCCGAGGCCGAGGATCACCGTCGGGAGCAGCATCCGCTTCACGTCGCACGAGGGGAGTGGCCCGCATCCGTTCCCCCAGCCGACGAAGGGCAACGCGAGGCCGCTCAGAGCAGGGATCTGCCGGATGGTCACGCCGAAGATATAGATGGCGAAGATCCCGATGACGAAGTTCGGGATCGTGCGCCCGATCGTCGCGAAGAGCAGGCTGCCGTAGTCAATGATGGTGTTCTGCTTCAGCGCGCTGATGACGCCGAGAGGCAAGGAGATCGCGAGCGCGAGGAGCGTCGCCTGGATGCCGAGCTGCGCGCTGACGGGCCACTCGGACCCGATGATGTCGGCGACGGTCCGGTCCTTGACCAGGCTCGACCCGAGGTCGAATCGGGCGAGGTTCCCGAGATAGAGGAGGAACTGCTCGTGGATCGGCTTGTCGATACCGTAGAGGCTGTTGAGCCGCGCGACCGTCGCCTCGGGGAGCGGCCGGTTCTCGTTCTTGTCAAAGGGCGATCCCGGCGCCAGGTGAGCGAGCGTGAAGATGATCAGTGCGATGAAGAAGAGCGTCGGGATCATGAGCAGGACGCGCCGGATGACGTAGCGGGCCACTGCCGCCCAGTGTATGACGCGATACAGATCGGAAAAGAGAGGGGGCCGGCTCGCGCCGGCCCCCTTCTGCGCTCACTCGCAGCGAGCGTTACTGCTTCTTCGTGACGAAGACGTCCGTGAAGCCCGCGAGCTCGAACCCGAGGGCCGTGATGTAGTAGTTCTTCACCCACGACTTCTGCAGGATCTTGGTCGCGTTGTAGTAGATGAACGCCGCAGCGGCGTCCTGGGACAGGAGTCGGCCGGCCTGAATGTACTGATCGTCACGCTTCTTCGGGTCGGGCTCCTTGTCCGCGGCGAACACGAGGTCGTCGAACGCCTTGCTGTTGTAGCCGACACGACCCGAGGAGGCCTTCGACGAGAACACCGTCGTCAGCCAGTCCTGCTGGTCGAGGTAGTCGGCGCACCAGCCGAGAAGGAACATCGCCGGAAGGGTCTCCGGCTTCTTGACCAGCTGGGTGAACGTCGTCGAGTCGACCGGGTCGAGCGCGATGTCGACGCCCAGGTTGGCCTTCCATTGCTGCTGGAACCACTCGAGGCGGGTCTTGTTGCGCGCGCTCGAGGAGTACGTGATCTTGAGGGTCTTGAGCGCGGTCTGCGCGTCGGCGCTGGCGGCGCCGAGAGCGGTCTTGGCCGCGGCCGCGTCGAACTTCTGGAAGGTGTCCTCGGCGTCATAGCCCGGCATGCCCGGCGGGATGAACGACGTGGCCGGCTTGCCGATGCCGCCGATGATGTCCTTCACGTACGACGCGCGGTCGAACGACTTGGCCATGGCGACGCGGACGTTCTTGTCGGTGAACGGGGCCTTGCGGTTGTTGAAGCCGACGTAGAACGTGCACGAGCCCGGGCCGTCGACGACCTGCTTCTGCAGGTCGGCGTCGCCGTTGATCGTGCGGAGGTCCTCGGACGCCACGCCGTAGACGTCGAGCTCGTTGTTGCGGTACGCAGCGAAGGCGACGGCGCCTTCGTTGATCATGACCTGTGTCCACTTCTTGATCTTGGTCGGCGTGCGGAAGTTGTCGTTACGCGTGAAGACCATCTTCTCGTTGTGCTTCCACTCGCTCAGGACGAACGGACCGTTGCCGATGAACGTCGCCGGCTCGGTCCACTTGTCGCCGCCCTTGGTGACCGCGTCCTTCTTCGCGGGGACGCCGACCCAGAGGCCGGCGATCGCGTTGAAGTAGGGCGCCTGGTCCGTGAGGGTGAACGTGATGTTCTGTCCGTCGACCTTGATGCTGTCGAGGAACTTGGCCTTCGCGGCGTCCTGCTTGGCCTTGTCGTCCTTCTTCGGGTCCATCGAGTTCCAGGCCTCGCAGCCCACCACGATGTACCCGGTGAAGGCGTACTCACCGGCGGTCGCCGGGTCGCAGAGACGCTCCCATCCGTACTTGAAGTCGGCCGCGGTGACGGGAGAGCCGTCGCTGTACTTGAGACCGTCGCGGAGCGTGTAGGTGTACTGCTTGCCGTCGGCCGAGACCTTGGGCTGATCCTTGGCCGCCGACGGGATCGGCTTGCCCGTCTTGACGTCGAACGTCATCAGGGCCTCGAAGACCTTCATGCTGACGCCGATCTCGCTGACGAACGATTCCTTTTGCGGATCGACCGTGTCGGGCTCGCTCCCCATGTTGGTGACGAGCTCGCCGTTCGGGTCCGCCTGATCGCCGGTCGCCGCAGTGGTGGTCGGGCCGCCGCCGGGCTGTCCCTGGCACGCGCTGATGACCAGCGCGAGCGCGACGAACACGGCCAGTAGCGACCACCGGGACCTATCGCGTGGGGTCATGCGCTCCTCCCTTTTTGCTTGTGGCGGCGTCCCGCCGCCGCGTGGATCGAGTGGGTCGCTCGGCGCGGGGCGCCGTTCCTCCCTCTCCGGATGAACGCCCGCGAGACCGCGGCGGCGCGTGCATGCTCGCCACAGACCCACGAGCGGACCCGAGCATTCTAGCCACGGCTTTCCTGCCGCCGCCAAGGGGCACGGCCGGATCGCCCGCTTTCCGACCACTACCCGCGCCTCGGAGGGGCGGTTCATCGCGAGGCGAAGCTCCACTCCGACGCGTTCCAGGTGAGCGGCGCCGCGTGCGCGGCCGGACGCGCGCCGTCCAGGCGAGCGGGCACCACATCCACCTTGAGCACCTGATAGAGCGGCAGCGCCGCGACCTCCTCCCACCACAGCCGTTGCATCTCGGCGTAGATCGGCCGCGCATCAACGCGGTCGCGCGTGTCGCGCGCGGCTTCGGAGAGCACGTCCCACCACGGCGACACCGCGCCGCGGTAGCGCTCCGTCGCCAGGACCGCGTCATCGGCGCGCTCCTCGCGGACCGCGAGGTCGAAGTCGCCCCGCGCCACACGGTCGTCCACTTCGGAGCGCGGACGCTCGCTCACCTGCACCGCGATCCCGAGCACCGCGAGGTCGACCGCCACGCCGCGTGCCGCCTCGAGCAGCGCCGGAGACGAGGTCGGAACGATGAGCGTCACGATGAGGCGGTCGCCTCCGCGCTCGGCGATCCCGAAGTTGCCGCGGCGGTAGCCCGCTCGTTCGAGCAGCGCGTTCGCCGCCGCGCGATCGAGCCGGGTCCCGCCTCCGGTCTCCGCGGCGGCCCACAGCGGCGCGACGAGATAGCTCGACGGGATCCGCGCCCGGCCGCCGAAGACGGCGCGCGCGGTGCGCTCGCGGTCGACGGTCAGCGCCGCCGCGTCGCGGATGGCCTGCTCCGCGAGCCGCGGACCGAAGCGCAGCATCGCCACCGACTGCGCGGGGGTGTACAGGACCTGGAGGCCGCGATCGCCAGTGGAGCGCTCGAGCGTCGCGGCGAGGTCCGCGTCGAAGCCCGGCGAGGGTGCGACATCGACCTCCCCCGCGAGCAGCGCTCCGAGGAGGATCGTCCGCGAGCTGTAGCTCCGTACCACGACGCGCGGGATGTGCGGCGCGCCGAGGACGTGGGCCGCAAATGCTTCCAGCGTGATGACGCCCGGCGCGCGGCCGGCGATCCGGTAGGGGCCCGCGTGGACCGGGCTGCGCGCGTACTGCTCGGATGCCGCCGCGTCGGCCGAGGCGAGGAGATGGCGGGGCAGAGCGCGCGGGGCGAGCGCATACAGGTCATAGCGCTCCGCCGCGCGATAGGCGACGCGCACCGTACGGTCATCGACGACCTCGACGCGTGCCATCCGGTCCGCGACGATCCGCTCGTCGCTACCGGCACGTGCGTCGCGGTCCCGCTCGTACGCGAACCGCACGTCGCTCGCCGTGAGCGGCTGGCCGTCGTGCCAGCGCACGCCCTCCCGGAGATGGAACGTCGCGACGAAGCGGCCGCCGGGCGCCTCCGGATCGACGACGATCCGGAGATCGCCGTTCTCGATGGTCGGCACCGCGCTCACGAGGCGCGGCTCGAGGTCCTCCGTCGCGGTGCGTCGCACGAGGGGCTCGACGACCGCGCCGGCGATCACACGGCCGACCGGGTCATCGCCAAGGAGCGAAGCCGGGTCGCCGACGATCCCCACGACGAGCGCGTCCGCGACGCGAGGCGGCACGGGTGGCGCGCAGGCGCTCACAACGACGAGCAAGAGGGGAACGGCGAGGGAGGGGCGCGGGATCAGAAGGGTCGGTGTTCGACGGTGGGCGGCGGCAGGTCCAGGGGCGCCGAGAAGCGGACCGGCCCGGCGCGCACCACGGACGGATCGAGCCAGTCCTGGAGCGGGACGAATCGATCGAGGCGCAGCCACCGGATGTAGTGCTCATCGTCCAGCGGCGCGGTCACCCGGGCGACGGGGTAGAGCGCCGGATCGACGGCCTCATCGAGGGACGTCGAGGCCGCCGGAGCGCGCTCCGTCGGGGTCGCGGAGCCGAATGCGCCGGCGAAGACCATCACGCCCATGCCCACCGCGATCGAGAGCTCGGAGAGCCGGGCGATGGCGCCGCTCCAGCGCAGCGCGTGGGGCGGCTCGCCGCGACCCCAGCGGACGGCCGCGCGCACGCGGAGCGGCGAGACCGGCGCGCGCCGCAGTCGCAGCGGCGTGAACGCGCTCTCGAGCGCGCGGTCGACCTCGAGGCGCTCTGCCAGAGGAAGGGGTCCGTCTCGTCTCACCTCTTCTTATTAGCCCTTTCGTGTAACGAAGGTTCGACGGGCCGCGCGGGGTGTTGGGCAAGATGCGTTCGCAGGCGGCGCAGGGCGTAGTGGAGGCGCGATTTCACCGTGCCGACGGGGCATCCGACGATCACGGCGATCTCGGCGAGCGGCAGCTCGCTCAGGTAGTGCAGGACGACCACCGTCCGGTGCTTGCTGTCCAGGGTCTCGAGCGCCGCGAGCACTACCCGCCGGGTCTCGGCGCGCTCCGCGAGCGCGGCCGGCGAGCGCTCGTCGTTGGCCGCGACCTCCTCGGCGGCCTCATCGAGCGGGGTCGACGGGGCACCCCGCGGCCGGCGGTCGTAGGACTCATTGATCGCGACGCGGTAGAGCCATGGCCGCAGCGTGTCGTCGGGTTCGAGCCGGGCGAGCGCGCGGTACGCGCGCGCGAAGGTGTCGACGACGATCTCCTCCGCGGCCTGTGGATCCTTCGTGATCGCCAGCGAGAGGCGGTAGATGCCGTCGCGATAGCGATAGAAGAGCGCGTCGAACGACGGCACATCGCCGCGGCGCGCGGCATAGACGAGCTCGCGGTCGTTCCGTGGATCGCGCTCCGGCTCGGCGGGGACCGGCTTCGGAGACCGGGACGTCCCGCGGAGCGAGCGCTTCACGGGAGGTACCGCCGGATCGCGAGGACGTTGCGTCCGCCAGCCCTGAGATCGTCGAGACGGACCTTCTTGCCGGCCTCGGGCGCGTTGAGGAATGAGTGCTCGTCGACGGCGACGCCGACGTGCGTGACCTCGCTACTGCCGAAGAAGATGAGGTCGCCGCGGGCGGGAACGTCCACCGGCCGTCCCTCCACCGCCTGCTGATGCGCGTCTCGGTCGAGCCGCACCCCGTTGAGACGGTACACCTGCTGGACGAACCCGCTGCAGTCCATCCCGAGAGCAGTGGTACCACCCCACAGATAAGGAACGCCTAAGAAGTCTTCCGCCGTCGCGATGAGATCGTCGGGGGTCGGGTAGCGGTGCGGAAGATCGGCGATCGACGCCGCATCATCGAGCGACACGAAAGCCTCGATCGCCCCGGCGCTTCGCTCGAGGAAGGCGGAGGGGATGCGCACCCAACCCTCGGGCGGCTCTGGCAGCTGACGGTGCGCGAGCCCGGTGCCCGCGGGGAGATATCCGATGGCCGGCGACCCGGGATCGGGCGCGGAGTGGATCGCCGCGAGAGCGCTTCCGACGACGCGGCCATCACCGGCACCCGGCATCACCTGGACGACGTCGCCGTGGACCCAGCCGAAGTAGTGGTCCTCGGTGTTGACGTAGTACCACCCGTCCCGCTCGCCGAGCACGCGCGGCATCGGCTGCTCCATGTAGTGGAGCTGGTCGACGAGCTCGCAGGCATCGCGCGGCTCCGCGCGGAGGTCGGCCACCGGCGCGGTCACGAGTGCGAACGGCGGCACGACCATCGCGACGCGCGTGCGCGTCGCGGCTACGTCGGTAGCTGCCACCGCAGGATCGGCCTGCGCGCGGCCGTCACTTCGTCGAGACGGCGCAGCGGCGCCTTCGTCGGCGCGTCGTGGAGCGACGCGGCGTCGGTGTCGACGCGGTCCGCGATCCGGACCATGGCGTCGGCGAACGCGTCGAGCGTCTCCTTGGGTTCCGTCTCGGTGGGCTCGATCATCATGGCCTCGGCGACGATCAGCGGGAAATACACGCTCGGCGGGTGGAAGCCCTCGTCGATCAGGCCTTTGGCGATGTCGAGCGCCGACGCGCCCTTCTTCTTCTGCGGCGCCGCGGTGAGCACGAACTCGTGCATCGGGACGCGGTCGTACGCGACCTGGTAGCGGGAGCGCAAGCGCGCAAGGAGGTAGTTCGCCGCAAGGATCGCGTCCTCGCTCGTTTCCACCATCCCGTCCTCCCCGAGGCTCTTCATATAGGTGTAAGCGCGGACCAGGACGCCGAAGTTCCCGAGTGTCTTGCCGACCGTTCCGATCGAGTCTCCGAGAGGCGAAGGGTCGCGGTCCTCGCGCGCCGTGTCGTAGTGGTAGGTGCCGTCGCTCTCCTTCACGATCCAGGGCTTCGGTAGGAACGGCCGCAGGTGGGCCTTCACGCACAGCGGCCCGGCGCCGGGACCGCCCGCCCCGTGCGGCGTCGAGAACGTCTTATGGACGTTGATGTGGACGCAGTCGAAGCCGAGGTCGCCGGGGCGCGCGATGCCGAGGAGGGCATTCATGTTGGCGCCATCGCCGTAGACGAGACCGCCGACGGCATGGACCGCGTCGCACACCTCGCGCACGCGCTCCTCGAAGAGACCGAGCGTGTTCGGATTCGTGAGCATGAACCCCGCGACGTCCGGACCGAGGGCGGTCTTGAGCGCGTCGAGGTCGACGTTCCCGCGCGCGTCGCTTCTGACGGTCGTCACCTCGTATCCGCACATCGCCGCGGATGCGGGGTTCGTCCCGTGGGCGGAGTCGGGGACGATGATCCGGCGGCGCTGCTTCGCCTCGCCCCGCTTGGCGTGATAGGCCTTGAAGACGAGGAGCGCCGTGAACTCCGACTGCGCCCCCGCCTGCGGCTGCAGCGTCACGAAGTCCATCCCGGTGATCCGCACGAGCATCTGCTCCAGCTCGTATGCGAGCGCGAGGACGCCCTGCGTCGTGCGGTACGACTGGCGCGGATGGAGATCCGTGAACATCGAGGCGGCGCGGTCGTTCTCTTTCGGGTTGTACTTCATCGTGCACGAGCCGAGCGGGTACATCCCGGTGTCGACCGAGTAGTTGAAGTGCGAAAGGTGCGTGTAGTGGCGCACCACCTGGGGCTCGGTGAGCTCTGGCAGCCGGAGCGGCGCGCGGCGGGCGAACTCGGCCGGGATCTCAACAGTGTCGATGGAGCGCACGTGGCTGCCGTTCCGCCCGGGCCGGCCGAGCTCGACGAGGAGCGGTTCGAGCGCTTTCATCGCGCGGCCACCGTCTCGCGCGCGCGCGACACCGAAGTGACAGCGTCAACGAGCGCGTCGGCGTCCGCGTCGGATGTGAGCTCCGTGCACTGGATGATCACGTCGTCGCGACCGACGCGCTTGCCATCCACGTAATGCGACGCGGTCGCCTCGACCTGGATGCCCCGCTCGATCAGTGCGTTGCGCGTCGCCCATCCACCGAGCGGAGTGCGGAGCGTGAACCGGTCGAAGAACGGGCCGTCGTTCGCGACGGCACATCCCGGGATCGCGGAGAGGCGCTTCGCCAGAGCGTGCGCCTTCGCGACGCCGCTGCGGGCCGCGGCGCGGAGCCCCTCCGGCCCGAGGAGCGCGAGGTACACGGCCGCGGTGATCGCCGCGAGCGCTTCGTTGGTGCAGATGTTGCTCGTGGCCTTCTCGCGGCGGATGTGCTGCTCCCGCGTCTGGAGGGTGTTGACGAAGCCGCGCGTGCCGTTCGCATCCACCGTCTGTCCGGCGATGCGGCCGGGCATCTGGCGCACGAGGGCCTCGCGGCACGCGAAGATCCCGAGGTGCGGCCCGCCGTACGACATGGTGATGCCGAGCGGCTGACCCTCGCCGACCGCGATGTCCGCGCCGAGCGGCCCGGGCGGCTCGAGGAGCGCGCACGCATGCGGCTCGGTGACCTGGATGCACAGCGCTCCGGCGGAGTGCGCGGCGTCGGCGATGGATCGGACGTCGACGAGCGTGCCGAACGCGTCGGGATGCTGAACGATGAGAGCTGCGGCTCCCTCGGCCGATGCGGCGAGACGTGAGGTGGGCACCTCCACGATCTCGATCTCCGGCCCCCGCGCGTAGGTGCGCAGCACGCGCCTGTTGCTGAAGTCGACCTCCGTGCCGACGACGACCTTGTGGCGCCCCGTCGCGCGCACGGCCATGAACGCGGCCTCCGCGACGGCCGACCGGCCGTCGTACATGGATGAGTTGACGACGTCCATACCGAGCAGCTCCGCCATCAGCGACTGGTACTCGAACACGGCCTGCAGCGTCCCCTGGCTCACCTCGGGCTGGTAGGGCGTGTACGCGGTGAGGAACTCACCGCGCAGCGCGAGCACGGGGACGGCCGCGGGGATGTAGCGCCGCTGGATCGCGCCGCCGATGAAGAATGGTCCGTCCCCGGCGCGCGTGTTGAGGCGCGCGAGCCCTTCCAGATGTGCCTGGACCTCGATCTCCGACATGCCGGGACCGAGCCCCAGCGCTGGCCGGCGCGCGTCCGAGGGGATCGCGCCGAGCAGATCCTCGACGCTGCGGACGCCGATGGCGTCGAGCATGGCGCGCCGGTCCGCTTCCGTATGCGGGGAGTAGGGGTTGCGCCCCACCTAATCGCTCCCGGTGGGAGCCGTCTCGCCGATGTGCACGCGGTACTCGGACGGGCTGAGCAGCTTTTCGAGCTCCACCTTGTCGGCGAGCCGGACCTTGACCAGCCAGCCGTCGCCGTACGGCGCAGAGTTCACGAGCTCGGGGCTCTCGATCACCTTGACGTTGCGTTCCACGATCTCGCCGGACACGGGGGCGTACACGTCGGATGCGGCCTTCACCGACTCCACGACGCCAAGGCTCGCGAACTGCTTAACGGTCGCGCCCTTTCCGGGAAGCTCGACGAAGACGACGTCACCGAGCTGCTCCTGGGCGAAGTGCGTGATGCCGATCGTCACCTGGTCGCCGTCGGTGCGGACCCACTCGTGCTCTTTGGAATAACGCAGCTCGTCGGGAACGCTGCTCACTGCTTCTCCCCCGCTCTTTTGTAGAAAGGCGTCTTCACGACTTTAGCCGGGACGTCGCGCTCGCGGATGCGGACCGCGAGATCGGTCCCGACCTTCGCGAGGGCGACGGGGACGTACGCGAGCGCGATGTTCTTGCTCACGGTCGGCCCGAACGTCCCGCTGGTCACGGTCCCGATGAGCGCACCGTCGTGAACGACGGGGAAGCCGTGGCGCGCCACGCCGCCGTCGACGACGAGACCCACGATGCGTCGTGACGGCCCGCGCTCCTTCGCGTTCGCGATCGCGTCGCGCCCAACGAAGTCCTTCTCGAGGTGGCACGTCCAGCCGAGCCCCGCCTCGATCGGGTCGGTGGTCTCGTCGATCTCATTGCCGTACAGCGAGTAGCGCGCTTCCAGACGGAGCGTGTCGCGTGCGCCCAGCCCGCAGGGCATGAGGCCGAGTGCTGCTCCGGCCGCGAGCAGGCGGGACCAGGGACCGGTCGCGCGGTCCCAGGGGAGGAAGACCTCAAAGCCGTCCTCTCCCGTGTAGCCGGTGCGCGCGATCGTCGCGCGGGCACCGCCCACCCGCCCGCCGATGACGCCGAACGGCGCCAGCGACTCGACCGTCGCCTCGCGGATCTCGAGGTCGGTGACCGACGCGAGGACGACGGCCGCACGCGGTCCCTGCACCGCGAGGAGCGCCGTGTCGAGCGACGCGTCCTCGAATCCGATGTTCGACGGGACGTAGCGCCGCATGTGGGCGACGTCCTTCTCCCGGTTCGACGCGTTGACGACCACGAGATAGGTCTCGGGCTCGAGGCGATACACGATCACGTCGTCGACGATCGTGCCGCGCTCGTTGCACAGGAGCCCGTAGCGCGCCTTGCCGACCTCGAGCCCCGCGATGTCGCTCGAGACGAGGTGGTCCGCGGCAGCGCCCGAGCCCGGCCCGCGCAGATACACCTCGCCCATGTGCGAGAGGTCGAAGAGACCCGCGGCGCCGCGCACGGCGCGGTGCTCCGTGACGATGCCCGTGGGGTACTGGATCGGCATCTCCCACCCCGCGAACGGCACCATCTTCCCTCCGAGGGCGACGTGCTCCTCGTGGAGCGGGGTGCGCAGCAGGCTCAGGGTCGTCACGCGGCGGCCTCGGCGGTCAGTGCGCGGTCCAGGACCTCGCGGTAGGTGTCGAAGGTGAGCAAGCGGCGCGCCTCTTCGACCGGGACCCAGCGCACCTCCTCGTACTCGTGGTCGTGGCGGTCGAGCGCGCCTCCGAGCGGCTCCATCAGGAAGAAGTGGACGACCTTGTGGACGCGACGCCGAGGGAGCGCGAACCAGTACTCGATCGTGCCGAGCGGGCGAATGATGCGCACGTCGAGGCCGGTCTCCTCGCGCACCTCACGGACCGCCGTTTCCTCGATGCGCTCCTCGCCGTCGGGTGTCCCCTTGGGCAGGACCCACGTCCCGTCACGCCCGGCGAGCACGACCTCGTTGCCGTGCTCGCCGCTGCGGATGACGACGCCTCCGGCTGCGACGGCGTCACGCGATCTGGCGCGCCCGCTCTTCGCCATTAGAGGAGCCGGGTGTCGTTGATGATCAGCGCGAACGAGCAGTGCAGGAACTCCGCGGCCCTTCGGCACAGGACCATTCGCGACAGGAAGATCTCGAAGTACTCCATGAGCGGAGCGACCTCGGTGTCGATCGTGAGGTAGAGCGCGATCTGCTTCTCCTTGCGGCTGACCTTGATCTCCGCCTCGGTCGCCGCGTAATTGACACGGTCGTGGATGTCGAACGCGGTCGTCTTGGGGTTGCGGACCCGGCTGCGGTGCACGTCGCTCTTGTCGGCGAGGATGACCGCCGCCGAGACCGCGCTGATCGCGGTGCCGCCCTCGTCCTCCTCGTGGTTCGCGACCGCGCCCATGACGGTCGCGATCTCCTCGTAGTCGAAACCGAGGTCCGCGAGGATGTCCTTGGCGATGAGCGCGCCGGTCTGGCCGTGCTTCTCGCGCGTGACCACGTTGCCGATGTCGTGCAGGTAGGCGGCGATGGCCCCGAGCTCGCAGCGGCGCGCCTCGTGCCCGAGGGAGCGCAGGATGAAGCGCGCGCCGTCGGCGCAGGTGTTGGCGTGACGCTCGCCGTGCTCGGTGTACCCGATCGCGCCGGTCTGCTGGTTCGCCGAGCGGATGAAGATCTTGACGCGATGATCGCCGCGGACGGCGTCGAGGGTCGGACCCTGGAGCTTCGCCTCCTGCGGCGTCTTGGTCTTGGTCTCGGCGCGGTGCACCTTGGCCCGCGTATCGGCCGCGTTCTCCGGCCGTTCTTGCCCCGGCCGCGGGGCGGACGCAGCTTCCGTCACCCGACGGACGCTAGCACCGTCAGCCTGGCTTCTCCGCCGCGCGCGCGGCCTCGTATCCGCGCTGCAGGCGCTCGGCGACGGTCTGCATCCACCGCAGCTCGGTGAGGCCCGCGCGGCAGACGACGAGCCCGCGCGTGAACGCGAGCCAGGGCTTGAGCGTCCCCCCGAGGAGCCCGATCCATGTCGCTGCGGTCGCGTCGACCTTCGGTCCCTTTCCCTTCACGTCCGCCGCCTCCGCATGAAGGCGGCCCTCTCCGGCCTGGAATTCGATCGCCGAGCTCGCGTCGGTCACGCGCAGCAGCGCGCGCGACGGGGCGACGTCGCGCAGGCCATCCAGCACCTCCGCCGTTCCGGACGCTGCGACGAGGATCCGCAGCAGAAGCGGCGCGGCGGCCGCGGGATCGATCGCGTTGGCGGTCGCGGCCGCGCGCGCGTCGTCAAGGACCGCGATGAGGTCGGCGCGGGTCACGCGGACGCCGCGAACAGGTGGCGTGGCTCGTCGATGCCCTTGAGCTGCCGGACGCCGCGGTCATCGAACCGAAGTCCCGATCCCGCAGTGAGGTCGCGCACCGTGCTCGAGACCCAGATCTCCCCGTCGCCCGCCGCCGCGGCGATCCGCGCCGCCACGTGCACGTTGAGGCCGCGGATCGCCGTACCGGCGCGCTCGACCTCGCCGGTGTGGACGCCGGCGCGCGCGTCCAGGCCAAGTCCGCGGTCCGCCTGGATGATCGCGTGCGCACAGCGCACGGCTCGCGCCGGTCCGTCGAAGGTGGCCAGGAGACCGTCCCCGGCCGTGTCCACTTCGGCGCCCCCGTGATGCGCGAGCTCGCGGCGCACCGCGGCGTAGTGGTCGTCGAGGAGTGCGCGCCACGCCGCGTCACCGATCGCGGCCGCCTTCTCCGTGGACCGAACGAGGTCGACAAAGCCGATGGTCGTCAGGAACCGGTCGGACGGGACCGCCGCCGGCGCACCGGTCACGAACTCCTCGATCGCCGCAAGGACCGGTTCACCGTCGATCCCGAGCCACGGAGCCGCGAGCTGGTGCGTGGCGCCGGGGAAGAGCCGCAGTTCGGCGCCGGTGATGCGGCGGGCCATGTCGCGAACGGCGTCAGCGTTGATGATCGGGTCGCCTTCGCGGGCCATGATCAGGGTCGGCACGCGTATGGCCGGGAGCACATCGCGGATGTCGAGCGCACCATTCATCCGTTCGAGCGCCACGACCGCAGCGGGAGACGCGGCCATCTGGAACAGCTGAAGCGCCTGCTCGACCACCGCGTCCGGAGCGCTCTCCCCCATTCCGGCACCCCACGTGCGTACGTAGTCGCGCGACGGCCAGTCTCGCGCCAGCTCCTGGACACGTCGCTCGTACTGCTCGGCGGTCATGCCCCACGGGTAATCCTTCGCGGCGATGAAGCGCGCCTGGCAGCCATAGATCACCAGGGAGCGGACGCGTTCCGGATGCATGGCGGCGAAGACGGCCGCCATGGACCCACCTTCGGAGAACCCGAGCAGGACCGCCGCGCGGCTCCCGACCGCGTCCATCACGGCACGGATGTCGTCGGCGCGCTCCTCGATCGTGGCCGCGTCGGTGACCCGGTCCGACATGCCGGTACCCCGCTTGTCGAACCGGATCACCCGAGCGAAGCGCGCGAGGCGTTCGACATTCGCCTGTCGCCCCGGCATCTGCGACATGAGCGCGAGGTGCGAGACGGTGCCGGGAGCCCAGACGAGGTCGATCGGCTTATCGGCGCCGAACACCTGATACGCGATGCTGACGTCGCCGCTGCGCGCGTAAAGGATCGGCGGGAAGGTGACGCTCATCCCGCGAGCGGCATGCTCGAGCGGACGAGCGCCGGAACGTGGTCGGTGCGGTAGCGCAGGGAATAGAACGCGGCCGCGCCGATCATCGCCCCGTTGTCGATGCAGAGCTTCGGGGGCGGGACGCGCAGGGGCAGCGAGACGCGGCGCGCGATCTCGTCGCGCAGCGCGAGGTTCGACGCGACCCCGCCACCGAGCATGACGGTGCGGACCGCGTGCTCAGCGGCGGCGCGGGCGACCCGCTCGGCGAGCATCTCGTTGATCGTGCGCTGGAACGACGCCGCGACGTCTGCCACCGGGACCGGACCCTTCTTCTCGAGCTCGCGCACCAGGCGCAGCGCTGCGGTCTTGAGCCCGGAGAAGGAGACGTCGTAGCGCCCATCGAGCTCCGCCTTCGTGAACGGGAACGCCTTCGGGTCGCCCTCGCGCGCGGCGCGCTCGATGAGCGGCCCGCCGGGAAAGCCGAGGCCGAGGAGGCGCGCCACCTTGTCGAACGCCTCGCCGGCCGCGTCGTCGATCGTGCGGCCGAGGAGATGGAACCGCCGGTGGTCCTCCATGAGCACGAGGTCGCTGTGCGCGCCGCTCACGACGAGAACGACCGCGGGCAGCTCTGGCTCCGGCGGCGCGGGCTCCGTCTCGTACAGCCAGTTGGCGTAGACGTGGCCCTCGAGATGGTTGACGCCGATGAACGGCTTGCCCGTGCTGAACGCGAGACCGCGCGCGTAGTTCGCGCCCACGAGCAACGCTCCGATCAGTCCCGGTCCGACGGTCGCGGCGACGGCGTCGATGCCCGCGAGATCCGTTCCCGCGCGCTCGAGCGCTGCGCGCGCGATCGGATCGAGCTGGCGCAGGTGCTCGCGCGCCGCGACCTCGGGGACGATCCCGCCCGTCTTCTCGTGGACCGTCTGCGACGCCACGACGTTCGAGATGATCCGCCGTCCGTCCTCGA
>Ga0070698_100002667_pt1 | contig 19685 bp, 19 predicted proteins | sample KBSK1502metaG_FD_65477 | JGI IMG/M metagenome (GOLD analysis project Ga0070698, IMG submission 65477) | Corn, switchgrass and miscanthus rhizosphere microbial communities from Kellogg Biological Station, Michigan, USA - KBS K1-50-2 metaG | ecosystem: Host-associated > Plants > Roots >...
CACCGAGAGGATGGGGTCCGGAAGCGGCTCAGGCGGCGTCGGCGTCTTCATATTAGATGACAGCCACCCTATCACATATGATCGCCGGACCCCGGACGCCGCATACTGTGACGGCCATAACCTGGCGGGACCTGGGGCCGTTGTAACAACCGGCCGCAGGGTCTGGCCAGCTGATACCGTCACTGATAGGATGAGACAGAAATGTCACAGGGAGTAATCAAAATTGCGCTGGCGATGGCATTTGCTGGGTTGCTGCCATCGTGTTTCGGCGCCCAGGTGAATACGCGGCCCATCGGGCCGGTCGCGCTGGCCTATAACTTTCCCAAGCCGGCACCCGCGCCAGCCGATACACCCCAGCCGCAGGCTTCGCTGACCGTGGGCCAGATCGCCGCCGGCCAGGGCGCCGTCGAGGTTCGTGGCTTCCACGAGCCGCCTGACTGGGCTCATCGGAACTATTGCGGCGCCGGCGCGACCCAGGTCCTCCTCTCCGCCTGGATGACCGACGTCCCGGATATCGAGACCGTCGCCCGGGCGTCCAAGTTGAATCCGAACAGCGGCGAATACGGCGCCAACGCGACCAGTGCCATCGATGCCTTCCTCAACCCGGTCGTGATCCCCGCCCTCGGCCAACCCCGCTACCAGGCCGAGCATGTGACCACGCTCGACGAGGTGAAGGCGAGGATCCAGCGCGACATCGTCGATCAGCAGGCGATCATGACCTTCGGCCATGGGGTGCCGGTGATGGTGCAGACCATGACCAAGACGATGCCGGGATGGAACCACTGGAACGCCACCCACATGATCACGATCTTCGCCTTCGACTTCAGTCACGACGATCCGGCGCTCGACACCGTGAGCTATGCCGAGACGCCTTCGCCGCTGGCCGGGTACCGCGGTCCCGACTTCCAGACGATCTCCGTCAAGGCGCTCTGGGTAGCGATGCAGGCGTACCTGCGCGAGTTTCCGCAGGACCCGATGAACGTCATCAGCTAAGGGGCCCCGCTCCGCATAATGGAGCCATGGCGCAGGCGGCAGACCAACCGACCGACGTGATTTCCATGGAGGCGCTGATCCGCCATCAGCTGATCCTGCTCGGCGAGGACCCCTCCCGCGAGGGGCTTCGCGATACGCCCGAGCGGGTGAAGGAAAGCCTCGAGTTCCTGACCCGCGGCTATCGCATGTCGCTGGATGAGGTCTTCGGCGACGCCACCTTCACCGAGACCTACAAGGACATGATCGTCATCAAGGACATCGAGATGTACTCGCTTTGCGAGCATCATCTGCTGCCGTTCTTCGGCCGAGTGCACATCGGATACATCCCGAAGGGCCGCCTGGTCGGCCTCAGCAAGATGCCCCGGCTGGTCGAGCTCTATAGCCGGCGGCTCCAGGTCCAGGAGCGTATGACGCGCCAGATCGCCGAGTGCCTGCAGAAATACCTGGAACCGGTCGGCGTGGCCGTCGTCATCGAGGCCGATCACCTGTGCATGAAGATGCGCGGCGTGGAGAAGCAGAACAGCCGGGTCTTCACCAGCTGCGTGCTGGGCATCTTCCAGACGGATCCGAAGACGCGCGCCGAGTTCATGGGCCTGATCAAGGGCGTTCCCAACATCTAGCTGGGCTCTTGCCCCAGTTCCTCGTCGGCACGTCAGGGTTTTCGTACTCGGGATGGCGAGGAACGTTCTATCCCCGGCGCATCAAGTCGACGGACATGCTCGGCTACTACGCCCAGCAGCTCGAGACGGTCGAGGTCAACACCACCTTCTACCGGACTCAGCCCGAGGACGTCATCGCCGGCTGGGTCGCGAGCGTCCCGCCGGCGTTCCGCTTCGCAGTCAAGGCTCACCGGCGCATCACGCACAACCGCCGCATGCCGAACCTCGAGGAGGCGGTCCGGGCCCTGACAGAGGAGGCCGGCGCTTTCGGCGATCGCTTGGGCCCGGTCCTCTTTCAACTGCCGCCGACGGCGCCTTTCGATGAGGGCCGGATCGAGCGGATCGTCGCCCTTCTCCCGCCTCACTGGCGCGTCGCCTTTCAGTTCCGCCACCGCTCCTGGCACACACCGGAGGTCGCCGCCCTGCTCGAGCGGTTGGGTGCCGCGCTCGTCCACGGCGATGGGGAAGCGGAGCCGGGGCCGCTCGGCCGGGGCGCCTTCATCTACCTGCGGCTGCGGCGGGAGACCTACTCGCCGCAGCGGCGGGCGGCCTGGGTGGGGCGGATTGCCGGTTACCTGGAGGGCGGTCGCGACGTCTACGCCTACTTCAAGCACGAAGCGCTGGGGCCGCTCTACGCGCAGCGTCTGGACGCGGCAGTCCGAACAGCTATGCGACCTCCCGCCGTATAATCCGGGCAACTCAGCGAAAAGGAGACCATGGGTATGGCCCGGTCGATGTGGCGGGGCGCGATCAGTTTCGGGATGGTGGCGATCCCGGTCCGCATGTATCTCGCCACCGAGGCGCACAGCGCGGTGTCCTTCCGGCAACTGTGCCCCCATTGCCAGCTCCCGATCAAGCAGCAACGGCATTGCCCGACCGATGACCACGTGGTCGCCTTCAACGACGTGCTCAAGGGTTACGAGGTCGGAAAGAACCAGTTCGTCTTGATCGACGAAGACGACCTCGACAAGCTTCCACTCAAGACCACCAGGACGATCGATATCGTCGAGTTCGTCGAGCGCGACGAAGTGCCGCTCGGGCTCTACATCAAATCCGCCTACTATCTGGAGCCCGAGGACGTCGGCGTCAAGCCCTTCTACCTGCTCAAGCGGGCGCTCGAAGACACCAACAAGGTGGCCGTCGCGAAGATCGCGCTGCGCGACCGCGAGCACCTGTCGTTGATCCAGGTCGAGGGCAACACGCTCCTCTGCAACACCCTCAACTGGCCCGACGAGATTCGATCGACCGAGGAGCTGAACCTCCCGCAGAACGTCAAGATCAGCGACAAGGAGGTCAAGATGGCGACCTCCCTCATCGATAACCTGACCGACAAATTCCAGCCGGAGCGCTACACCGATGACTACAAGGCCGCATTCCAGCAGATCGTCGATCAGAAGATGAAGGGCCTCAAGGTGGTGGCCCCTGCCGCGGCGCAGGAACCCCGCGTCATGGACCTGATGGCCGCGCTGAAAGCGTCGGTCGAGGCGACCAAGCAGGGGAAGAAGAAGCCTGCGGAGAAGCCCGCCGCGAGTCGCGCGGCAAAAGTCAAGGTGGCCGCAAAAACGTCGGCCGCCCGCCCCGCGGCCCGACGTCGCACGGCCTGATCCGCCGTAGTACAGTCCGCTACAGTGCCGGCGCGGTCCCAAACGGTTGAGCTCGACCTGCCCTTCCAGCGTGCCTTGCCGGATCGGCTGCGTCCGATGCTCCCGATGGCCGCCGCCGGGCCATTCGATTCTCAGGAGTACGCCTTCGAAGTGGCCTGGGACGGCGTTCGGGCGCTGGCGTCCATCGAAGGAGGGCAGGTTCGGATCTGGGGCCGCGACCTTCGCGACCTCACGGCTCGCTATCCGGAGGTTCAGGCGCTCGCCGCGCTGGCACCCCCGGAAACGATCGTTGACGGCGAGCTGATCGTGAGCGACGCCGACGGCCGCCCCGACAGTGTCGCGCTCGAGGCGCGTCAGCAGGCGCTGCGTCCGGAGGCCATCGCCCGAGCGGCCGCCGCCCACCCGGCTACGTATGTCGTGTACGACCTGCTCTACATGCGCGGCCGGTCGTTCATGAAGGAGCCGCTCCACCGCCGGCGTCCGAAGGTGTACCAGTCGATCCCCTCAACGGGACGCATCTACGTCGTGGAGCCGGTTGCCGAAGACGGCCTGGCCTTCTTCGAGGCGGCCAAAGAGAATGGGCTTGGCGGCGTGGTCGCGAAACGGTTCGACAGTCCCTACCGTGCGGGGCAGCGCCACCCGGACTGGCTGCTGATCGAGGCGGTGCGCCGTCAGGATTTTGCCGTCATCGGCTTCGTTCCGCAGGCCGGCGACCACCTGCTCGAGGCGCTGATCGTCGCCACCTACGACGGCCGGCAGTTTCAACCGGCCGGTCGCGTGGTGGGCGGCTTCGACGCGGCCGCGTCGAGGCGGATGCGTAAGGCGCTCGATGCGCTCCCCAACGCGTCGCCGCCGGAGGGCGCCCGCTGGTCGGACGACCGGATCTGCTGGATCGAGCCCCGCATCGTCGTCGCCGTCAAGTTCAGCGAATGGGACCGCAACGGCCAGCTGCGCTTCCCGATCTTCAGTGGGCTGCGGCCCGAGGTCTCGCCCCAGGAGTGCGTCCGCGCCGCCATGGTCGAACCTCCGGAGCCGGCCCGACCGCGTCGCGTCGACATCCAGCTTCCGCGCCTCCTCATCTGAGAGAGTAGGGGCGTGCCGATCGCTGACAGGGTCGCCGTGCGCCTGCGCGTCAACGGTGAGGACATGGCGGTTATGGTGCCGCCCTACAAAACACTGCTCGAAGTCCTGCGCGAAGACCTCGGACTGACCGGCACCAAACACGGCTGCGAGTTGGGCGAGTGCTCCACCTGTGGCGTCCTCGTCGACGGCAAACCGTTCCTATCCTGCCTGGCCATGCCGCTCGACCTCGAGGGTCGCGAGATCACAACGGTGGAAGGGATGGCGGCGGGGAGTGAACCGCATCCTCTTCAGGTCGCCTTTGCCGAGTTGGGCGCCGCGCAGTGCGGGTACTGCACGCCCGCGATGTTGCTCACCGCCAGCGCGCTGCTCGACCGTGACCCGCATCCGACACGCGAGGCGATCAGGGAGGCGCTCTCCGGCGTGCTCTGCCGCTGCACCGGATACCTCAAGATCTTCGAGGCGGTCGAACTGGCGGCGTCGAGGCGTACGCGCGGTGGCTGACGCGTTCTCAGTCGTCGGCAAGTCGCTGACCAAGCCCGACGCCTTCGCCAAGGTCAGCGGGCAAACCAAGTTCGCCGACGACCTCGCGCTGCCGCGGATGCTCTTCGGCCGGATCTTGCGCAGCCCGCACCCGCACGCGCGAATTCTGCGCGTCGACACCACCCGGGCTCGGGCGCTGCCCGGTGTGCTCGCCGTGCTCACCGGCGACGACCTTCCGATCAAGTTCGGCATCCTGCCCGTCAGCCAGGACGAGGAGGCGCTCGCCCGCGAGAAGGTCCGCTACGTCGGCGATCCCATCGCGGCGGTCGCGGCCACCGACGAGTGGATTGCCGATGAGGCGTTGGAGCTCATCGAGGTCGAGTTTGCGGAGCTGCCGAGCTTCATGTCGATCGAGCAGGCCATTGCCGGCTCCGGCGAGCCGATCCACGGCGCATCGAATGTGCACAAGGCCGTCGCGCTGGAGTTCGGCGACACCGACGAGGCGATGCGCACCGCTGCCCACGTCCGGGAGGATGTCGTGTTCTTCGAGGGCAGCACGCATCTGCCGATGGAGCAGCACGCGGCCGTCGCCCAATATGCGGCGGATGGCAAGCTGACGCTCTGGACGTCGTCGCAGACCCCGCATTACGTGCACCGCGCACTGGGCAAGGTGCTGGAGCTGCCGATGAGCCGCATCCGCGTGATCGCGACCCCGAATGGGGGCGGCTTTGGCGGCAAGAGCGACATCTTCTCGCATGAGCTGGTGGCTGCCAAGCTGGCTATCGTCACCGGCCGGCCCGTCAAGATCACGCTCACGCGCGAGGAAGTCTTCTACGCGCACCGCGGCCGTCATCCCGTCCTGATGAAGGTCAGGACCGGTCTTACGAAAGACGGCCGCATCACGGCCATGCAATTCCGCAGCTTCCTCGATGGCGGCGGCTACGGCAGTTACGGCGTGGCCAGTACCTACTACACCGGAGCCCTGCAGGCGACCACCTATTCGATCCCGCGGTATCGATTCGAGGGTGTCCGCTTGTTCACGAACAAGCCTCCCTGTGGGCCGAAGCGTGGCCATGGCACGCCGCAACCGCGCTTCGCGCTCGAGACGCATTTCGACAAACTCGCGGAAGAGCTCGGTCTCGATCCGGTCGAGCTGCGGCGCCGTAACCTTCCTCAGCCGGACTCGCGCACGGTGAACTGGCTGCGGATCACGAGCTGCGGGTTGGAGGCATGCATTAATAAGGTTGTCGCAGGCTCGGGATTCCTTGAGCGTCGCGGCTCCATGCCACACGGCCGCGGTCTCGGCTTTGCGGTCAGCTCCTACCTCAGCGGCGCCGGGACCGCCATCTACTGGAACGACATGCCGCACTCTGAGGTGCAGCTCAAGCTGGACCGCAACGGTGGCGTGGCCCTGCTCTGCGGCGCGATCGACATCGGCCAGGGATCCGACCACATCCTGGCCGCGATCGTGGCCGAGGTTCTCGGCGTCGGGCTGGAGGACATCCAGCTCACCACCGCCGACACCGACCTGACCCCGATCGACCTGGGCAGCTACTCGTCGCGCGTCACCTTCATGGCCGGGAACGCCGCGAAAGCGGCGGCCGAGAAGGTGCGAGGCCAGCTGTTCGAGGCGGTGGCGAAGACGCTGCAATGCGATGCAGACGACCTGGTTGCGCGTGACCGCCGTGTCTTTCGGCGAAGCGGGCCGGAGGATGGCGTCTCCTTCGCGCAAGCGGTGCAGCTCGCGGAAGCGCACAGCGGTGTGATCACCGCCACCGGCAGCTACACGCCGCCGACGCTGGCCGGACCGTACAAGGGATCGGGCGTCGGTCCCAGCCCGGCCTACTCGTACTCCGCGGCCGTCGTCGAGGTCGACTGCGACGTCAAGACGGGCGAGGTCCGCGTGCCCGAGGTCTGGGTCGCTCACGATATCGGCCGCGCCATCAACCCGGTGCTGGTGGTGGGTCAGGTCGAGGGGAGTGTCTACATGGCGTTGGGCGAGGCGCTGATGGAAGAGCAGACGTTTCGGCTTGGCCTGCACAAGTTCCCCTCGCTGCTCGAGTACAAGAGCCCCACCGCGCTGGAGGCACCGCTTATGCATACCTACCTGGTCGAGACCATCGACCGTGAGGGACCGTTCGGTGCCAAGGAGGCGGGACAGGGGCCGCTCCTGCCGGTCATCCCGGCGGTGGCGAATGCCGTCTACAACGCCCTCGGCGTCCGCATCGACGAGGTGCCGATCACACCGGATAAGGTCCTCAAGGCCATGAGCGACAAGAGCAAGCGGGTCGGACCGAAGTCGACGCCCGCCTTCGAGTTTCCCCCGCTGATCAAGGCCGACGTGCCCGAGGAGTGGAAGGGAAAGTAAGTGCTGCGCCTGCCACGACTCGACTACCTCCGCCCGCGATCCATCGAGGAGGCGACGGAGCTGGCGGCCCAAAACCCAGGCTCGATGTTCATCGCCGGTGGGACCGACCTGGTACCCAACCTGAAGCGCCGCCAGTTCGATGTCACCACGCTGATCAGCCTGGCCCTGCCGAGCGAACGCCGGATCGAGGGCGACACCCAACGCGGTGTCACGATCGGGGCCGGTGCCACGCTCGATGAGCTCGCTCACCACGTGGTGCTCGACGGCCCGTTCCGCGCGCTGGCCCAGGCCTGCGACTCGGTTTCCACGCCCCAGGTGCGCTACATGGGTACGCTCGGCGGCAACCTGCTGGTCGACCCTCGTTGCAACTACTACAACCAGACCTACTCCTGGCGGAAGGCGGTCGGTTTCTGCATGAAGAAGGACGGTGACATCTGCCTGGTGGCCCGCAGCTCGCCGCGCTGCTGGGCGGTGGCCTCGTCAGACAGCGCACCGGCGACGCTCGCGCTGGGTGCCGAGATCACGCTCCAGGGTGTGCAAGGCTTAAGGCGCATACCGGCCGCCGCGCTCTACCGGGACGACGGGATCGAGTACACGACGAAGCGAGCCGACGAGGTGATCACCGCCGTGCACCTCCCCGCCTTACACGGCCGGATGACCAGCGCTTACTGGAAGCTGCGCCGCCGGCCGGCCTTTGATTTTCCGATTCTCGGCGTCGCGGTCGCGATCGCCTGGGATGACGGCGTGGTGCGCGAGGCGCGCGGCGCGTTGGGGGCGGTCGGCTCGCATCCGGTCGACATCACGGCCTTCCTCGCGCCGCTTCGGGGCGAGCGGCCGGCTGAGGCCCTGATCGCGGAGGTCGCGCAGTCCGCCGACAAGCCGTCGCGACCGCTCGACAATACGGACCTGAGCCATTACTGGCGCAAGCGGATGAGCAAGGTCTACATCGAGCGCGCGCTGCGTGATGCCTGCGGGCTCGACCCGCTCGCCGGGCGCCTTTCCGCACAGGTCGCCGCCCGGTAACAACCTGGGGCCACGGTCACGCCGCTCCAAGCCGTCAGCAGGAGTGGCGCCGCGCGTTATACCCATTGCGATGAACGAGCTGCGAGTCCTCCTTGTCGCGGTCGCACTTCTCACAGCGGCCTGCGGCACCGCGACCATTTCCGGTTTGCCGGTCAAATCGGTATCGAACTCCGAGAACGTCCGGATCGACGGTGGGGCGAATGCCGGCACCGACGTTGCTGCCGGTGCCACGGACTCCGAGCTGAATCGTGTCAACCCGACCGTTCGCAAGGGCGCAGCGGCTCCGGTCCAACAATCCCGCCAGCCGGCGTCGAACGGGATACAACCGTTGCCGTCGGGGCATGACCGCTGCAGCGACGGCGTCGGCGCTAACGCCGCGGTCGGCTCGAGTGCCGGTACCGTAGGCAAGAGTCCGCCACAGCCGGAGTGCCCTGTCGAGTAACGCGCTAAGCCTCACGTAAGCTGACGCGGTGGCGCTTTCCGCGGGCCTGGGCGCACGAGTGCGGCGGCGCGAAGACCCTCGACTGGTCAGCGGCGCCGGCACCTACATCGATGACCTCAGCCCTACCGGGCTGTGCTACCTGGTATTCGTCCGCGGCTACTTGCCATATGCGCTCATCGGGTCCGTCGACGTGGCCGCCGCGCGCTCCGCTCCTGGCGTCATCGTGGTCGTTACCGCCACTGACCTGGAGGGTCTGCCATCTTTCACGCAGAGCGGACCGCGAGGCAGCCGCGTCCCCGATCGACCGCTGCTCAACGCCGGGAAAGTCCGTTTTATCGGTGACCTGATCGGCTTTGTCGTCGCCGAGACCCTCGAGCAAGCCAGGGATGCGGCAGACCTGATCGCCGTCGAGCTCCAGGCCCTGCCCGCGGTCGTCGACTCACTGCGGGCTGCCGACGCGCAGGCTCCGATCATCCACGACGCACTCGAAACCAATCTCGCGGACGAGTCGAGCCGCCTCTGGGGTGACATCGAGGGGGCCTTCAGGGGTGCTCATCGCGTGGTGCGGGCCCGCATCCGCAACCAGCGCCTGGCCGGCATCCCCATCGAGCCACGGGGAGTTCTCGCCATCAGCCACCGCTGGCAACCTTCGGTCACCGTCTGGTCGGCCACCCAGGTCCCTCACAGCGTGCGCGACGAAATCGCGGCCTTCCTGGACCTGCCGCAGTCGGTCGTGCGGGTTATCGCTCCCGAGGTCGGCGGCGGCTTCGGCGCCAAGCTCTCGGTCTACCCCGAGGAGCTGCTCGTGCCGTGGGCCGCGATGCGGGTGGGCCGGCCGGTGAAATGGATCGAGGATCGGAGCGAGAACCTGCAGGCCACGACCCACGGTCGAGACCAGATCCACGATGCCGAGCTCGCGGTCAACGCCGACGGGACGCTGCGCGGGCTGCGGGTTGCGCTCACCGCCGACCTCGGCGCCTACCCGATGGGCATCGGGATTCCGCGTCTGACGCGCCGCCTGTTGAGCGGCTGCTACCGCCTGCCCGCGCTGCAGGTGGACATCCGCAGCGTCTACACGAACAAGACGCCGGTCGCGGCTTACCGGGGCGCGGGCCGGCCGGAGGCCATCTTCCTGATCGAGCGGATGATAGATCTCGCGGCCCGAGAGCTGCGTATCGACCCCGCCGAAATGCGCCGGCGCAACCTGCTCGAGCCCTTTTTTGAGCCGACCGCGAGCATCAGTGGCGAGGGCTACGACAGCGGCGATTATCCGGCGGTGCTCGAGCGGGCACTCTCGCTGGCGGGTTATGACGGGCTGCGGCACGAACAGGAAGGCCTGCGGAAGGCGGGCCGCTTGATCGGCATCGGCGTCGCCTCTTATGTCGAGATGGCCGGCTTCGGTCCGGACGGCGACCTGTTCGAGAGCGCCACCGTTCGGGCGCACGCGGACGGGACGCTGACCGTGGTCACCGGGACGTCGCCCCATGGGCAGGGCCACGAGACAGCCTGGGCGCAACTGGTGTCCGCGGAGCTCGGTGTGGCGATGGACCGCGTCGTGGTGCGGCACGGCGACACCGCGACCGTGCCGGTCGGGGTCGGGACGTTCGGCAGCCGGAGCGCGGCAGTCGGCGCGACGGCCGTTCACCTCGCTGCGTCGGACGTCCGCGAGAAGGCACGGCTGCTGGCCGCTCAGCTGCTCGAGGCCTCGGCGGCGGACATCGTCATCAACGATGAGCAGTGGCAGGTCCAGGGCGTTCCGAGCCGCGCCGTGACCTTTGCCGACATCGCAGCCGCGGCATACAGCAGCGCGCGTCCCAGGGAGATGGAGGCGGGCCTTGAATCAACCCGTTTCTTCCAGCCGCCCGGCATGGTGTTCCCCTTCGGCGCCCATGTCGCCGTGGTCGAGGTGGATGCCGAGACAGGGTTCGTGGCGCTGCGAAAATATTTCTCCGTCGATGATTGCGGCCGCGTGCTCAATCCGCTGCTGGTCGAGGGCCAGGTGCACGGCGGCCTGGCACAGGGGATCGCCCAGGCGCTTTACGAGGAGGTCGCCTACGGCGCCGACGGGTCGCTGCTCAGCGGTAATCTGACGACCTACATGGTCCCCACGGCGCCTGACCTGCCCAGCTTCACGTTGGATCGGACCATCACGCCGAGCCCGATCAACCCGCTGGGCGTCAAGGGTATCGGTGAAAGCGCGACCATCGGCTCGACCCCGGCGGTCGTCAACGCGGTGCTCGATGCGCTCGCTCCCCTCGGAATCACGGAGATCGATCCACCATGCACTCCCGAAAAAGTGTGGCGCGCGATCGATCGGGCAAAGGACACCGCGACGGGATGAGACTCTGCACCTACTCGGTCGAACCCGGGGCACCCCGGCTGGGCGCCGAGTGCGGAGGAGCGGTGCTCGACCTTGCCCGTTACTCGCACCTCCACGACGGTCTTCGACTACCCGCAGACATGCTGGGACTGATCGATGCCGGCCCGGACGCCTGGCGGCACGCCGCGCAACTCTGCGCCCGCTTTGCCGCCGAACTCTCCACGCACGACCTGGCGCAGGACGCCGAAGCGGGACTCGCCTATCCCGCGGACCGTGTCCAGCGCCACGCGCCGATCGCCCGGCCGCGTAAGGACGTCTTCTGCCTTGGCCAAAACTATGCGGCCCACGCCGCCGAGTCCGGTAACCCTCCACCAACGGCGCCGATCTACTTCACCAAGCCGCCGACGACCGTCATCGGCCCGGGCGAGGCGATTCCGTATCCGCAGGGGCTGACCACGCGGCTGGACTGGGAAGTTGAGCTCGGGGTCATCATCGGACTAGGGGGTCGGGACATCCCTGAGGCGAGCGCCCTCGATTACGTATTTGGTTACACGGTCTTCAACGACGTCTCTGCGCGCGACCTCCAATTCCGCACGTCCCAGTGGTTCAAAGGCAAGTCGCTCGACGCCAGCTGCCCGATGGGGCCGGTGATTGTCACTGCCGACGAGATTCCGGATCCCCAGCGTCTACGCTTGCAACTGTCGGTCAACGGGATCGCCAAGCAAGACAGCAACACCGGCGACATGATCTTCTCGGTGGCGCGGATCATCGCGGATCTGTCCGCGGGGATGACACTCGAGCCCGGAGACTGCATCTCGACCGGGACCCCGCAGGGGGTCGGCGACGGCCGCAAACCACCTGAGTACCTCAAGCGGGGCGACGTGATGGACGCTGAAGTCGAATGGATCGGTGTGCTGAGGAATCGGGTGCGATGACCCCCAAATATTCGCCCGCAGGGGTGGGAGACTTACGGCTGGAGGTTCCAGTGTTCCAGCGTGTCGATCGCGGGGTAGGCGGTCAGGTCGTATTGCACGGGAGTGATCGACACGTACCCCTCGTTCACCATCTTGGCGTCGGCGTGCTCTTCCAGTTCCTGGAGCTTGAAGGTGCCGTCCAGCCAGTAGTAGGTCTGGTTGCGGGGATCGGTGCGTTTCTCGAACCGCTCTTCGACGCGTGAGTCGCCCTGTCGCGTGATCGCCACGCCCTTGATCTTGGCCTCGGGAATGTTCGGCACATTCACGTTCAACAGCGTCTTGTCGGGCAACCCTTTCGCAATCACGACGAGCGCGAGCTTGCGTGTGAACCGTGCCGCGTACGCGAAATCGGGGTGGGTGAAGGTGGCGAGCGACACCGCGATCGACGGGATCCCGAGAATGCGCGCCTCGGTCGCGGCGCTGACCGTTCCTGAGTAGATGACGTTCGTTCCCGTGTTGGCACCGAGGTTGATGCCGGAGACGACCAGGTCCGGCGGCCGCGGCAGGATCGCCTTGACCGCGATTTTCACGCAATCGGCCGGCATGCCGTTCACCGCGTAGCCGAAGCGCACATTGCGTCGGACGACCTCTTTGGCGCGGAGCGGAAGCAGCAGCGTGATCGCGTGGCCGACGGCGCTGCGCTCGGCGTCCGGCGCGACCACCTCGACGTCGCCGATCTTGCGGAGCTCCTGCCACGCCGCCAGGATTCCCGCGGCATAGATGCCGTCGTCGTTGGTGAGCAGGATCAGCGGTTTCGCCACGATTCCGCCATCAATGATGCGCCATTGCCACGCTTATACTGGACACGGCGACGATGGAAGACCCCATCCTGGAGTTCCTGCGGTCCCAGGCTCGGAATTATCGCTGCCGGGTGTGTGGCAGCAACCATAAAGGCTCGCAGCTCCGCAAGATCGGCAACCATAACAACAAGCTGATCGTGCAGGTGACCTGCGGACGCTGCCGAGACTCGTTCTTCCTGCACGTCGAGTTCGCCGGATCGATCGTCAACGCCGTCGAAGAAGTCACCCGCGTGGCCGCCCCCTCACCGCGTGACGCCGACGAGATCGAGGGCGACCCGCTGACGCACGACGACGTGCTCGACGCGCATCAACGGCTGGCCGCCTTCAGCGGCAAGCTCACTGATCTGCTCGAGGATTAACGAGGCCGCAGGCCGAGTCGCGCTTTCGCGCGTATGAGGGCGCCACGCCCGGATTAGTCCAGTCGCCGGTAGCCGCTTCGGTAATAGATCAGCGGCCCCGCGTCGTCGCGCACGATCTTCAGCGCAACCACCCGGCCGACGATGATCGAATGATCGCCCGCGTCGAGCGTGTCGTCCACGGTTGCCTCGAGGTACCCGGTCGCCTCCTCGAGGATCGGCGAACCGGTGGTGCCCAGGTGATAGGCGCCTTCTTTGAACTCCGGGCCGTTGAGCCGGGCGTTGTCCGCGAAGAAGCGGGCGGTGCCCTCGCCGTGCTCGTCCAGGATGTTGACGGCGAAGGCGCCGCTGTCCATGACGAGCTGATGCATGACGGTCGACCGCTCCACCGAAACCAGGATCAGGAGCGGGTCCAGCGACTGCGAGGCGAAGGCGCTGACCGTCATACCGTGCATCCGTCCGGCCGCGCTGGTGGTCATGATCGTGACGCCGCTGGCGAAGCGGCTCATGACGTGGCGGAAGGACGCCTTATCCGGCTGGTTCACGCCGATACGTTACGAGAACGTTCGCCGATGCAGCCCCACCTCGGCTATACTTCGAGATGTCCGACTACTCCAGTCGGAGATCTATGAGATTCTCCACTCGGTCCGAATACGGGATCCGCGTGATGGTGCGCCTGGGGCGCGGTTACGGCCATGGCCCCATCCCGCTGGCGGAGCTCGCCGAACTCGAAGGCCTGCCGCCGTCATACCTGGAGCAGATCGCCGGCCAGCTTCGTCGCGCCGGGCTGGTGACCAGCCGGATGGGCGTCAAGGGCGGCTATGCGCTCGCCCGCAGGCCCGCCGCCATTTCGATGGCCGACATCGTTCGCAATCTCGAGGGGTCGCTGGCCCCGGTGAGCTGCCTGGCGGAGGGCGGTGGTCCCGGCGAGTGCACCCATGCGGAGACGCCCTGCTCGGCGCATGCCTTCTGGGAACGGCTGCAGGGGACGATCACCTCGACGCTGGAGTCCGTGACGGTTGCCGACCTGATGAAGGAGGCCCAGCCGGCATGATCGAGGCCCGCGCGCTCAACGTCGAGAAGGTTCGCGAGGACTTCCCCATCCTTGCCCGACGGATCCACGGCCGGCCATTGGTCTACCTGGATAGTGCCGCCACGTCGCAGAAGCCGGCGGCGGTGATCGACACGATGGATGACTACTACCGGCGCTACAACGCCAATCCGCATCGGGGCGTCTACGCCATCAGTGAGGAGGCGACGGCGGCCTACGAATCGGCGCGGCACCGGGTGGCGACCTTCATCAACGCCGCTTCGCCCAAAGAAGTGATTTTCACTCGCAACACCACCGAGGCGATCAACCTGGTTCGTTACAGCTGGGGGCGCGCGAATATTCGCGCCGGCGACCGGATCCTCCTCACCGAGATGGAGCACCACAGCAACCTCGTCCCCTGGCAGCTCCTCGCGCAGGAGGTTGCAGCCAAGCTCGAGTTCCTCTGCATCGACGACGAGGGCTTGCTACAGCTCGACGAGCTGGAGCGCAAGTTCGAGGGAGTCCGCCTGCTGGCGATCACGCACCAGTCGAACACGCTAGGGACGATCAACCCGATCAAGGCAATCGCGGAGGTGGCCCACCGAGCCGGCGCCCTGGTCCTGATCGACGGCGCCCAGGCCGTGCCGCACATGCCGGTCGACGTCCGGGATCTTGGGGTGGACTTCTATGCTTTCAGCGGCCACAAGATGTGCGGGCCAACCGGCATCGGCGTTCTCTGGGCCCGCCGGGCGCTGCTCGAGGCGATGCCCCCCTTCCTCGGCGGCGGGGACATGATCAAGCGGGTCAAGCTCAACGAGGCCAGCTGGAACGACCTGCCCTGGAAATTCGAGGCGGGCACCCCGGCTGTAGCCGAAGGCATTGGGCTGGGGGCGGCCGTCGATTACCTCAGCGCGCTCGGGATGGACGCGGTCCGCGCTCACGAACGCACGCTCATCGATTACGCGATGGAGCGGCTGCAGGATATCCCCGGGATCACGCTCTATGGCCCCCGCGATCCAGAGCTCCACGGTGGTGCCGTCTCCTTCACGCTGCCCAATATCCACCCCCACGACTTGGCGACGCTGGTCGACCGGGAAGGGATCGCGGTTCGAGCCGGTCACCACTGTACCCAGCCACTGATGGACCGGCTGGGCGTGCCGGCCACCACCCGGGCCAGTTTCTACATCTATAACCGCGCCGACGAGGTCGACCAGCTGGTCAACGGAATTCAGAAGGCGCAAAAGGTGTTCGCCTAAAGACATGGACGATCTCTACCGCGAGCAGATCCTCGAGCACTACAAGAACCCGCATCACTTCGGGGAGATCAAGGACGCCGACATTACGCAGGAAGGCGACAACCCGCTCTGCGGCGACGTCATCACCCTTTACCTCAAGCTGGACGACGGCCGGGTGGGGGACGTGCGTTTCCGCGGCCGGGGTTGCGCCATCAGCCAGGCGTCCGCCTCGATGCTGACCGACATGATCGTCGGCAAGCCGGTGCAGGAGCTCAAGGCCTTTCCCACCCGGGACCTCCTCGAGGAGCTCGGCATCCCGATCAGCCCGGCGCGGATGAAGTGCGCCACGCTGTCGGTCAACACGCTCCGGGTGGCGCTCAACGGCGATTCGCACGAGGAGGAGGACTGAATTCGCTTTGAATATGGAATCCACGGGTAAAGTGATAAGAGCAATGGCCGATTTCGAGATCAAGGACCTTCGGGTCAGCGTCGAGGGTCGCGAGATCCTCAAAGGCGTGTCGCTCTCGGTCAACAAGGGCGAGGTACACGCCGTGATGGGTCCGAACGGCTCGGGCAAGAGCACGCTCTCGCACACCCTGATGGGCCACCCGAACTACAAGGTCCTCGCCGGCGAGGTGTTGTTCAAGGGTAAGAATGTCCTCACCCTGCAGCCGGAACAACGAGCCAAGCTCGGCATGTTCCTCGCCCTGCAGTACCCGGTGGTCGTCCCCGGCATCACGATGTCGAACTTCCTGCGCACGGCGATCAATTCGAAGCGCGGTTACGACGGCAAGGACAAGTCCAAGGCGATCAACGTCAAGGAGTTTCGCGCGCTGCTCAAGGACGAGATGTCCGTGCTCCGGATGGATGACTCCTTCCTGTCCCGGTATGTCAATGAGGGATTCTCGGGCGGTGAGAAGAAGCGCGCCGAGATCCTGCAGATGGCGGTGCTGAAGCCGGAGATCGCGATCCTCGATGAGACCGACTCGGGACTCGACATCGACTCCATCAAGTTCGTGAGCGATGCCGTCAACCGGATGCGCGGCCCGGACCTGGGCGTACTGATCATCACCCACTACACCCGCGTGCTCAAGTTCATCAAGCCGGACTATGTACACGTGCTCGTGAACGGCGAATTCGTTCGCTCCGGTGGCCCGGAGCTCGCCGACTGGCTGGAGGCAAAAGGTTATTCGGAATGGGTTAAGGAGCCGGCGAAGGCGCCCGCCGCCCTGGAGGCAAGCTAATGGCAACCGTCATCCCGCGGATCGACGTCGGTGACAACTACAAGGAGAAGTACGGCTTCTTCGACCCGGAGAAGTTCGTCTTCAAGGCTAAGCGCGGCCTGAGCCCGGAGGTCGTCAAAGAGATCTCCTGGATGAAGAACGAGCCGGAGTGGATGACGACGTTCCGGCTACGCGCGCTGAAGATCTGGGACAAGAAGGAAATGCCTACCTGGGGTGCCGACCTGTCGATGATTGACTTCCAGAACATCTATTACTACCTGAAGTCGACCGAGAAGCAGGGGAAGACCTGGGAGGACGTGCCGGCCGACATCAAGAACACCTTCGACCGCCTCGGGGTGCCCCAGGCGGAGCGCAAGTTCCTTGCCGGTGTGGCAGCACAGTATGAGTCGGAGGTCGTCTATCACTCCCTCCACAAGGAACTCGAAGCCAAGGGCGTGATCTTCACCGACACCGACAGCGCGCTGCGGGACTACCCCGACCTCTTCAAGCAGTACTTCGGCACCATCATCCCGCCCGGTGACAACAAGATGGCCGCGCTGAACAGCGCCGTCTGGTCGGGTGGATCGTTCATCTACGTCCCCAAGGGTGTCAAGGTCGAAATCCCGCTGCAGGCCTACTTCCGGATCAACGCCGAAAACATGGGCCAGTTCGAGCGGACCCTGATCATCTGCGACGAGGACAGCTTCGTCCACTACATCGAGGGATGCACCGCGCCCATCTACACCACCGACTCACTTCACTCGGCCGTGGTCGAGATCATCGTCAAGCGCGGCGCTCGCTGCCGCTATACCACCGTCCAGAACTGGTCGACCAACGTCTACAACCTGGTCACCAAGCGCGCGGTCGCCTACGGCGACGCGACGATGGAATGGGTGGACGGCAACCTGGGCTCGCAGATCACGATGAAGTATCCCTCCATCTATCTGATGGAGCCGGGCGCGAAGGGCGATGTGCTGAGCGTGGCGTTCGCGGGCAAGGGCCAGCACCAGGACGCCGGCGGCAAGGCCGTCCACGTGGCGCCCAACACCAGCTCGAACATCGTCTCCAAGTCGATCTCGAAGAATGGCGGCCGGACGTCGTACCGCGGGCTGGTGAAGGTCTACCCCGGCGCGAAGAATTCGAAGTCCTTCGTTCGCTGCGACGCGCTGCTGCTGGACGAGGAGTCGCGCTCGGACACCTATCCCACCACCGAGGTCGACGAGCCGCAGGTCCGCATCGGCCACGAGGCGACCGTCAGCAAGGTCTCCGACGAGCAGCTCTTCTATCTGCAAAGCCGCGGGATCACCAAGGCCGAGGCGGAGACGATGATCGTGAACGGCTTCATCGAGCCGTTCACCAAGGAACTTCCCATCGAATACGCCGTCGAGCTGAATCGCTTGATCCAGCTCGAGATGATCGGCTCGGTCGGTTAGTGGCCTTTTCGAAGATTGCGGTTGAAGAGCTCAGTGCTCTTCACCGTGAACCAGACTGGCTCCGCGCCCGGCGGTTGCAGTCCTTCGGGATCTACGAAGGACTGGCGGTGCCGGACACCAAGCGCCAGGAGGATTGGCGGCAGGTCGATCTCAAAGGCCTCGACCTGGACGCGTACGCGCCCTTCCAACAGCCCAATGGGACGGCGCCCGTTGGCGCCCTCGAGAACGTCGGGGCGACGCTGCGCCAGCGGGGAACGTCGCCGGCGGTCGTGTCGCTCGCGCCAGAGCTTGCCCGACAAGGTGTGATTTTCATGCCGCTCGCCGAGGCCGCCCGTGCCCATCCCGAGCTGGTCCAGCGATACCTCTTCACGGGGGTCAAGCCGGACACAGACAAGTTCGCCGCGCTGCACGCCGCGCTGTTCAGCGGCGGGAGCTTCCTGTATGTCCCCGACGGCGTGACGATCGAGGAGCCGCTGGTCAGCCAGTTCTGGTCGGCGGGCTCAGGAGCAGCGGTGTTGCCGCATACCCTGGTCATTGGCGGCAAAGGCTCGCGCTTTCAGTACGTCGACGAGTTCCTGAGCGCTGACCGCGAGGAATCGGCCCTCGCCAGCGGGTCCGCCGAGATCTTTCTTGAGGAGGGCGCGAACGTCGGGTATGTCGCCCTGCAGCACTGGAGCATCAAGACCTGGCAGTTCGCCAACCAACGCTTCCAGCTCGGCCGCGACTCCCATTTGAACGCCGTGGACATCGCCCTCGGCGGTCAGATGGCGCGGCTGCGGGTGGAGGCGATTCTGGAAGGGCCCGGCTCGAGCGCCGACCTGAAGGGCCTCTTCTTTGGCACCGGCGACCAGGCCTTTGATTTTCGGACGCTGCAGGATCACGTTGGCCCGCACACCACCTCGGACCTGCTGTTCAAGGGGGCGCTGCGTGATCGGGCCAAGAGCGTGTACGTCGGGGTGGTTCGCGTCGAGCCGGAGGCGCGCGGTAGTTCATCCAACCAGGCCAATCGCAACCTGCTCCTCTCGGACAAGGCAAAGGCAACTTCGGAGCCCATCCTCGAGATCCTGAACAACGACATCCTGCGCTGCAGCCATGGTGCGACGGTGGGCCCGGTTGACCCGGAGCAACTCTTCTATCTCGAGAGTCGGGGCATCCCGCATCCCGTCGCCGAGCGGATGCTGGTCCAGGGGTTTTTGGGCGAGGTGTTTGACCGAATCCCCGTCCGCCGGGTGCGTGATGCTGTGGAGCAGGAATTGGCCGCCCGCATTGAATAGCGTGACCAAGCAGCGCGTGGCGGCCACCGCTGACCTGCCCAAGGAGTCGATGACGCGGGTCGAAGTCGATGGGGAGCCGATCTGCCTCATCCACGCCGAAGACGACAACTTTTATGCGATCGGCGACACCTGCACACACGAGGAGTATTCGCTCTGCGAGGGGGAGCTCTGGGAGATGTCGGTCGAATGCCCGCGGCATGGCTCGCGCTTCGACGTCCGCACCGGCCAGGTCACGGGCTTACCGGCCGTTATCCCGGCGAAGACCTATCAGGTAACGATCGAGAACGGGGATGTCTACGTCGAGGTCCCGGACTAAGATCTGAGGTATGGCGGACACCATGGAAACGACCCAGGCGCCGGCGTCGGGCGATCTGCGGCAGCAGATCGA
>Ga0070698_100002668_pt1 | contig 19683 bp, 18 predicted proteins | sample KBSK1502metaG_FD_65477 | JGI IMG/M metagenome (GOLD analysis project Ga0070698, IMG submission 65477) | Corn, switchgrass and miscanthus rhizosphere microbial communities from Kellogg Biological Station, Michigan, USA - KBS K1-50-2 metaG | ecosystem: Host-associated > Plants > Roots >...
TGCGACGAGGCGCGGGTGCCCCAGGCTCTGGCGTAGGTGCCCCATGCCTTGGTGGAGCAGACGGCCCGGTGGCCGGGCCCGCGCGGGCCCGGCCACCGGAAACGCCGGGATCGGCTAGGACGCCGGCATCGCCCTCGTGTAGATCTCCTGGTCGTTGGCGAGCAGCCCGTTCGGCTCCGCTGCCGTGCAGAGCGCGGGAGGCACGCCGGGTGCGGCGCTCAGCGGCGCGTCGTTCGTGAACTCCGGCAACGGCGGCGCGTCCCTCGGCATGGCGCTGCTCACCGGCGCCGCCCTGCTCTGCATGACGATCGGCCTGTACGTCCTCGGCGGCGGCGCGACAGGACGAAGCGCCCGCTAGCACGCAGGCGCCTTAGCGGCCCCGCCGCACGGGCGGGTCAGCAGGGCTTCCCGGGGGACGCCCCCGGCTGGCACTGCTAACCTCGGCGGGGTTCCCGGGGGGACGCCCTGCTGGGCTGGCACAGCTCACGTCGGCCTTTTGTGGTTGTTGGCACTGCACCCACAAAAGAATGTGGGTAATGCACCAGTAACCATGAACGCCGCTGGAGGACCACCGCAACACCTGTCACATCCGCCCCGGCAAGCGCAGCGGTCCAAGCGCAGCGGTCCTTGCCGGGAGCCGGCGGAGCCCCTGCCCCGCGAGGCGGGGGCGAGGCCGGCGGGCGCCGGGCGGCGGGCATAGTGTGGTCGGCACGGCGTGGGTCGCACCGGGCATGGGAGGCAGGGCATGAGCGGCGGGGTCGGGCACCTGATCCTGTCCGGGCCGCTGCTGCTCGCCGTCCCCGTGGCCGCCGCCGCGGGCGCGGTGACCTTCCTGTCCCCCTGCGTGCTCCCCCTGGTCCCCGGCTACCTCTCCTACGTGACCGGCATGTCCGGCGTGGACGCGCAGGCCGCCGGGGGCGGCCCGGGCGGCGGGCGCCCCGCGGGCGGCCCGCCGGGCGGCAGCCTGCCCGGCGATGGCACCGGCGGCGGGGCGGCGCAGGCCCCGGGCGGCGTCGCGGTGACCACGGTCGCGCCCAGCGCGCCGGTCCCGCCGCGGCCCAGGCCGGCCAGGCGCCGCGCGGTCCTCGGCACGCTGTTGTTCGTGCTCGGCTTCTCGGCCGTGTTCGCCAGCGAGGGAGTCGCGTTCGGCGGGCTCGGCGCCCTGCTGCAGCGGCACAGCGTGGGGCTGACCCAGGTGTTCGGCGCGCTGACGATCGCGCTGGGGCTGCTGTTCTCCGGGGCGTTCGACCGCGTCCCGGTTACGGGGCGGATCCTGCGGCCCTCGGTGCGCCCCCGGGCCGGCCTGGCCGGGGCGCCGATGCTCGGCGTGCTGTTCGGCCTGAGCTGGACCCCGTGCGTGGGCCCGACGCTCACGTTCGTGCTCACGCTGTCGATGACCTCGGGCACCGCCGTGCGCGGGGCGATCCTGGCCTTCGCCTACGGCCTGGGCCTGGGCATCCCGTTCCTGATCGTGGCGCTGGCGTTCGAGCGCGGGGTGGCCGCGTTCAGCTTCGCCCGGCGGCACGCGCGGGCGTTCAGCCTGGCCGGCGGGGCGATGCTGGTCGCGGTCGGCGTTCTGGAGGTCACCGGTGCCTGGTCGAGCGCCTTGCTCTGGCTGAAGACCCACTGGATCGCCGGTTATCAGTCGCCGCTGTAAGTGGCCCGCCCGGTGCGATGGCCGCCGCTGACGAGGCCCTGTGGCGCGTGATTGTGCAATGCGAAATATAGATTCCTACCGCTGTGGCCCCTCTGGCCACTATTCATTGATGGCTGGACGAGTGCCGGGTAAAGCGGCCGGAATTAGTTGTACGGGGCCATGGGGCGGTGACAGACTTCTGCGCATGGCAATCGGGCGCAGCGGTGACCGGGCTTATCACGTAGCTGCTGGTGAGGCGGCGTTGCCGGGAAGCCTCGCCGGGTTGCCGGAGTTCGCGCCGAGCCGGGCGGAATGCTCCGACGCCAGGCTGGTGCGCAAGTCGCTTGCGCTGATCGAGCCGCAGGCCGACAGATTCATGGCGCATTTCTTAGCCACGCTTTTTGTGCGCAATCCGGAACTGCGGCCCATGTTTCCGCTCACTCTCGGCGAAAGCCGCAAACAGGTATTCGGCGCGCTCGCCCGCTGCGCGTGGTCGTTAGACCAGCCCGGATCGCTGGCCCGCTGGCTCGGCGACCTGGGGCGCGATCACCGGAAGTTCGGCGTGACCGAGCAGCACTACGGGCCGTTCTGCGAGGCCCTGCTGGCCGCCCTGCAGGTGTTCTGCGCGGGCGCCTGGTCGGAGCGGACCCAGGCGGCCTGGGAACGGGCCCTGGCCGCGATCACCGCCGCGATGACGGCCGGCGGGGCCGCCGCGGCCGGCGAGGGCGAACCGGCCTGGTGGCTGGCCGAGGTGGTCGAGCACGACCTGCGCCGTCCCGGCCTCGCCGTGCTGGCCCTGCGCCCGGACCAGCCGCTGCCTTACCTGGCCGGCCAGCACGTCAGCGTCCAGGTCCCGCGCTGGCCGCGGGTGTGGCGGGAGTACTCGATCGCCGCCGCCCCGGCACCGGACGGGCTGCTCCGGTTGCACGTGCGGGCGGTGCCCGGCGGCCGGGTCAGCGCGGCCCTGGTGCACCAGACGCGGGCCGGGGACACCCTGGTGCTCGGCCGGGCCCGGGGCGCCATGACCGCGGCCGTGATCCGGTCCCCGCGGGTGGTGGGAATCGCCGGGGGCACCGGCCTCGCCCCGGTCAAGGCGATCGCCGAAGCGCTCACCGGCCCGGGCCGCCCGCACCCGCGGCCGGACATCCGGCTCTTCTTCGGCGCACGGACCAGGGCAGGCCTGTACGACCTGCCGGACCTGCGGCGCCTCGCCGCGGCCCGGCCGTCGCTGACCGTCGTCCCGGTGGTCTGTGACGAGCCCGGGCACCGCGGGCTGACCGGGCCCGTGGCCGAGGCGGCCCTCGCGCACCTCCCGCCCGGGACCGGGGACATCGTGGTCAGCGGGCCCCCCGGGCTGGTGGCCAGCGCCGTCACGCTCGCCGCCGCGGCCGTTCCCGCGGCGCGCCTGCACGCAGACCCGCTGCCCGGCGCCCCCCGGCCGCTATGATCGGCCCCGTGAACAGGTGGCCGCAGGGCGCGCCGGCGCACGAGGAGACGCCCGCGGCCCGGGGGAACGGGACCGGCCCGGCCGTCCCGACCGGGTCGCTCGCCCTGGTCAACAGCGGACTGTTCGCCGACGCGTCCAACTTCGGCCTGCGCTACGTGCCGGACTACGACCGGATCCACGCCATCGTCGGCGCGCTGCGCACCCTGGGCCTGAAGGTCGTGCTGACCAGCGGCTCCTTCGACATCCTGCACGAGGGCCACTCCATGTACCTGGAGGCGGCCCGGCACTTCGGCGACTTCCTCATCGTCGGGCTGGACAGCGACGAGAAGATCCGGGCCCGCAAGGGCCCGCACCGGCCCGCGGTGCCCGAGATGGAGCGGCTCCGCATGGTGACCCACCAGCGCGGGGTGGGGCTGGTGACGCTCAAGCACCTGGCCGACGAGCGGTGGCGGCTGATCAAGACCATCCGCCCAGATGTGCTGGTCGCCACCGCCGACACCTACAGCCGCGCGGAGATCGCCGACCTCGAGGAGCACTACTGCGGGCGGGTGGAGGTCCTGGAGCGGATGGCGACCGTGAGCACCTCGGCCCGGCTCCGCCGGATCCAGCTCGGCCTGCCCGAACCGCCACCGGGTGAGGCGCCGGCCTCCCCGTGAAGCAGGTACTGCTCTACCTTCCGGTGATTCACGCCGGGTACGAGGCGTTCCTGCGGCGGCACGCCGACGCCGCGGAGATCCTGCTCCTCGGCGCCGGGTTCACCAGCCGCTACCCCAGCCTGGCCAAGGACATCCGGGCGCTGCCCGCGGCGCGGGCCGCCGAATACCTCCGTCTCGCCGGCGCCGCCGCCGGCGTCCGCGTGGTCGAGCCGGGCGACCTGGCCGCCGCCGTCACCGGCGACCCGCTGGTACTGCCGGACGAGGAGATCATGCGGGACCTCGCGGACCGGTACGCGCTGCGCGCCGGGCGGGACCTGGTGTTCGACCGGACGTTCCTGCGCTGGGACCGGGACTGGGCCACCGCGGCCTCCCCGGTGCAGTTCGATGGCGAGATCACCGCCGCCGAGCTCCCCCGCGAACTGCTCGGCCTGGCCCAGGCCCTCGCGGGGCACAGCTCGGACTGGTGGCGCCAGGTGGGCGCGGTCGCCGCCCGGGACGGCCGGGTGCTCGGCTCCGCCTGGAACCACCATCAGCCGACCGAGTACGCCCCCTACCTCAGCGGGGATCCACGGGACGCGTTCGAGCGCGGCGTCCGCGCGGACCTGTCCACGGCCATCCACGCCGAGGCGGCCCTGATCGCGGGCGCGGCCAGGGACGGGGTCAGCCTGGCCGGCGCCGACCTGTACACCACCACGTTCCCGTGCCCGGCCTGCGCCCGGCTCATCGCCGAGGCCGGGTTCGTGCGCTGCTACTTCGCGGGCCAGTACTCGGTGCTCGACGGCGAGCAGACGCTGCGGGCCAAGGGGGTCAGCCTGATCTGGGTGGACACCGCGCCGGGGGCTGAATCCGGGTGCCCGCCCGGGAACCTCAGTGCCGGGAGCTGAACCTCATCCGCACCGGCGGCGCACCCGGGTCGTCCGAGCCCACCAGCACGTGCGCGTGAACGTGGGCGACGGTCGCGCCCGTGAAGTGGCAGTCACCGTTGCGGACCCCCAGGCCGTAGTGCCGCACCCCGTGGGCCTTCGCGGTGGCGGCGAGCGCCACCCAGAAGTCGCTACGCACCTCATCACTGAGTTCTAGCAGGTCCGTCGCGTGCTGGTGGGGGACAAGCAGCAGATGGAGGCTCGTTCCCTGGTACGGAAACGCGTTCGGGGTGACGCTCCAGTGCTCGGTGGACAGCAGGATCCGCTGCTGCGGGTGGCTGGCCAGGTGCCCGGGGCAGAACAGGCAGATCCCGGCGGCGTCCAGCCGGGCCATCTCGGCACGCTGTTCGGCGGTGCGCACGTTCTCGAAGCAGTACAGGCTCACCGCGCCGCCCGGTGGTAGTCGAGGAAGGAGTACCGCAGCGGGCCCTCGGCGCCGGCCTCGTCGTCCCGGGCTGCCAGCTCGAACCCGGCCAGCCAGCCGTCCGGCATCGACACGTCCCCGGGTACCTCGTCGTGCACCCGCGTCAGGTACACGCGGTCGGCGCGCGGCAGCGCATCCCGGTACACCGACTCCCCGCCGATCACGAAGAACTCGGTGTCCCCCGCCTCCGCGGCGAGCCGCTCGGCCAGCGCCAGCGCCTCCGGGACCGAGGCGGCCACCAGGACCTCCGGGTACCCGGGGTCCGCGAGGGTCCGGCTCACCACGACGGAGATCCGGCCGGTCAGCGGGTGCCCGAGCCGGTCCAGGATGGATTCGTAGGTGAGCCGGCCCATGACCACCACGTGGTCGTTGGTCAGCTCGCGGAACCGGCGCAGGTCCCCGGGCAGGTGCCAGGGCAGCGCGCCGCCGGCGCCGATGACCTCGTTGGCCGACGCGGCCACGACCAGCGACACGATCATGGGGAGACCGGGATGGAGGAGATCGGCGGGTGCGGGTCGTAGTCGCTGGCCTCGAAGTGCTCGGCGCGGAACTCGTGGATGTCGGTGACCTTGCGGCCGTCCTCGGTGAGCCGCACCGTGGGCAGCCGCCGCGGCTCCCGCGCCAGCATGGCCGCGACCGCGTCCCGCTGGTTCTCGTACACGTGCGCGTCGGAGATCGTGTGGTAGTACGCGACGGCCGGGATGCCGGTGAGCTGCTCCAGCATCAGCAGCAGCGCCGCGTACTGGATCATGTTGGCCGGGACGCCGACCGGCACGTCCCCCGACCGCTGGAACATGTGCAGGTGCAGGCCCCCCGCCAGCACCCGGACGTGCACCCAGCCGTGGCACGGCGCGATCGTGGTCCTCGGGGTCTTGCCGGCGCCGCGGACCTGGTACTGCGGGATCCACGGGGAGACGAAATGGGTCCGGTCCCCCGGCAGCTCGGTGAGCTGCTCCACCAGGTGCCGGAACTGGTCGAAGCCGCCCCCCTCGATCGTGGGGAAGTCATGAAACGCGCCGCCGTAGGACCCGGGGCCGAGGCTCCCCGGCGCCAGCCCCCGTGAACCGGTCTTCTCCGGCGTGGCCCACGGCCCCCACCAGTCGCAGCCGAAGCCGGCCAGTTCCGCGAGCGTGGTGGCGCCGTTGATGAACGCGCACAGTTCGCCGATCGACTTGCGCCAGAACGACCTGAGGCTGCGCTCGGTGATCAGCGGGAAGCCATTGGCCAGGTCGAACCGCATGGCCTGCTGCATGAGCGTCAGCGCCGCGGGCCCCTGCCGGGTGGGCACGCTCACCCCGGCGGACACGATCCGTTCCAGCAGTTGCCGGTACTGGGAATCGGGCTCCCGCTCCCCCGGCGGTCGGTACTCCACGGCCGGCCTCCCTGCCCGTCGACGCTGCCCCACAGTCTCGCCGATCGCCGGACCTGCTGTCCGGCCGGCTCGCCAGCCAAACCATCAGGGGCACCCCAGGCCCCACCGTAATTGGGATGCGGCCCACCCGCGGGGCCGCTCATGATGGGCCATGGCCTGGCAGCTCACCGGGGATCTGGAAACCTACCTCGACGCCGCGGGCAGGTTCCTGCGAGCCCGCCCCGCGCAGCACACGATCCTGCTGACCGCGGCGGAGACGATCCGGGCGCGCGGGCCGGGCGCCTTCGGCGGTCCCGCCCCGCTGTTCGGCTGGCAGGCGGACCCGGACGGCACGGTGACCGGGGCGTTCCAGCACACGCCGCCCTACCCGGTGGTGCTGACCGCCATGCCCGCGGCGCAGGCCGCCGCCTTGGCGGCCGAATTGGCCGGGCGCGGCCGGCAGGTTGCCGGGGTCAACGCCACGACCGGCCCGGGGGCGGCGTTCGCCGCCTCCTGGCGGCAGCACACCGGCGAGGCCGCGCACCCCGGCATGCGGATGCGGCTGTACGCGCTGGACCGGCTGCTGCCGCCGGACCCGCCGCCGCCCGGCACCCCCCGCACCGCGGGCGCCGCCGACCGGGACCTCCTGCTGGCCTGGTTCGACGCGTTCCAGGAGGAGGCGCAGCCGGCCGGGCCGGCCGAGTCGGCGCGGATGGTGGACGACCGGCTCGGCTATCGCGGGCTGGTGCTGTGGGAGCACGACGGCCGGCCGGTGTCGCTCGCGGGGCGGAACCGGGCCGCCGCCGGGCAGGCCCGGATCGGCCCGGTCTACACGCCCCCGGGCCTGCGCGGGCGCGGCTTCGGCGGCGCGGCGACGGCCGCGGTCACCCAGGCGGCCCTGGACGACGGCGCCGAGGGCGCGGTGCTGTTCGCCGACCTGGCCAACCCCACCAGCAACACCCTGTACCAGCGGCTCGGCTACCGCCCGATCAGCGACTGGGCCCTGCTCACCTTCGGCTGATGATCACGGTGGCCGGGCCCAGGCCGGCCTGCAGAGCGGCCCGGGGTGTACGGGCTCAGGGCCGCCCGGCGGTCCCCCCGCCGGCCGGGACGCGCTGGCTGGCCGCGCACAGGCGGAGCACGTTGGCGATCACCTGGCGGCCGGTGCCGCCCGCGGCGGTCAGGATCGACTCCGGGTGGAACTGCACGCCCCACCGCCCCGCCGCCGCGTCCTCGATCGCCATCACCGCGCCGTCCGGGGTCGCCGCGGTCACGGTGAACCCGCCCTTCACCTGTTCCGGCACCGCGTGCAGCGAGTGGTACCGAGCGGCCACGAACTCGGCCGGCAGCCCGGCCAGCAGCCCGTCGTCGTCCCCGCAGAGCCGCAGCACCGTCCCCGGTTTCCCGTGGGCCGGCTCGGGCAGCAGCGACAGCTCCCCGCCGGCGTGCTCCACCATGGCCTGCAGGCCCAGGCACACGCCGAACGCGGGCAGCCGGCGCGCGTCGAGTTCGGTGAGCAGGCCGTCGCAGGCGAAGTCCGACGGGCGCCCCGGCCCCGGTGACAGCACCACGAGGTCGGGCCGGTAGCCGTCCAGCGCCGTGGCCGGGAACCCGGCGCGCAGCGTGGTGACCTGGGCACCCTGTTCGGCGAAGTAGCCCGCAAGCGTGTGCACGAACGAGTCCTGGTGGTCCACGAGCAGCACCCGCATGCCCTTGCCGGGGAACCCGCCGGCCGCGGGGACGGACGGCGTGGCGCCGCCCGGGCGTTTTGCATCGAAGGCGGCCGAAGCCGCGGCCTCGGCCAGCGTTTCCAGCAGCGCCTGGGCCTTCAGCTCGGTCTCCTTCTCCTCGGCGCCCGGGTCGGAGTCGAACAGCAGCGTCGCCCCGGCCCGCACCGTCGCCAGGCCGTTCTCGATGTGCGCGGTGCGCAGCGTCAGGCCGGTGTTCATGCCGCCGTCGAAGCCGATCATCCCGACCGCCCCGCCGTACCAGCGCCGCGGGGCCCGCTCGTGGTCCTCGATGAACTGCATCGCCCAGGTCTTCGGCGCGCCGGTGACGGTGACCGCCCACATGTGGGTGAGGAACGCGTCCAGCGCGTCCAGCCCCGGGCGCAGCCGGCCCTCGATGTGGTCGACCGTGTGGATCAGCCGCGAGTACATCTCGATCTGCCGCCGCCCGATCACCCGCACGCTGCCCGGCACGCACACCCGGGACTTGTCGTTGCGGTCCACGTCGGTGCACATGGTCAGCTCGGATTCTTCCTTGGCCGAGTTGAGCAGCGCGCGGATGTTCTCCGCGTCCTCGAGCGGGTCGGTGCCGCGCCGGATCGTCCCGGAGATCGGACAGGTTTCCACCCGGTCCCCGGTGACCCGCACGTACATCTCCGGGGAGGCGCCGACCAGGCACTCCCCCTCGCCGAGGTTGTAGAAGAACTCATACGGCGCCGGGTTGCGCCTCCGCAGCAACTGGTAGAACGCCGCGGCGGAGGCACACGGCGCGCGGAACGCCTGGCTCGGCACCACCTCGAACAGGTCGCCGCGGGCGAACCGCTCCCTGGCCCGCTCCACCACCCGCGCGTAGGCCCCCGGCTCCGGCCGCTCCGGCAGTTCTTCATCCATGACGCCTGCCGGGCCCTGCCCGGTTCCGCCGGACGCCGTCGTGTCCCGGGGCAGGCCGCGGGTGGACACGCCGTCCACGGTGAACTCGTAGGAGTAGCGCACCGCGGTCTCCCGCTTGCGGTCCACCACGTGCAGCTCGTCCGGCAGGTGCAGCACCAGGTCGCGCTGGCCGGCGGGCCGGCCGAATCGCGGCGTGATCGGCTCGAACTGGAACGCCAGGTCGTAGCCGAACGCGCCGTAGAGGCCCAGGTGCGGATCGCCGCCCGCGGCAGTGCTGGCCAGGGGGGACACAGCACCATCCGGGGGATACCCCCCGACCCCCGACGGCCCTGAAACTCCCCGTTTGCCTTTGCCCCCGGTGACTCCGTCACGGGGGGCAAAGGCGCCGATCACCTCGCGGATCGCGGAGAACACCGTCGGGCGCCGGCTCCGGTCCTCCTCGGCGACCAGCCCGGACGGCTCGGGGATGGTGACGCTGACCTCGCCGGCGCCCCCCGGTGCGGGCTGGCCGGCCCGGGCCAGTGCCGCGCCGAGCACCGGCAGCAGCACCGCGCCGCGCGCGTTGAGCGCGCGGGCCGTGATCACCCGCCCGCGCGCCACGATCTCCGCGCAGGGGTCCACGTAGGCCAGGTGCCAGCGGCTGTACCGGCCGGGGTACTCCATGCCGGAGCTGAGCACTCCCCCGCGCCGGCCGTCCACCCGGGCGCAGACCTGGTCGATGTCGTCGGCGTCGAACGGTTCTTCGGCCCTGGTCACCCGCACCCCGCCGCCGGTGATCCACTCGGCCCGCCGCTGGTCTGCTGCCTGTCGTGCCGGGTCCACGTGTTCTCCCCTGTTCGGGCCCGGTGCCCGGACGCGAGAAGCGACCGCCGCTGCCGGGCGATCGCCTCTGGTCGTAAACGCGCGCTAACCAGTCACCGCCTCAGGGGCGGCGCCACCACTGGTTCCCGCGCACGAAGGGGAGCCTACCGGTCACCCGGTGCCCGCGCCAGCACCGCCCCGGATCACCCGCGCGAAGCGGTTGCATCCCTGGCGGTCGGCCGGTCTGGCAGCCGGGCGCGCCCGGCTGGTCATGTCGCCCGGTAGGTGGTGCCGCTGCGAGGTGACTACGGCTTCTCGGGGACCGGCGCCGGAGCCCCGTCAGCCGAGCGCGAAGACCACGGTGACGGTGACGCTGAGCTGCTGGGTTCCGGGGTGGACCGGGACCGAGGAGGCGCGGTTCGCGCTCGGGGTGGCCGCGAGGGGCACCGTCTCGAACGGCTGCGCGGGCGGCGTCTCCGACATGCTGACCACCGGGCCCAGCGGGCGGCCGAGGGCCCGGGCGTAGGCCGTCGCCTTGGCCTTCGCGTCCGCCACCGCCTTCCCCCGCGCGGCCGCCAGCAGCGTGGACGTGTCGGACAGGTTGAGCGACACCCCGTCGATCACCGTCGCGTTCCCCCCGGCCCGGGCGGCCGCGCTGATCTGGCTGCCCGCCGTGGCCAGGCGGCGCAGCGTGACCGTGATCTGCTCGCTGACCTGGTACCCGCTGGGCGCCGCCGAGCTGCCCGAGTAGTTCGGGTAGATGGACAGGCCGGAGGTCTGGATGTCCGCGCCGCCGACCCCGGTGCGGCGCAGCGCGGACGCGACCGCCCGCACCGCCGAGTTCGCCTGGCGCAGCGCGGCGCCCACCGACCCCGCGCTGGTCTGCACGCCCATCGACAGGGACAGCTGGTTCGGCACGCCGGACACGTTGCCGGTGCCGGTGACCGTGATCCGGGCGCCGCCCGGCGCGGGCGCGGTGGCCGCGGTCAGCGCGGCGGCGCCGGCCGAGGCGGCGCCCGCGCTGGCGGGCGGCGTGCCCCGCGTACTGGTGCCGAGGGTGAACGCCCCGATGAGCAGCCCGGCGGCGGCCACACCGGCCGCGACCGCCCGCTGGGCAGAGGTGAGTTGGACCGCCATGGTGCCGCTCCGGCGTCGCTGGAGGATGGGACACCGGTTGGACGCAGGGGCGCCCGGGCTGGTTCCCGGGGGCGTGCCGGGCTCCGTCAGCCGGCCGCCGGCCGGCTGTCCAGCTTCGCCAGGATCTGCCTGCAGTTCGTCATGATCTCCTCCTGCCGGCCCGGCAGGTCCCTGCTGGCGAAGTTGTGCAAGATCGCCAGCACCGTGTCCTGGCCGTGCAGGATGTCCAGCTGCTGCCTGGCCATCTCGTGCAGCGCGATGAGCGTCTCGTGGTCGGCGATCGCGCGCTTGTCGCTGGCGGTCTGTGCCCGGTTGGCGCTCACCTGCAGCGAGATCATGATGGACAGCTGCGGCAGGTTCAAGATCGTCAGCAGCAGCGGCCACGGCGTCTTGTCGAACCCGACGACGTTGCCGGCGAACAGCCAGACCACGATGCCGATCGTGATGGCCAGGAACACCCACATCGACCCGCAGAACCGGTTCACCGCGTCGGCGATCTGGTCGAGGAAGCTCTCGCCGCGGACGTGCCGGGACAGCACGAGCCTGGGTTTGTGCGCCTCGGGGTTGGCGCGGATCTCCGCCGCGCGCTGCGCCAGCCGGGCGGCGTACAGGGCGTTGTCCCGCACCGCGTCGGCGGAGGTGCGGGGCATGTGCGGCTGGCCGTTCGGGCGGGGCTCGGTGGCGGTGCTGGTCATGGGTCCTCCCCTGTCGCTGGGTGCCCGGCCCGGCGGCGGGCAGCCGGCGCGGTCCCGCACAAGTTAGCGCGAGATCATCCGGCCCGCACGGACCAGCCCAGGTGTGCATCTCGCCGCCCACCGCCACCGCGCGCCGGTTATGAACGAGCCGCCCGCGCAGGCCCGGAGCACCACGCGCCGGGCGCTGTCCCCGGCGCGCGCGTGCGGGACAGCGGCCCCGGCCCCGCTGGCGGCGCCGCGGTCAGCCGTCCGTGCCCGATGCCCGGTGCCGCCCGGCCCCGGCCGGGACCGGGGCGTCGCCCGGCCCGCTTATCCGGCCCACCAGGTACAGCAGGGTGGCCACGGCCAGCGAGGCCAGCGTGATGCCGCCGATCCACCAGAACCAGGTGCCGTAGGTGATCGTCGCGCCGAACACCGTGACCGACCCGGCGCTGTTGCTGATGAGCTTGGGCGCCCAGGAGCCGGACAGCGTGGCGATGACCCCGATCAGGGAGGCGAGGCCGCCGATGATCGAGCAGGCCCAGAACACCGCGGGGTGGGCGATCCGGCGTGCCTGGAACTGGGCCTGGAAGCGGCGCAGGATGATCAGGATGTCCACGAACAGGATCACGATCGAGATGCACCAGATGACGGTGACCGCCGCCTGGAGCACGTCGTAGATCCTGGTCTCGGCGTTCACCGAGCTGCCGCTCGTGACGCTCGGGATCACCACGAAGGCGAGCAGCGTGAACACCGCGGCGATGATGGTCTGCACCCACACCGCGACGTCCGGCACCCGCGCCTTGTTCACATGCGACATCGCCTTGGGCAGCCGCTGGTCCAGCCCGGAGACGAAGATCAGCCGGGCGAACGAGTAGTTGTACACCACGGTGATGAACAGGAAGAACAGCGCGAGGATGATCGCGGTGATCTTGCCGAACACGCTGCCCAGGCCGATGCCGACCACGGTGGCCACCGCGGTGATGCCCGCCGAACTGGACGTCGGCACGGTCACCATGACCCCCCAGGTGGCCAGCAGGTAGGCCATTACCACGACGAGCGAGCCCCACAGCAGGTACCGGGTCACCGACCGCTGCTGGCGGATCTCCACGCCCATGTTCAGCGGGACCTCCACGCCGAGCAGGGCGAGCACGACCAGGCCGAAGAAGGTCCAGTTGGTGAAGTTGATGCCGTGCGCGGCGCTGGACTTCCAGGCCGCGAAGTCCCACGGGTTCACCACCGCGTGGTGCCCCTTGGCCAGGTAAACGATCCCGGCCGCGAACATCGCCAGGATGGCCAGCCCGTAGAGCGCGAACACGATGTTGACCAGGTTCTGGGTGACACGGAAGCGCAGGATGGCGACCAGCGCGGACACCACGATCAGCCCGATGATCAGCACGCCCTGCCACTGGATGGGCCAGCCGTTCACCGCCGGGAACGCGTAGCCGAGGAACGCGACCATCGACGTGCCGGTGGCCACCATCACCAGCACCCCCGGCCACCAGGCGCAAAAGCCGGCGAAGAACCCCCAGAACGGCCCGAACGCCTTGTGCGTCCACAGGTAGATGGACCCCTCGCCGGGGAACATCGCGCCGAGCTGCCCCGTGGCGATCGCGCACGGGATCAGGAACACGACGAACCCGATGATCCACCAGCCGAACGCCGACGGCCCGGCGGACTGGACCACGGCCGCGTTGGTGATGAACAAGACGATCGCGACGAAGATCGCGACCATGTCGAACGTGGTGAGCACCTTGGGCAGGATGCCCCCGGCCACCCGCTCGGAGATCAGCGAGCCAGAGTCCGTGTCAGCAGCGGTCATGGCCTCTCCTCAACTCGGCGAGTCACCCTGAAGATCTACCCACCCGGGACATCCAGGGCACACCGGGCGGGCCTTGCAACTGCGGCTTCAGCCCCCCCGTTTCCGGCCAGATCCTGCTGCTGCGGGCGCTGCGAGAGGCTGATCCGCGCCGTGCGGCACGGGTACGATCAGGGCAAGCGCCAGCCACGCAACCCGGGAGAAGATCACAATGGGTGGCGAGACTCATCGCTGCCGGTGGTGTCCGGAGCAGAACTGATCAAGGCGTTACAGGCCGCGGGATTCGATCTGACCAGCACCCGCGGCAGCCATCACCGGCTTAAGCACCCAAGTGTTGACGGCGGAGATGCGCCCGGGTTATCTCTGCTCGCGCTCGTGCGGAACGACAAGTCCTGACTCGTAGGCGGTGACGACCGCCTGGGTCCGGTCGCGCAGGCCCAGCTTGCTGAGCACGCGGCTGACGTGCGTCTTGATGGTCTCCTCGGTGACGATCAGCTGGGCTGATATCTCGTGGTTCGACAGGCCCTCGGCGACCAGCCTGAGGACTTGTGTCTCCCGCGGGGTGAGCGTGGCGAGCACAGCCGTGGGCGGGGCATCGGGCCTGGGGCGCTGCCGGGTGAACTGGCTGATCAGCCGCCGGGTGACGGTCGGGGCGAGCAGCGCCTCGCCGGCCGCGACGACTCGTACCGCGTCGAAGAGGCGTTCGGCGGTGACGTCTTTGAGCAGGAAGCCGCTGGCTCCGGCGCGCAGCGCATCGTAGACGTACTCGTCGAGGTCGAAGGTGGTCAGGATGAGGATACGCGGCCCGCCCTGGCCGGATCCGGTTAGCTGCCTGGTGGCCTGGATGCCGTCCGTGCCGGGCATGCGGACATCCATAAGCACGACGTCTGGATGGAGCTCGCGGCAGATCCGCACCGCCTCAGCCCCGTCGCCGGCAGTGCCAGCGACCGTGAAGTCTGGCTGGGTGTCCAGCAGGGCGGCGAACCCGGTGCGCACCAGCTCATGGTCGTCGGCGACAACGATCCGGATCACCGGGGCCGGGGCTGTCACGCGGCCACCTCCGCCGTCGCGGGCAGAACGGCCTCGACGACGAAGCCGCCGCCGTTCCCGGCGCCGGTGCTCAGCTCACCGCCGACGGCTGCGGCGCGCTCGCGCATGCCGAGCAGCCCGTGACCGCCCGGCGGGGTCGCAGCCGAGGGGGAAGGGGAGGTGGGCGGGGGGCCGGGCCCGTTGTCGCGGATGCGCAGCCACAGCGCGCCAGGCGCGTAGTGGAGTTCCACGTCGACGGCGGCGCCGGGCGCGTGCCGCCGGGCGTTGGTGAGCGCTTCCTGAACGATGCGGTAGGCGGCGAGCTCGACACCGGGGTCGAGGGCGGTCATGGAGCCGCTGACGATGAGGCGGATGCCCGACCCTGAGGCGTCCCGTGCCTCGTCGAGCAGCTCGTTGAGCTGTAGCAGGCCGGGCACGGGCTGTCGCTCCGCGACGGCGGTCCCGGTGTCCTCGCGCAGCACGCCGAGCAGCCGCCGCATCTCGGTCAGCGCGGCCCGCGCGGTGTCGCCGATCGCCGACAGCCGCTGCGCCCCGGCGGCGGGCATCCCCGGGGTGGTCAGCCGGGCCGTCTCCGCCTGCACGGCGATCATGGAAATGTGGTGGGCCACGACGTCGTGCAGCTCGCGCGAGACACGGGCGCGTTCCCCGCGGGCCGTGTGCTCGACCAGGGTGCCGGCGATGACCTGCTGCGCGGCGCTGTGCTCGGCGGCCTCGGCGCGGGCCCGCCCGGCGGCCCCGGCCCACGCCGCGGCCGGGCCCAGCGCGGCCAGCAGCACGGTGGGGAACTTAGCCGCCGAGCCCGCGGGCCCGGCCAGCGCCAGCACCAGGAAGGACAGCGCCAGGCCTGCGGCCAGCAACTGGGAGCCGTTCCGGCCGAGCCGGTACAGAACGACGAGCTGCGTGATCAGGCCCGCCACGGTCAGCGCGTGAAAGGCCGCAAGGGACAGGAGGCACGCCGCGCAGACCGTTACCGCTGCCGCCGCCGGGTGCGCCCATAGGAGCCCAAGCGGCAGCGTGGTGAACAGCGCGAGCAGCACGAAGGCGACCTGGAGGTCCCCGCCGTAGCTCCCGGCATTGCCCGCGGGCTGCGCGAGCGCCTGGGCCCCGGCGACCACCGCGAGGAGCGCCCCGGCTATGGCGGGCGCGTGCGGGCCAGCGGCGACCCGCCGCAGGGCTTCGGGCCGCCGGCCCGGCTGGTCTCCCGCTGGGTCCATGTAGCCATTGTCCTCGCTGGCCAGCGAGCGTGCGTCCCCCCAGGCGGGCATCCTGGCCTCCCTGGCATGGGGGATGCGCTGCGGCTGGTGTCCCTCATGCCAGCGACGGCGAAGACGGCTCCCCAGCGTGACGACAGCCCTGCCGGCGCTTCCCTACCGTGGGCGGCATGGAAGCAACGATCGAAGTCAGCGGCCTGCACAAGCGGTTCGGGCCGACCTTGGCCCTGGACGGGATGACGTTCACCGTCGCCCCGGGGCAGGTCACCGGGTTTGTCGGTCCCAACGGGGCCGGCAAGTCCACCACGATGCGGGTGATCCTTGGCCTGGACGCCCCCGACGATGGCAGCGCGCTGATCGGCGGGCAGCGGTACCAGAGCCTGCGGCACCCGCTGAGCCATGTCGGGTCGCTGCTGGACGCCGCCGCGCTGCAGCCCAGCCGGAGCGCGCGCAACCACCTGCTGTGGCTGGCCCACTCCCAGGGCCTGGGCGCCCGGCGGGTCGATGCGGTGATCGAGCAGGCCGGCCTGGAGCAGGCGGCCCGGCGCAAGGCGGGCGGCTACTCGCTGGGCATGCGGCAGCGGCTGGGGATCGCCGCGGCGCTGCTGGGCGACCCGCCGGTGCTCCTGTTCGACGAGCCGTTCAACGGCATGGACCCGGAGGGAATCGTGTGGATGCGCGGGTTCCTGCGGTCGCTCGCCGGCGAAGGCCGGGCGGTGCTGGTGTCCAGCCACCTGATGGCCGAGCTGCAAGACTCCGCCGATCATCTGGTGGTGGCCGGCCGGGGCAAGGTCATCGCCGATACCACCGTGGCGGAGCTGATCGCGGCCGCGTCCGGTGACCGGGTCTCGCTGCGCACCACCGCGCGGCAGGAGGCGATGGAGGCGCTGGCACGCGCGGGCGCCACAGTAGCCGCCACCGGCCGCGACACGCTCACCGTCTCCGGGCTGCTGGCCGAGCGCATCGTGGCCGTCCTGTCCGGCAGCGGGGTGCCCTTTTCGGAGGTCTCCGCGCACCGCGCCACGCTCGAGGAGGCCTACATGGAACTCACCCGCGACGTGGTCGAGTTCCGCGCCGTGTCAGGCGCGACGGCCGCAGGTTCGTCCCCCCGGGCCAGCAGCGAGGAGGTCGCGAGATGAGCACGGGCACGATCACCCCGTACCGGTCCGGCCAGCGGCCCGGGCGCGACGACTTCCCGCACCTGCTGTGGGCCGAGTGGACCAAGTTCCGGACCGTGCGCGGCTGGGTGATCGCGATGGCCGCCGCCGCGGTGCTGACCGCGCTGGCCGTGGTGGCCCTCGCGGGCGTCTCCAACGGGAGCCAGAACGCGGGAGCTAACCCGGCCGTTGCCATCGGCCCGGGCGGCGAGGCGGTCACCGACAACTTCTACTTCGTGTACCAGTCACTGGACGGCAACAGCAGCATCACCGCCCGGGTCGCCTCGCTGGACACCGAGCTTGCGAACGCCGGCTCGCCCCCGCCGCACATTGCCGTGCCCTGGGCCAAGGCCGGGATCATCATCAAGGCGGGCACCAGGCCGGGATCGGCGTATGCCGCGGTCCTGGCCACCCCCGCCCACGGGGTGCGGATGCAGTACGGCTACACCCACGACACGGCCGGCCTGCCCGGCGCCGTCTCCGCGGCGTCGCCGCGCTGGCTGCGGCTGACCCGGTCCGGCGACACGATCACCGGATACGACTCCGCCGACGGCAGGCACTGGGCGAAGATCGGCACGGCCCGCCTGGCCGGGCTGCCGCCGACGGTGCAGGCCGGGCTGTTCGCGGCCTCACCGCCGCTCCTGGCGCCAGCCTGCCCGCCAGGAGCGATCTGCCCGCCCGGCAGCCCTCCCGGCCAGTCGTTCGCCAGCAACTCCACCCTCGTCCCCTATACCACCCAGGCCACTGCCGCCTTCGACCACGTCAGCCTCCGGGGCGGGTGGCCCGGCGGCGCGTGGCGCGGCGGCCAGATAGGCTTCCCGACCGGCATTCCGCTCCTCTGCACGCCTTCGCCCGGACATTTCTGTCCGAAAACACCGGCGGGCGGCTTCACGAAATCCGGCGGCACGTTCACCCTGGCCGGAAGCGGCGACATCGCGCCGTACGTGACCGACGTCGACCCGCTCGGGACCGTGCTCAAGGGCTCGCTGGTAGGCCTGCTCGCCGTGATCGCCCTGGGGGCGCTGTTCATCACCACCGAGTACCGGCGGGGCCTGATCCGCACCACGTTCGCGGCCAGCCCGCGCCGGGGCCGGGTGCTGGCGGCCAAGGCCATCGTGATCGGGTCGGTCACGTTCGCCGCCGGGCTGGTAGGGGCCGCGGCCGCGCTCCCGATCGCCGAGAACAAGCTGCATTCGGGCGGGTGGGCGGCGTCGGTGTACCCGGTCTGGTCGCTCACCAGCGGCCACGGGCTGCAGATCGTCGTGGGCACGGCAGCGCTGCTCGCGGTGGCCGCCATCCTCGCCCTGTCCGCCGGCGCCGTGCTGCGGCGCAGCGCCGGGGCCATCGCCGCCGTGGTCGTGCTGCTGATCGTCCCGCTGATCCTCGGGGCCATCCTGCCCCAGACATACGCGGACTGGGTGCTGCGGCTCACCCCGGCCGCCGCGTTCGGGCTGCAGCAGGGCACACCGCACTACTCGCAGGTGACCAGCGTCTGTCAGCCGATCAACGGCTGCTACCCGCTGGCACCGTGGGAAGGGTTTGCCGTGCTGTCCGTCTGGGCCGCGGCCGCCCTGGGGATCGCCGCGTTCCTGCTGCGCCGGAGGGACGCATGAGCGCGGGACACCGCATGACACGGGCCCTGCGCGCCGAAGGCGCAACCCTGCGGGAGGCCGTGCACGCGGAGTGGACCAAGCTGCGGACGATGCCCAGCACCGGCTGGCTGCTGCTCACCGCGATCGCGCTGACCGCCGGCGTCAGCGTCCTGGCGACCGTAGTGGTCAAGTGCCCGGCCTTGTGCGGCGAGGACACCACCAGGCTCAGCCTCACCGGGATCCTGCTCGGCCAGGCGGCCGTCGCGGTCCTGGCTGTCCTGGTGATGACCGGCGAGTACAGCAGCGGCATGATCCGGATCACGCTCGCCGCCGTGCCGCGGCGGGCCACCGCCCTGGCCGCCAAGGCGATCATCCTCACCGGCGTAGTGGTGGCCGCCGGGACCGTCTCCGTGCTCGGATCGGTGCTGGCCGGCCGCTTTATCCTGCGCGCCAACGGCTTCACCGGGGCACACGGCTCCCTGCTGCTGTCCCTGGGCGACGGGCCGGCGCTGCGCGCCGCCGCCGGCTCGGTCCTGTACCTGGCCCTGATCGCGCTGCTCAGCCTCGGCCTGGCCACCGCCGTGCGGGATTCCGCCGCGTCCATCACGGTCATGCTCGGCCTGCTCTACATCGTGCCGCTCCTCACCGACCTTGGCACCCTCGACCCGGCCTGGGAGCACCGCCTCCAGCGGTACGGGCCGATGACCGCGGGGCTGGCCATCCAGGCCACCAAGAACCTCAACAAGCTGCCGATCGGGCCGTGGCCGGGCCTCGGCGTGCTGGCCGCCTGGGCCGCCGCCGCCCTGCTGGCCGGCGGCCTGCTGCTCCGGCTCCGCGACGCCTGACGTGGCCTCGACACCGGCGCACCCTGACTGCCGCCACCTGTGTGGCGCATGGCCTGCGCAGGCTGTGCCCGCCTCGCTTGCCGGGCATGCCGGGCCGCCGGCCGCAGACCCACCAGCTGATCGGGTGGCAAGCACAGCAGTTCCGCGGAATTGCCTTACGCCCGTAATCGGCCATCCGGCGCTGTGCCTCCCTGCAAGGCGGTCACGGTCAGTGATACCGCCTCGGCACCGAGCCGAAATGGTGGTAGAAGGCACCCTTCGTCAAAGCCATGCGCTCGCAGATCCGGTCCAGGGTCAGCGCCGGGGCGCCGAGGGACGCGACCAGGCGCAGCCCTTCGTCGA
>Ga0070698_100002669_pt1 | contig 19683 bp, 12 predicted proteins | sample KBSK1502metaG_FD_65477 | JGI IMG/M metagenome (GOLD analysis project Ga0070698, IMG submission 65477) | Corn, switchgrass and miscanthus rhizosphere microbial communities from Kellogg Biological Station, Michigan, USA - KBS K1-50-2 metaG | ecosystem: Host-associated > Plants > Roots >...
GACAATCAGTAGAGAAATACCGAGTGGAAATTCTGGCACTACTACTATAGCTTCGTCGAGCTTTGAGTTTATTTCAGCTATCTTGCCATCTACCGCCTGCGGATCGGCCTTATCCCTGATCAGTCCCAGCAGCTCGACATGCATTAGCTGCGCCGTTTGCTCTTTCAATTCTGTCGCATTGCGTTGGTCTAAATCAGCTTCGATTTGCTCAAAGTTGTCGAGATAAGCCATCGTCGTCAGCTCCTCTGCACCGGTATAATTCCCTGCCTTGTATTCTGCGGAGGCTCTGCTCAGAAGGTCTCTAACATTTTGAATGTACTGCATTGCCGTAACTGCGCTGGAGTCTCCCGACTCGGAGACATGCTTGAATATCGCATCCCGCGGAGGGTTTGAGTGAACGTAACTCCAGTATACGTCACTTTGGATTTTGATTGGCTCCAATGGAGATTGTTCACCATCGGCTGAAACAGGGGTTATGGTTGCGACCGACGGGTAGTACTGAGGAGGCATTGTAAAGTACATCCTTTCGCCTGTTTTCATTTCTCGTAGATAAGAGTAGTCATAATAGCTAAAAGGGGATTCAAAGTTGACAGTGACATTGTAGGTAGAATCCGTATCCGATACGATGTAAGACCCTGGAAGATGTGGCGGCGGAGTACTTCTGATCAGTCGCACGGGAGAAGTTTTGGATCCGGTTTCACCCGGCTTCTCTGCCGCGGAGTCGTGCACATAGTTTCTGTTTACAACGTCTGCAAACGCCCCGTGATTGACAAGTATCATGTCCAAATCCACTGCGGATATCTGGGTCGAAACGAAAGCATTGTAAAGGTCAACTAGTGTATTCACTTCGTTCCTATCTATCACGTTTAGGATTGTCGAAGCACCAAGAGAAACTTGATCTAGCGATTGCGGATAGACTCTTGAGACTTGCGTAAGCGTACCACCAAAATAGGAACCTCCGGAAATGGTCGCATTCAGAAAATGTCCACGATTTATTTCAATTCCTTGATCATGAAAATCCCACAGGATGCCTGATATCGCGTTCTCCTCGTCAGTTCCATCCCCCCATACTTTGATGTCTAGTTCCTTATCTACACCGTAGAATTCGGAAGGATTAGGACCTCCGTAATACTCGTCAATCAAGAACGCAACAAATGATGCGAAACCCTCGACAAATGAGTCATTCGTATTTGGGTTCGCGTAACCTGCATGACCTTGGCCGGGTAAATTATCAGCGTCGTACATCTGAAATTGCAGATAATGTCCAATCTCATGCCAAAATGGCATCTTTGGATTCTCAGGGTAGTCTAGGGAGCTATTCTGATCTACGTCGCAAAGTACTGTTTCGCCTCCAGTTGCTTCAACCCTGTCGGTAAAAGTGCCAAGATCTCCAAACCACCTACTAAACGCGGGATCTATTCCCTTACCATTATACCAAGCCCCAGCGGTTGGGCATTTCGGATCAAAATCGTGAGACCTAATAACAAGCGGGTTTAGCGGAGATCGTAGTCCCAGCGTTTCAAAGTATTTCATTGCTCTGTAGCCGTTGTAATACATGTAGGCCGAATCTGCCATCATCACTGTAGTGCCAGTCGAAGAATATGTGGCCGTACCTGAGCTTGGAGGCCCGCCTGAATTCTGCAGGTTAATCCCCATCCATTCTTCTGGCTCCATGATTTGCCAGTTTTCAAGAAGTTTATCCTCGCTGCCATACTCAAAATTGACTTCTGCCTCATACCCGTAGCTGGTCTCCTTCCATTTCTCGCATTTACTGGCTGGACTATCGTCTACACAAAGAGCTTGGTAGACCGGGATGAGGCGCCCTGCTGTTTCCTTCCCGTTTGTTATGGCAAACTCTGGCTTTCCCTCGTACCACAAGAGAGACACCACAAGAATGGCAGGGAGCCTCCCAGGATCCCGGCCGAATGTAAATTCATACTTTGCAGAATCATCATCGGTGGTGGCTGTTTTCTTTAGGAAGTTTGGTTTTGATGTGCTCAATTTTTCTACGGATACTTCGTCCAACCTTGCCATAACTACCCTTGAGTTTGAAAGCCCCTCTGTTCCCTGGCTTCCGAAAAGACCCTTGACGGTTCCAAAGATTCGCAGGTCTTCGGCAACCGAAGTGATTGTGATTGAGCACTTTGAAGAATCCGGAGCATCCTCGTCGGCCTTTTGATAGGTGCCGCCGACCGAGAAGTCTATACCATAGAAATGGCAATCAAAACCTACCTTTGTTGTCCAGCTTTGAGTAGTACATCCGTGAGATCCATCCCACTCGCCCGTGCTCTCTGCAGAGATGTTGTCGCCGCTCACAAGTAGTTCAATCACTGTAGTGCTGCTGTTGTACATGGATGTGTCAGGCCCTCCTGTGACTGAATTGTCGATTGAATACTGTGCGTTTACTATCAAATCTGCAGTACCGGCGTACGTTGTACGCTGCGGCTCGGTGCAATCCGCGAAAGGCGGTGCTTCGTCAAGGCCTTCATATGTGCCTGTTCCGATTCCATCATAGCCGCCGTCAACGGGGGTCAGATCTGCGCTTCCGGTGTATGTCCAAGATTGGCTCGTGCCAGCATACTGCTGGAAGTATTCATAGTTGAATGCGACATGAATTGTGCGCGACTGCTGGGCACTAGCCTCGATCGGAAACCCAATATGATTGAATATTAGGCTTGCGACATTTAGCAGTAGAACGGATATCAGGCCAAGCGATAGGGCCTTGGCAAAGCTCCGTCCATATGAGCGAGACATCGATTTATTGGAATGCGTCGAGCGATTGTCGATCGAGACACTAGTTAAATCTTACTGTAATTCTGCTAGCATTCTAGACTTCAATATTTGTGAATCAGCTAGGAGTCACCACAGAAAGTGGTTGGCGAGTCTTTCCGCGCCGCCACTGCAACTTATAGCAGGTCATCGGTATTTCAGGCATTACACTTTGCTATTTCAGCCATTTGGCTTTGCACTTAGGGAAGAGAACCGGATGCTGTTTGAAAAAATGATGTCAGAGCTAGACCCAGAGACCTTGGAGAAAGCAAGCGTAGCCAAAGATCCCTTTGAGGTTGTGGCCATGGCTCTGATACTGAACCAGCAAAAAATGATCAGAAAACTGATGCAAAAGACGGGGCCATTAGAATTCCCTTTCATTTTCCTGACTGAACTGCCCCGTCCCAGTCCACTACCTCTGATGCCACAACGCTCGTGCTTTTTGAACTTTTTTTGTTTGCGGAACCGAACCGTGAAAACACTAGAGGTACCAGCCCGTTGTGCGGTATAATTTGAATAATCGGTTTGATAAATTGCGGTCCAAGATTCTGGGCACACAACTTGCTCTTTTGGATTTCCATTTTTGAAGTACCGCTAAAGATTTCTGCTCTTTACAACGCTTGCACGAGACTTAAGTAGATTACATTCGCAAAAAGTTCGAAAACAAAATGGGTGGGGGTGTGGACGGAAAGTTAAGAGTTGGTCTTGTTGCATTTCTTTCATCCATACTTTTGTTGCAACTGGCAAGTTACGTCTTTGGAATTGTTCCTCTTGAAACTAGGCAGCAGGCTTTTGCCCAAAGCGTACCGGTTTTTGTTAGCGAGCCTGTGAACCCGGTTGTACTTGAAGCAGACCTTAGTGAAGTGCCTCCCGAAGAGCCTTGGCAACCTGGAGATCCAATCGAGGAGGCTCCCGGTGAACAAGAGCCTGAGCCTCCAGAAATAGGTGGTCCGGAAAGCAATGTAATCTCAAGCGCGCTGACAACAGTAGCCTCTGCAGTCGGTAAGGTGGTTGACTTTTTTGATCCACAATTGCCATCGGCATCTGCAATTACAGCGTCTCTTTCAACTCCTAGCCAGAACTTTGACGGAATCCAAGCAACAGGATTTCTGCCGCCAGACACTGTAGGGGATGTAGGGCCTAGCAATTATGTCCAAGCAGTTAATACCCAATTTGCGATATTTGACAAGAATGGAAATACCCTTGCTGGCCCGATGAGCATCAACCAGCTGTGGATTCTCGCAGACACCAATGATATGTGTGAGGCCAACAACGACGGGGATCCAATAGTACAATACGACCATCTTGCTGACCGATGGCTGGTAAGCCAGTTTGCAGTGCCACCTGACACAGCAGGTGCGGGTGATTTTCACGAATGTATCGCGATCTCGCAGACAAGCGATCCCGTTGCGGGCGGATGGTTCCTTTACGATTTTCAGTCAAATGTTTTCCCTGATTACCCCAAGTTTGGAGTGTGGCCGGACGCCTACTACATGGGAACCAATGCTGGCTATCCCACGGGTCATGCGTGGGCCTTTGATCGTATAAACATGCTTGCTGGGAGCCCTGCCACATTCATAAGATTCAATGTCGGGGGCGCGTTCATGCTGCCAAGTGATCTGGAAGGTCCTGCTCCGCCGCCGGGCGCGTCAAACGTGTTCATGCGGTTTGTGGAAGGTGCCGAGTTTGGCGGTGTAGACAGATTGCAACTGGCAGAGTTCCACGCAGACTTTGGCACTCCCGCCCTGTCGACCTTTACGTTCCTTCCTGACCTAGCAACTGCTCCTTTCGATTCGAACCTATGCGGCTTTGGATTTCGCCCACAATGCATAGACCAGCCGGGGACTGGACAGCTACTTGACACATTGAGAGGCGAACCGATGTACCGCTTGCAGTACCGCAACTTTGGCGCTTCAGAGACGCTTGTTGTCAACCATTCAGTTGATGCCGATGGTGCCGATACCGCCGGGATACGATGGTACCAGCTCCAGAAGGTAGGTGGAGTATGGTCTATTGCTCAGCAGGGAGATCACTCGCCGGACGACACACATCGCTGGATGGGCAGCATGTCGATGGACAAGTTTGGCAATATTGCGCTTGGGTATAGCGTTTCAAGTGACTCTGTATTTCCGGGCATCAGGTATGCAGGCAGGCTCGCGACGGACCCGGCTGGGACCATGCCGCAAGGTGAATTCACCCTCGTCTCCGGAACCGCTTCGCAGCCCCCGATAATGTGTACAAACGGTCCCTGTGGTAACAGATGGGGCGACTACGCGTCCATGAATGTTGATCCTGTTGATGACTGCACGTTCTGGTTTACAAGCGAATACATGAGACTATACGGACCCAGCCCGAACTGGGCGACAAGAATTGGGGAATTTAGATTCCCCGACTGTGGCGCGGATATTTCTGTCGAAAAGACGGCCGGTTCAGACCCTGCCGTGGCAGGCGAGCAGCTCACCTATACGGTTACAGTTTCTAATGATGGGCCAAATACTGCCGACAGTGTTGTAGTTGTAGACACACTCCCGCCTGAGGTAGCCTACGTAGGCGATACGGATTCTTGTGTCGAGGCGCCAGCAGGTACGCTTACATGTGATCTGGGATCTATCGCTCCGAGCACTAGTGCTGACTTTGACATCACAGTTGAGGTGCCTGCTGATCTGGTATTCGGGGGAACAACCTCAATTGAGAATACGGTCTCTGCTACATCGAATCAATTTGATCCGAATACGGCGGACAATACTGTAGTCATTAGCACTGCGATAGTTGCCGAAGCGGATTTAGCTATAACGAGCTTTACAGTGTCGTCAACCCCGACTGAGGCGGTTATAGGGATTCCATTTGAGGTGACCTTGAACAAGACCATAGTGAACAATGGTCCTTCCAGCCCAGTTGATGTCAATGTAAGCGTGACCACTGCTGCTAGTGCAGGGCTTGACATCGATCCAGCCGCAGCTGCAGAAGTTATTTCTGCAGTTGAAATTGGAGATGTTTCAGTATTCACCGAAAGCCTGAATGTGACGTGCACAGAGCCCGGACCGCAGGAAGTGACTTTCACTGACACGATAGCTCCCGTAGATGGCATCGACCCGGATCTCTCAAACAATGAAGCTGATCTCACTGTGCAGTTAGAGTGTCTGATCCCGGTACTGATCGACATCCACCCTGGTAGTCCCGTGAACCCTGTCAATCTAAAGAGCGGAGGAATAATTCCAGTGGCGATACTTAGTACAGATGCCGGTGAGAATGGGCTGCCAATTGCAATCGATGCATCAATGATTGATCCATTGAGTGTGCACTTTGGTCCAAGTGACGTCTTGCTTGGAGTTGAACCTCCTGGCGGAGCGACCGAGACGCACGGACGTGGCCATCTTCAGGCGGGAGATCAGGATTTGATACTCCACTTCAGGGTAACGGAGACTGGCTTAGGGGAGAGTGACATGGAGGCATGTGCAAAAGGCCAGATAAACATCGAAGGAGTGGGGTATACATTCTTTGGATGCGATGTAATCACACTCAGACCATGAGGATCTAGCTGCTAGGAAAGCAAGCTTAACAGAGCTCTGCGCCTCCTAAAAGCAATTGACTTCATCAAGATTAGACATGAACAGAAGAATGGTACGGATGAAGTAATTATCAGTACGTCCAGAAATAAAGGAAGAAGCGTTACTAACTACAAAGAATTTTTCATTCGGAAAGAAGCGGAATTAAGGCTTGAGGAAATTAAGAAAGAGCGAAGGAAACTCGAACGAGCAGAGCAAAAGGCTGCGGAAAGGGAAGAACTAGAAAGGGCAAGACGTGGTCAGCGGAGCTCCATGATGGATTTCATGGGATGAGTCCGAATTAATCAGTCGATTCCCCAGCTGAACTACATTTCGAGTGTTGATTCTTAAGCATATGATCCGGTTTGGGGACACAGTCTTATTACCAAGAGGCCGAAATCCTAGCCAATGGAATCACCCGAAATCCTTTACGAGTCTGCGTTGCGCATCACAGGGGTTGTTGACTACGGTGCAAACTTACAGGCAATAGCCGCGGGAAAGGCCGCTCCGCCTCCCGAGGGTGCTCGGTTCGATATATCGGTCGAAGGTTCCGTCGATGGCCCAAAGCTCAAAGGCTCATGGCACGGAGTGGACTATCTCAACATTCGTGCTGATGGTCTGCCAGAACTTCACATCCATGGACAGTTCGACCTGACTGACGGGGGGAAAGTCTCGATGTTCGCCGATGGGGTCGGAACTATCGACGCGAAGGGTATCGTCCAGCTGCGGGAGAACGTGACGTTGAAGTCCAACTACCCGGCACATGCTTGGGTGAACTCGATTGTAGTGTGGGGAGTCGGGACGGTAAACTTGGCCACTGGAGAAGTTCGCGTAAAGGGATACAAAGCCTAATGACTGTCATCAGCCGATTCCCACCACGACAGAATATCAGTCGCTTTCCCACCAGAACTCATAGTCAAGTTTTGCTCCGTACTCGGGAGTTATAAAATGATGCTTCAACTAGGGTGTTAACTGCTTCAGACAGGGATTTCTTGTCGAGCATCAAGGAGTGCCGCCCGAGTTCGTCAATAATACTGGACTACGATGCAGATTATTAATATAATTCCCAGCTTTCTAAGAGTTTGTAAATCCAATGTCAGTATCGCCAAAACCTATCAAACTTGTCATTGTTGCGGGTCTAGCTGCTGTTATGGTTGGAGTTGCTCTGGCAATAGTCCTGAATTATCAGGCCAGCGTTAGTGCCCAAGATGAGAGCCAGGGAGAAATGCCAGACATCGAGGTACTGACGCAAGAAGGAGTCGTCATGCAAAGGGGTGAGACAAAGGTCATACCCGTTGAATTACGAATCTTATCGAAGGAGCCGCTTGAGGCGAGAATCGTGATCTTTAGTACGGATTCGCCTGAATCTGCCCAGGAAGAGACCATGTCAGACGACGGTGATCTTGAACAGCGATTCCAAGAATTGGGACAAAAAGGATTCACACATGGGTTCAGGGGTTCGCTAGACATCGAAACGTTTAGTGTGCCTGCCAACTCGAATGGCGGCATCACTATTGAGACAGTCAACCTTACCTTGACAGCTCCAGACGACATACCTGCAGGAAATTATTACTTTATTCATTCAGTACTTGCAGAAACACAAACTTGGGACTTTATCTCTTCTAGCACGCTCGAAATAGCCGTTAGCTAACGGCTTGTTCGATAATCCTTATCCAACAGCTATCCTTACCATTGGCTAGCCAATTGAAACCCTGCACCCTTAGAATGGGGTGAATTTCCCGCCAGTCCTTCTTATCTAGCCATTTTCTTTGTTTGACCTTGATACAATCCCCTTCATGGAGGATCAGAACCTTATTCGCTCTTATTCATAGACCTTTGACAATCGGCACTTGCTGGACTTCCTTTGAATAGACTGCCGCCGGTCGCATCAAGCTTTCGACCCGGTTTCTTTCTTGCAAATTTAGATTGATTCCAGCTGCTTCTGCTGATGATTGTCCACCTATGGCTCTGCCCTTTTCGAACGATACCTGTTATGAAAATGTCGAGTCCATCTGAATTCTATTCTTCCTCGGATGACTCCATAGTCAGAGCCAAGACATGTCCTAATCGTTATGTGACTTTTCTAGTCCATTACATTTCTCATTCCTTCGTCAAATGGATTGTATTCCCTCTCCCTTTGGTGCTCCACATGTTATAACATGTTATGCTGGGCTTCAATTTACCATGGACTTAGAAGAATACCGTCTTTCAATTATTTCACCCGTGACAATTGGCTAATTCGCTTGCGCATCAATCTTTTTGCTACGATATTGGGACGAAATAGGAAGTCTTACTTCGAATACTACACCAGTTCCATCACTAATATTCTGGACTACTATGGTTCCTTGGTGGGCCCTAACGATAGCTTGACAGATAAACAATCCAAGCCCTGCGCCTTGTGTCGTTGGATCGTTGACACTCTTGCTTGCAAAAATGTCAAAAATCCTTGGAAGCATCTCGGGTGCAATAGCCGTGCCTGTGTCACTAAATCTCACTAGAAATTCTTGTGATTCCTGACTTGGTTTACACTCTACGCGAATTCCGCCCTTTGATGTGAACTTTATTGCATTCTCTAATATCTCGTCAAAAACGCGTTTTAGTCGAGAAGCGTCTACATGAACTGCTATCTCCTGACATTTTGCGTCAACGCTAAGATCCAAGGTCAGATGCCTTTCCTCTGCAGCAGTCCTAATTCCATCAACAGAACTTTGCACGATGTCCACAATTTTGATGTCCGTCATTTCGTAGGACATCATACCACTTTGAATCATGGTAATGTCCACGATGTTGTTTGCTAACTTCATCAGCCTCTGAGCTTCCTTATGGACAACATGCCATGCCCTGTCATCATTCACCAAACCACGCATTCCTAGAGACGAATAACCCAAAATAGGCTGTATGGGCGTTCTTAGCTCGTGAGAGGCCAGCTTAAGAAAGTCGTCTTTCATCCGTTCCTTCTCGATTAAGATTGCATTTGCTTTGGCGAGCTCCTTTGCGAGTGTAGAGTTTATCCTAAATGAGATGAGAAAATATCCCGATGCAGCTGAAATGCCAATTAGGATTGCCAACATTGTGTATGCCTGATTCCTCAAAAATTCAATTGTGGAAAACGCATCTGAAACCGGCTGCATGACTAGCACACCCCAATTGCGTCCATCAATCGTTGTTGGTCGATAGACGGTCAAAATGTCGTTGCTGTCGATGCTTTCGATCAGGTGCCCTGCTTCGCCGCCAATTACCTTCTTTACGCTTTGCAGATGAGCCAGTGATGCAATGCTCGTGTAGGTATCAGAACTTGTGCCACTCAAGTCTTCAATTGCATTGCCCTTGTCGTCAACGTATACAACCCTGTTATTATCAGACAGATTTAGCTCCGATCTTAGCTGGCTTTCCAAGTTTTCCAAGTCCATCGCACCAACTACTACTCCGACCAAGGATTCATCAGCATAAACAGGAATTCCGATTGGTATGACGCGATGATCTGTAGCCGTCGAAATAAGTGCATCAGCAGCGAACGGTTGACCTGTCGCAATGGGCATGCGATGCCAATCCCGGTCGGCATAGTTCAGCCGGGGTAAACTTAGCTGCCTATCGTGCGGTTCGACGAAATAGATGTCCCCATTGGGAAGGGCGAAAGCAAAGGTTTCAAAGCTATCATATTCTTCAAGAACATCTTTTGCGATCTTTCTCTTCTCTTCTTCATACCCGATTGGAAGCCCTTTGTATTGTTCCGAGACAGCATCGAGACTATCTGCGCTTGCGAACTCCTCACTCCTTGCTGCAATCTCTAGTGCACTGGTCGCGTCTGCGATTCTGAGCTGAAATCTGCTGGCTAGGACGTTTGCCGTAACGGCCTTCTGTTCGAGGATATCTTCAGTCTGCTTTGAGATCGCCTGTTCTGTTACAATGAGAACGACTATGACGCTGATTAGGGACATGGCTGTTATTACGCCTATAATGCTCCAAATGTCCTTTCTCAATGTTGAATCTGACAATTCATTGGGCCTATCCTAACGACGAATAGCTGAGTTTTAGGCTAATGATTATATCAAGAGTTGTCTGTCGCCACCAACACGCAGCTGTCCTCGCAACTTGTGCCGCTCTATGGCAATCTTGTGGGTCTGATTTGATTATTAGGCTACATCGCTGCGAGGCGTCTCATCGCTTCTTTAAGATCGGGATCTCTCTCAATCTGAGAGCAAGTCTCACTAGTGATTCGTTGGGTTTACTGTATATTGTTTCTATCGGCTATTCAAGTTAGGACCCTAGCATAAAGGATGTAGCCAAACGCTCAAAAGATGGTTACAAAATGCACAATGCTCAAGTAGCGGATTTCATTTCAAGTCCATTTGTAAGAAGAATGACTAGTGATCTTACCCTGCCAGCAGCAGTAATATCTGGTCTGGCTGTCGGATTCGGCTTTGTAGTTGTCTTTTCTATTTTCTTCACTTCATCTTTGATAAATAGTAATGGCAGTAACTCCCCAGTGGTTATCGGAGAGACAGGACAGACAATTTCCATAGACTTTGGAGTTGCCCTACCTGAAAGAGATATGATTGTAAAGAAAGGAGAAACGGTCAGGGTGCCTGTCACAATAGAATCAATAGGAAATCTAGACATAGTCCTGGACCTCTCAGTAGGTCCCGCTCCGATAGAGCCGGATAATAAAGTCGCTGACGCTAGCGAACTTGCATTATCCCTCGACGAAGAAAGCGTAACATTATCAAGGGACAATTTAGCAAAAGGAAAAGCAAGGATGGGTGATAACATAACGATAGGCTATCGATGGATGATAACAGATGCCGGCTTTCTGACTATAACCGCATCACCCACAGCCACTGGTGGCACTTATGAATACATTGTCGAAGCCAATTATGCCGGCGATCCTGGAATCGGTTCTGGGCAACTGATCACAGTAACCGTAACGGATTAGAGAGCCCGCAAATGCACGAAAATCATCATTAGAACCCCATTTTTCTAGTGATGCAGTCCCTCTGAACCCGCGTTTGTTGGGTTGAATACAAAACCCGTGGATACAGCTCGCAAGTGTTTAGATGAATAGCGCGAGTCGAATATGAAGCGCACGCGGCAAGTGGCTTTGCCAAGAAATCAGATTCTCAATGCCCTCTTCTTCACTATGGCAACAGCAGTTACTGAGATCAAAACCGAAATCGCCGAAACTGTCATGATACCCATCAAACCGAATTCCGGCACTATTTGGGTGCCAATGATGTTTATTCGATGGAGGCCTGGCGTGAAGAGTAATTGCAGAACTCTCACAGACTGTGGATCTTGACCTTGAGTCAATAATTGTTCATAGTCGGCGGGGTGGATTTCGGTAAATTCGTTCTGCCTGTCAGTCAGCGTCGGAGTAAACGCGAGTACCTCCCCATCAAGCAACACGGTGTAGTTTTTGTCCGAATTATCTTCCCTTGAGTCAATCAAGCTTCTTGGAAGAACAATAGTCAGTCCTTGCGAGCCAGGATTGGGAATGATATCTAGTGACTTCACCTCATAATCAACAGTGATGTTCCTTATTCGATTGTCAGCAAGATACTTCAGAGAGTGCGTGCTGTTTCCGATCTCCAGAATGTATTCGCACGGCCTGGAACATACGGACTCCAGTATTGCATCGACCACTCTAAAGCTAGTCTGCACGCGGGTGGTTTGATATGTTGCAGTGACATTATATTCTCCTTCAGTACCCAGCTCCCCCGCGATATCAAACCTGCTAACGTACCAGCCGTCCTCGCGAACTGAGGACGACTGAACCGGGTATTCTTTGCCGTCGGGATTGTAAACTTGCAGTTTCACTTGAGGATCTGGCTCCGTCAATTCGCCTGACACTTGACCAAAAATCATGACGGTAATTGTGTCCGGAGCGTACGTATACATCCCATTGTCAGTTTCGACCGTCAAGACATTATTTGACTGAGCGGAAGCGGCCTCGAAAACTCCTGATATCTGCGTTGCACGAATTGTCGCCAACATTGTCAAGACAATTAGATTTCGAAACCCTGCTGGCAAGCTCATTGTACTCAAGATCATTCCCGGGAATAAAAAATTATGGATGGGAATTTAGCCTTCCTTCCCATTCGATGTAGCCATAGCCCAAGGTGGAGTGGACGCATACGTCACTTTCAATAACAATGCGGAAGTAAGAAGGTACAAAACGTCAACACACACATGGTCAGCGGCAGACAACTGGAGTACAGAATGTTCGAGCTGCTTCGGGTTCGGTATTGACGAAAGTCTACTCAGCGACAATACCTACTACGCCGCAATGCGTGGGCCAACTCTGAGCAAGCTAGTGGTCGGCTCGATATCAGGGTGAGGGATTGATGGGAACTAGATCAGACAAAGAAAAAAGGCGAGGGCTCAGAACGAAGCGATACTTGGTGCCAACAGTGTTGGTGATAGCGACAGCCATTTCTCTTTCTTTGGCGGGCATTGTCTTGACACAGCAGCAGGAGGCGCAGGGACAGCAGAGTTTGGCCATGATCGCCAACTCTCTAGAACCAGTTTACCCACAGGTCGCTGTTGCCAAAGAAAAAATTAGCTCGCTTGAGGGAGCTGCCCTGACAGAATTGGCGAAAGCTACCGAAAGTGACACAGTGCTAAAAGATGCTGAAGGCACATCAAAATCCTTGGTGAAGGCGGGACAAGCAGAACTCACTTTGCTGCGCGGGGCGAATGCAGGAGGTCAGGACATCATTGCGGCAACACTCACGAACACTGGGACATCTGACATCTATGTTGCATCCTTGCTCATTACCGGGGCTGCCATGAACGGAATTAGCCCGTTGAGCGCATATGCAATCGACGACGACTATTCCCCGGAAGTATGGGTCAATATCCAAAAACCGGCGGTCACTGAACCAATGCTGCTAAATCCCGGAGAGTCAGTCACGGCTCATATCACTGGCAAATGGAATATCGCCGGGCTTGGAAACGAACCGATAACCACCTTCAGCGCGGGTGCAGGCTACACCTACGACCCTACGGTCACGGAATACAAAGAAGGCAACAACTGGTCGATAAGCATCAGTGATGTGGTGCTTCCCTAATCTTTTCTTTTTTGTAGACAGCGCGACTGCCTCGCTTGCGGCGGCAAAGGTCTAGCTTAACTGGTGCCAAACCTTGAACGCCTCATACGCAAGAAGTATCGTTGCGAGAACGGCAAAAACTATTACATAAACACTGTCTCTACCAAGCACAACGGGCGCTGTGACGAAATATACGACTGCGAGCACGGCAAAAAAGGCCGAATAGGCCAGCAGCCTAGGAAATCGAATCCTCCCAAGGCTCATGAAAAGGTCCATTACGCCGACATTTATACGCCTCCTCGTAACAACATATTTGCCGTGTTCGTCCTTGGCCGCCAGTCCCAAACCACATAACTTTTCTAAATGATGAACTGCTACGTTAACACTTGAATATCCAAGCCTCCTTTGTACCTCCCGGGGACCTATTGGCTCTTGCGAGTCCAACAGCATAAGGTATATCCTTAGAGTCTTTCCTTGCACAGCCTTCTTGAGCGTCTCATCGGACGGTGTAACTTCGGGGGTGCCTGTACTGTTTTCGTTCCTGTCATCTGCCGGCATAGTATCAGTTGAATATGGTGCGAGAATAATAAACAAATCCTTGCTAGTGTCTGTTCAAATTCTTGCACAGCGTGAGCAGGCTCTAAATTAAAGAAGGTACACAACTTGAGCAAGAAATTCAAACGTTAGGATAAAGTACTCGTCAGTGGCAACGATCGATATGAATGGGGACAACAACGCGGCTAATGCCGGATCAAAACGGCTGCCGTTGGTGATAGGTCTGGCTGCAGGAATTTTGGCCGCGATAGTTGCCGGGGCAGTCATTGATTCCACTTTTCCGAGAACCAGCTTTGGTCTGGATATAATCCATCCGCCACAGGCTGTTACCGTGATCATACCCTCGGGGGTAGATCAGGTTAATAACGAGTTGGGGTTTACGCCGCAGAACATCAGAGTTTTTTTAGGAATAAATAACACGGTAGTATGGGTCAATGAGAATAATAGTCCAGAACGCCTTGTTGCACAAGATGAGAAGTTGCTAGGAGGATTTGGGAAAGCAAGGAATTTAATTCCGCCCTCTGGCGGCACTTTTGCCTTTACTTTTACAGATGTGGGGATCTTCGAATACTCGAGCGACATTCACCCGTGGCTAAATGGGAGTGTGGTCGTCCAAAATCCCGAGAAAAGCAACATTCAGCTGGCGAACTCTGCCTCAACAATCTATCCAGAAGTCACTGTGCTAAGAGAGAAAATGGAAGTGTTAGATGGAGTCCGTCTGACACAGTTGGCAGCAAGTTCACAAAGTGAATCGATACAAAGGACTACAGAAGGTTATGGGAAAACTATGTCTAGATATGATCAGGCGGAACTCATTCTTTCTCACGGGATAGCTCCCGGGAACGACGATATAGCTGCCGTTACCGTCACAAATATCGGGACATCGCGAATGTATATCGTCTCATTGCTAATCACCGGCGCAACCGAGAGAGGGCTTGCTCCTGTTGTGGTGCATGCAATCGACGACGACTACTCACCGGAGGTGTGGGGCAATATCCAAAAGCCGGCAGTCACCGAACCGATGCTGCTAAATCCAGGCGAGTCGGTTACGGCGTACATTACTGGCAAATGGAATATCGCTGCGACTGGAAATGAACCGATAACCACCTTTAGTGTAGGTGCAGGCTACACTTACGACCCCACCGTCACGGAATACAAGGAAGGGAACAACTGGTCGATAAGCATCACTGATGTGGTGCTTCCCTAATCTTTTTCTTTTTTGAACCGTATCCCAGCTGCAATCCGAACTCCCAATCAGATTCGCAACATAAATGTCGCAGATGCCCCTGGCCCGCTGACCTAATCCCCATACACTCTAGAAGTCTATACGAAATAAGAAAATAGTCAGTATTCGACCCTAATTGGGGTCAGAAACCTCTGGGCCCGCCCTAGAAGGCGTTTCTCGCTTCTGTGATCATTAGAAGCGAAGTTCTCTGAAGATTCATGTTCCTCCGGACCTTAGTCGGACTCAAATTGCTTACAGGCACACATGTGAATCATCCGCGGCTAGGTTCAACCATTGGAGTCATAAGCAATGTGCAATTATCGTAATACGACTCGGGTGCACTCAACCGATCATTATCAGGTCCCGTCCCATTGTGATAGGATCCGCCCCGTTCATCCACATCATAGAAATTGCATCCATAGATGATACCATCCTCGGTAGTAGTCTTGTCATTGAAGCATCCGGGCGGATCCTGGGTAATTGGCAGGGGGCCAACAATGCTTATGCTAACTTCAGCCAAGCTCATTTGCGGACCTGACTTATGGCGGGAGATAAGGACCCCCATTGTTGCGGTACCTTGGAGCTCCACATTACACCAAAGGTAATCTCTGTCTTGGTGAATGTACCTTATGTTTTCATGATAGGTACCGGTGCCATTCCCAGAAAAGAAATCAGGGGTATAATAAATCAGATTTCCTACTGAGTAGTGCGTCATGGTCACGTTAGCAGTACCTTGGAAAGTGACAACGCGCGGGGTTCCCTCGCCTTCTTCTACAACCTCGTGAATCGAGAGAGTCACCTGGTTAGGCTGAACCGGCCTACACGTCGTTTGTCTCCGATCTTGCGGCTCATACCATTCCCTAGGTCCTGGCGTATAGTAAAATCCTGGTTCATTTGGTCCAGGAGTATGGTCACCCTCTGGTTGCGGCGGTGATTCCGGTGGATTCTGTGAATCTTCGGGACATGGCGTACAAGGGGTTATTCCACTAAGTGCATCGCTAATTTCGCTCATTTGCGAATTCCAAAGCATTGCATCCATTCCTTGCGATACACTCCCCAATGCCAGACCACCGGCAAAACCTGTCGATGCACCGGCAGCAGTTTCAAATCCTTGAACACCTACGCGGGCTCCAGTTGTGACGTAGAGGCCCTCTTGTGCGGTATCCAGATTTTCTCCCAACTGTCCATAGTGTGGATCATTCCTCTGAGCATCTCGAGCAAGCGGATTTGTAGGATTATTATAGCAGTCCCGTGCTGCATCAATGCTACCAGAGATTCGGAAGTGATCGTCTAGTATGTTGTAGAGCGACCATGCGGTTGCTAAACCTGTTACCACTCTGCCACTCGTTCTGGATAATGTTTCAGCGGCTTCTTCTCTGGCTGCTCTGTCGGCGACTCTTCTCAAATCTATTCTTTCTTGTCGAATCTGGTCGCGTATCGCTTGGTCCACACTCTCGCGAGTAATTCTGTCGGCAGTTTGACTCTGACGTGGCACGACCTCTGATGCTACTTCCTGTAATGCCGCGTCTCTATCCATTATCATCTGTTGAACTTCCCTAGCGGTATCTGCTGTTGCCTGCCTTTGTAATGTCCCACCAACATCCTCAACCGGCGCAGCGGTAATCCTCGGTGGTGAAGCAACGGTGTTTGCCGATTCGATAGGAGTGATAACGGTGCTATCCAGAGCAACGCCTGTGCCAAAGATCAGCGTTCCTGCTGCGGAGGCATATTGTATGCCCAATGGCAATTCCGAGCTAACGGGTTGAACGGGATTAAGATATTCCTCCAAATCGTAAGGCGTGCTATCGTTTGGGATAAAGTATGAAATGACGGCATGATAGCCTTGATCCAGCTTTTCGACCTTTACGTTCTTTGCGTAGATATCAAAACCTGGCGTGACAGTAATCTTTTGATGTCCTGTCGTGTCAAATTGCTCATTAGGTGAATACGAAAGGATTGTCTCGCTTCTTGTGCCATTTGGAGTTGTCTGGACATAGTGATAATACGTATGGTTACTGGAAATCATATCGAGCTTTACAGACGACAAGTAACGCGCCGTGACATCGCTATACCCAAGATCAACTAGGCCAACGTACCCCGGAATATTGTCCAGCGAATTAATCTCATCATTTGAATCTGAAACGTCCTCTGAAGCAGTTGGAACAGTTGGACTCTGAGTGCTTTCGCTTGGCGTATTTGGACTCTGGGTGTTATCCTCAGGTGCTGTACTACCCGCTTGTAGCGGTGTCTTTGGAAAAGCAGCGAACCCAATGCCAATTCCTGCGGCCGCAACAACCACCGCAGCTATGACAATAGCAATAAGTTTTCGCAAACAATTCTTCAGAAATATCAGTGGTATTTATCCTTATCAACATGAAAGCGACGTCGGAACCTTTGTAGATCAAGTGATTCTTTCACTTTTTGATGACAGAATCCGGAGCAAGGTGCTCTGGGGAAGCTCCAACCTCCGGATTCGCACACATAGATCTCTCCGCGGGATAGAATCTACCGATCCAAACGCTCAGTCCGGCTTTTTTGGTTGTCCTAGCTCTTTTCAATCACATCGTGCCTGGTGACGATCCCAATGGCTCTGCCTTTTCGAACAAAACTTATCATGAAAATGAGTCTATCTGAATTCTAGTCTTCCTCGGACGACTCCACAGTCAGAGCCAAGACATGTCCTAATTGTTATGTGACTTTTCCATTCCATTAAATTTCTCATTCCTTCGTCAAATGGATTGTACTCCCTCTCCCTTGGGTGCCAGCTCTGTTGTTTCACCCCCTGCCCGTGTATGATTCAAGCCTGTGGAGCCCAAACTACACGCGTCAAGGCTTTGTGCTTGGCGGGGATGATTGAATACTTCAGGGTACTAGGTTCTTTCTAGCCATATGCAGGGTTGGTAAATATGGCATAGTTGATTCCCATGCCATTAGGTATGGCCTGCGTGCACATGACGCCTGCATGTCCCGAAGCTGTCGGGATACTCCCAACCCCCGTCGTACACCTAATGTCATAACCTACAGCTGTAACAGCAACTACCGAGTTTATGGTGATCCTATCATCATAAATAATCTCGAAGCTACTCGTCCCATCAGGGTCCCATCCAGTGCCGCCGCAATTGCAATCATCTCGATGTTCGACTCTGATTAGACCCCGTGACACATCTGCGTATGCTATTGTGCCATCTGCAATCTTGTCACCCGTTACGGCGTTACTGGCGATATCAGTATTGCCGACACCTCCACTTGCAATCTTGGCTGAGGTCACTGCACTAGATCCTATGTCAGCTGTCTTTACTTCACCGTCTTTAATCTTGGCTGCCGTCACGGCGTTGCCTGCTAGATCAGACGTACCCACGCACCCAGTGCACTGTACGTCAGTCGCTATTACAGCGGCTATCGCTTGTGGCACTGGCGATGTGAAAAAAGCTCCAGCTGCAAAAGCCACTGCTATCAGTCCCAACAGTTTCGGGGTTGTTTTCATGAGAGCACAAAGGCTTTGAGAGCTATAAAACTAGGTATGGAATAACATGGTTTGCTAGACTCCCCCTTTTGGTGCCTCAATCAGTATGATCGGTCACAGAGACCCTGTAATAGTAACTCACATCTCCATGAGGAAGATCCGGGTTTCCTCCGGAATTCCACCGAGCAAAGATTTGAAGCACATAGTTTCCATTAGGCACATCAATTACGAACGTGCCTTTTTCCTTACTCTCTAGCTGATGTAACCCCTCACCTGATCGAAATGACGCAATTTGGATGTCTCCAAAATTACTGAATACGTCAAGTTTGTTTGTTTCATAAAGGATTGCAGATAACTCATCGGGCTGGATCTTGACTTCCGGTGTGATTACAGACTGAAATTGTACTATAGTCCCTGGTTCTATACCGATTATTGTATTACTGATTAGGACACCTGTATCGGCACACACTAGCGACCAGCAATATGATCCACGGACTCCAGAATGCTTCCCTATTGGATACCCACCTTCAGCTACTATCAACTGTACTTGGGGAGGCTCGGATGAGTTGGGTCTGGATAGTATTGGTTCAAACAGTGGTTCAGTTCCACTGAAATGCAGACTGAAAGTCAGAACAATTGCAACGCCGACACATAGACCAGCCAAGACAGGAATTAAGAGACCGCTAGACATTATGCATGGGAGTCATCACCTAGTAGGATTATTGAATATTGTGTTGCTTGTCATCATCATGATCGCATCATCCAGCTCTGCCCGGATGACTCACCTTCCTCCCTTTGGTGCTGCAAATGTACTACAGCTCTAGCCCTAGCAGACCAATTAGAGTCGCATCATTTGCAGCTACCTATGCTAAATCTAGATTAAACGTGTGTTCGATGCAATCTTCAATAATGACCGTGCCTCCTTCTGGTCTCAGCCTGCTCGCTTCGACAACATAATTATTTGACCAAACAGGCTTGCCATCTACTCGGAATTGAACATTGGCGGTATCATTTGCTTGTCCGGTATTTGCTAGTGTAAATGAAAAGGGTATAGATTGAGTGCATTTGGGAAGAAGGAGA
>Ga0070698_100002670_pt1 | contig 19672 bp, 17 predicted proteins | sample KBSK1502metaG_FD_65477 | JGI IMG/M metagenome (GOLD analysis project Ga0070698, IMG submission 65477) | Corn, switchgrass and miscanthus rhizosphere microbial communities from Kellogg Biological Station, Michigan, USA - KBS K1-50-2 metaG | ecosystem: Host-associated > Plants > Roots >...
CGGTCCCGCCGACGACAGTCCCGCCGACCACGGTCCCGCCGACCACGGTCCCGCCGACGACAGTCCCGCCGACCACGGTCCCGCCGACCACGGTCCCGCCGACCACGGTCGCGCCCACCACGGTGGCCCCCACCTGACCGCAATAGACCACGACTCGGTGAACGCCATGCGCCGCGCGCAGCGGGGGATCAGGAAAAAGGAGAAGAGGCCGTCATGACCAGGCGCTCGACGGCGGCGCATCGCAAGGGCCTGCATGCCGACGAGATCCGCGAGGTCAATCCCAACCAGGTCTTCTACAGCCCCGGGGGGCGGCGCGGCTGGATCCTGCTGACGATCCTGGTGCTGGTCGTCTGCTTCATAGCGGTGGCGGTTGACTGGGCGCGGACGGTGACGACCGAACTGCCGTCCCAGGCTGCCCGCTACAACACCTCGGTGAACTACCCGCGCGAGGTCGCCGACGCGGTCTTCAAGTGCGCCAAGACCGACGGTCAGTACGGGGACAGCGGCTCCCTTGAGGTGCCGGTGATCGGCACCGGCGTGTTCCAGCGGGTCGTCAAGGTCGTGCACGACGGCAGCACGGACTACGCCGTGGACCCCTTCACCGGGCAGGTCTACCGCCCGCTCACCCAGCTCGAGGCTCACGCGTCCCGTTGCGGCTACGCGGTCGAGGAGTTCGGGACGGTGCCCGCGCACACCCTGCTCCTCACCTACGACGACGGGCCGAGCGGCCAGTGGACGCCGCAGCTGCTCGGCATCCTCGATGCGTACCACGTCCATGCCACGTTCTTCAATATCGGCAACCAGGACCTGGCCTTCCCGCAGGAATTCCGGTCCGTGCTGGCGCACGGCAACGCGGTCGGCAACCACTCGTACACCCACCCCGAGCTGATCACGCTGACCAACGCCGAGGTCAGGGCCCAGCTGCTCTCGACCGCGCGCGTCCAGGCCCAGCTGGGGAACTACCAGACCCGGATCTGGCGGACGCCATACCAGGGCGGTGACCGGGTATCGGCTGGCAACGGCCTGTTCGACACCCTGGTGGGGCAGCAGCTCGGCTTCACCGAGGTCGGCTTCACCAGCGACACCTCCGACTACGCGCTGATGGGCAAGGAGATCCCGCCGCCCCCGCTGTCACGCGATCCCAGCAGCCCCGGGCTGGTCATCATCATGCACGACGGCGGCGGCGACCGGTCGTCCACGGTGGCCCTCTCCAGGAAGATCATCAGGGAAGGCCAGAGCGACGGCTACACGTTCATGACCGTCCCGGAGCTGCTGGCGGAGCAGCCGGGCTGGCACGGGCCGGTCGTCTCCCGCGGCGTCCCGCCGACCCGGGTCGACACCGCCGGCTACTGGCTGCAGGCTTACGGCTCGGTCTTCAAGTCGTTCTACGCGTCGCTGATCCGGATTATGACGGTCATCATCATCGTGATCAGCCTGCTGGTCCTGCTCGGCGCGGCCGCCGACCGAATCTTCAGCTACCGCAGGGCGCCGACGTGGCACCCGGACGAGCTCGGGATCCTCATCCCGTGCTGGAAAGAGTCGAAGGTCATCAGGAACACGGTCGAGCGGGTGCTGCACTGCGGCGAAGGCCTGCCCTTCCCGCTTCGTATCGTGCTGGTCGACGACGGCTCGGCCGACAACGATCCCGCCGACACGACGTGGGAGATCATGTGCCAGCTCGCCACCGAGTATCCCGAGGTCATCGCCGTCCAGCAGGGTAACGGCGGAAAGGCGCGAGCGCTCAACTTCGGCCTGCAGTACGTCACCTCGGACATCGTGATCATCATGGACGCCGACACGATCCCGAAGGACTCGTACTCGATGGCGTGCCTGGTCAGGTGGTTCAAGGACCGCCGGGTCGGCGCGGTGGCCGGGTACACGAAGGCGGGCGACCGCGGCAAGGGCTGGCGGCAGAACATGATCGCCAACTTCCAGGCCGCCGAGTACGACCTCGGCATCGCGCTGACCCGGGCGGTGCAGAACCTGAGCAACGGGATCGTCATCGTGCCCGGCGCGTACTCCGCGTTCCGCACTCAGTGGCTGCGCGAGGTCGGCTTCATGCCGGACCGCGTGGTGGCGGAGGACGCCGAGGCGCCGCAGCGGATGCGGCGCCGCCGGCCGCGGATGCGCATCGTGCAGGACCTCCACGCCATCGCCTACACCGAGGTGCCGCTCACCTTCAAGGTGCTGCGCAGGCAGTGGCGGCGGTGGACGATCGGCGTGCTGCAGACGCTGTTCGAGCACCGCGAGATCTTCTACCGGATGGACAAGTACCAGCTCCTCACGCTGCAGTGGTGGTTCGCCCTGTACGGCAGCGTGGTGCCGCAGCTGTTCCTGCCATTGTCGTACGCCATGCTCATCTACGGGCTGACCCAGGGCACGCTCGGCCCGATTTACCTCTTCCCGATCATCTTCATCGGCTTCCGTGCCGTGCAGACCGTGGTCGCGATGATCATCCTGCGCTCGAAGATGAACCCGTTCGCGGCGATCTGGTACCGGTTCATCAACGACCCGCTGCAGATCTACCTCACAGTCGTCTGCTTCTGGATGGTCCTCAGCGGGCGGATGCCGACCACGCGGAAAATCTGGTCGCAGGTGCCCCGCAGCGGGGTCGTTGTCGGCGGCACGGTCTCCAGGAAGGTCGGCGTCGACGCCGTGCCGGTGCCCGTGGCGGCCCGGACGACCGGCGGGATCCCGCTGGCCGAAGTCACTCAGGTCTCCGCGGAAGAGTGGGAGCACGAGACCGCCCAGGTCCCCGAGGAAGAAGAGTGGCAGCGCGAGAACGCCGAGACCAAGGCGCTCCCCCTGCTCAAGCTGGACGACGGCACGGCGGGCGCGCAGGAGGCTGCAGCGAAGGCCGAGCCGGCCGGCACGCCGCCGGAGGCCAGCGAGCCGGCCGAGCCAGCCGAGCCAGCCGAGGTGCACGCCGCGGCGGCCGAGGTGCACGCCGCGGTGCCGAACGGTGCGGTGCCGAACGGCGCGGTGCCTAACGGCGCGGCGTCGAACGGTGCGGTGCCGAACGGCACAGTGTCCGATGGCGCGGCGTCGAACGGCGCAGAGCCGGACGGAGCGGGGGAGGCAGCCGGACCGGTGTGGGCTGACCAGACGGCCGTCCCCGACTGGGCAGCCGACACGGGGCCGATACCGCGGGTCAGCTGGGAACCCGCCGAAACGGGCTGGGACACCGAGGCTCTGCGGCTGCCCGAGCGGGACAGCGACGACGTGGACGGCCACCCCGACGCGGACGGCGAAACCGACGCGGACCAGCAGTCCGCGGCGGGCGCGCGGCCGGAGGAAATCCAGCCGGCTGAGCGAGGCTAGCCCCGGCGTGCCCGGCGCCCCTGGCGCCCGCCGCGGTCAGTCCTTGTAGTCCGGCGCGATGCGCTCTACGAGGCGCAGCATGGCGTCCCAGACGAGGTTCGGCGCGGTCGCGTCGCCGTAGTCGTCGTCGGTGTGGTCGCCCTCGTACTGCCGCGCGGTGCGCTCACAGACCTCGGGCGGCGGCGTGACGAGGGCCGCTCCCCCGGCGAGCGCGTCCACCTGGACCTGGCAGGCGCGCTCCAGGTAGAACATCCGGCGGAACGCCTGGCCGGGCGTCCTGCCGACGGTGAGCAGGCCGTGGTTGCGCAAGATCATCACCGGCTTGTCACCCAGGTCGGCGACGAGCCGCTTCTTCTCCGCGTTGGACAGCGCGATGCCCTCGTAGTCGTGGTAGCCGACCCGGTTGTAGAACTCGAGCGACATCTGGTTGAGCGGCAGCAGGCCATGTTCCTGTGCGGCGACCGCGCAGCCGGCCTTCGTGTGCGTGTGCAGTACGCACAGCGCGTCCTCGCGGGCCTCGTGGACCGCGCTGTGGATCACGAACCCGGCCGGGTTGACCCGCCACGGCCCGTCGGTGATCAGCTGGCCGTCCAGGCCGACGATCACCAGGCTGGAGGCGGTGATCTCCTCGTACAGCAGGCCGTACGGGTTGAGCAGGAACCGGTGCTCAGGACCCGGCAGCCGGACCGAGATGTGGTTGTAGATCAGGTCGGTCATCTTGAAGTGCGCGATGAGCCGGTAGACGGCGGCGAGCTCCCGCCGCAGCCGCGCCTCCTCCGCCGCGTAGTCCCCGGTCGCCGGCTTGCCGAGTTCGGTCACTGTCATGCGCTGCCGCCCCTGCCTGCCTCGATGATCGTCGATTTAAGACTTTCATGGCGGGCGGGGGCGAAGCAACGAGACCGTTCGGGATAAAAGATCTTCTCTTAGCTCAGCGGGCGGAGACCGGCGGCGGTCAGGAGATAGGCGCGCTGGTCGTGGCCCGGGTCGCCGATCAGCGCGGTGATCGCGGCGCCCGCCTGCTCGGGCGTGAGAGCCGGGCCGCGGTCCTTCAGGAAGGCCTCGACCTCCATGCCGGCGCGGGCGGCGTAGGCCGCGACCGCGGCGGCGCCGAGCCCGGTGGCCGGGGTCAGCTGCGGCAGCACCGCGGTGAACCGGATGCCGAGCCCGGCTCGCTCCGACTCGTCGGCGGCGTAGGCGGTGAGGAACCGGATGGTGGCCTTGGCGCCCGCGTAGCCGCCGCTGAGCGGCGACCCCTGCAGGGCGGCGCCGCTGGACAGCGCGACGACCGCGCTGCCGGGGGGCAGCGGGCGCAGCAGCGCCTCGCGGGTCCAGTGGAAGGCGTGCCTGACGTCGACGTCCCAGGGACGGCTGAACGTCTCCCAGGTGTGCTCGTGCAGCGGGCGGGACAGCGGGCTGACGCCCGCGTTCAGTACCAGGACGCGCGGCTGGTAGGTGTCGATGAGGTGGCCCGCCGCCACTGGGTCGGCCGCGTCGGCGGCGACGGGCGTGAACGCGTCGCCGAGTTCGGCGCGCAGTTCATCGAGCGGGGCGCGGTCCCTGGCGACGCCGACGACGTGCGCGCCGGCCGCGTGCAGCGCGACGACGGTGCCGCGGCCGAAGCCCCGGCTCGCGCCGGTGACGATGGCAGTCGTTCCTGAAAGGTCATTCGCTGACATGACGGGCTCCTAGTCCGGTGTGGTTTACCGGTACTGATCCGGGCGGCGGCGCGAACTCACCGGTGAGTTTTCGCGGCGCCGCGGGTCTATTCAGGTATGTCAGCAACAGCGGGCGGCAGCCTGCCGCGCGGCGGCGAGGCCCCCGGGGACTTCGCGCGCCTGGCGGACCCGTACCGGCCCGAACTGCTCGCGCACTGCTACCGGATGGTCGGCTCGGTGCACGACGCCGAGGACCTGGTGCAGGAGACTCTCGTCCGCGCCTGGCGGGCGTGGGACGGGTTCGAGGGCCGCGCCTCGATCCGGACCTGGCTGTACCGCATCTGCACGAACGTGTGCCTGCGGGCGCTGGAAAACCGGGCGCGGCGGCCGCTGCCGTCCGGCCTCGGCGCGCCGGACGCCCTGGACGCGCCGCTGGCTGCCGCGCGGCCTGAGGTGCCGTGGCTGGAACCGCTGCCGGACGCGGCGCTGCGCGCCTACCCCGGCGCCCCGGGCGCCCCGGCGGATCCCGCCTCGATCGTCGTCTCCCGGCAGAGCGTCCGGCTGGCACTGGTCGCCGCCCTGCAGCACCTGCCGCCCCGGCAGCGCGCCGTGCTCATCCTGCGCGACGTGCTCGGCTGGCCCGCCGCCGAGGTCGCCGGCCTGCTCCAGATGTCAGTGATCGCGGTGAACAGCGCGCTGCGGCGCGCGAGGGACGGGCTGCGGCAGGCCGGCGTCGGCGAGGACGACGTCCGCGAGCCCGCCGACGCCGGCACGCGCGCGATCGTGGACAAGTACGCGGCGGCGTTCGAGAACGCCGACGTGGCCGCGCTAACGCGGCTGCTCGCCGCGGACGCCGTGCTCGAGATGCCGCCGACGCCGACCTGGTTCGCCGGCCGCGAGGCGGTCGCTCGCTTCCTCGGCACCCAGGTGCTCGGCGCGCCAGGCGATTTCGCGCTGACCGCGACCGGCGCCAACGGGCAGCCCGCGTTCGCCGCGTACCGGCGGGGCGGCGACGGCGGCTATCACGCGCACGCCATCGTCGTGCTCGAGGTCAGGGGGGCAGCCCTCACGCGGATCGTGTCGTTCCTCGACCCGGGGCTGTTTGCCGTGTTCGGGCTGCCCCCGGTGGCACCGGGACGTCAGGCGAGCACGACCGCCTTGAAGTCGTAGTACTTGAGCAGGTAATTCAGCGTGGAGGCGTGCAGCAGGTAGTCGCCGTTCAGGCCGAACTGCGTGCTCCACGAGTTCCTGACCTTGATGACCGTGTTGGCCAGGTCGACGCCGCCGTTGCTGGTCAGGGCCAACTGCGTGATGCCGCGCTGCAGCGTCTCGTGGCCGCCGGCCACGCCGGACTTCACGGCCGCCCGCATGGCCTCGTAGCTGCCGTCGCCGTCCACGAACCCGTTGCTGTCGGGCTTCATCCACGAGTTGAACCACGGGCCGCCCTGCATGACGGTGCCGCTTTGCAGCAGGGCGATGGCGGCGGTGACGTTCGACGCGGACTTGTAGCTGGCCGCGAAGCCCTGGGCGATGAGCTCCTGGCAGACGTACAGGCCGTTGGAGCCGCAGTCGGTGGGCGGCCATTCCTGGGACGGGACGCCGGTCTGGTCGGTGACCAGGTGGTACAGGAGGATCGCGAACTCCTCGTCGGCCGTGCCGTCGGTCCCGGACATGGCGATCGCGCCGGTGCCGCCGGCGAGCTTGAGGCCCGTGACGTCCTTACCGGCGGCGGCCCACCGCTCGGCGATGTGCGCCGTGCCGGTGTTGCAGGTGCAGGAGCCGAGCGCGTCGGTGTCCTGCGCGCCGGGCACCAGCTTCGTGACCTCGATGCCTTGCTTGTGCAGGTCTTCCTGGTCGAGGACCGGAATTGGGATATCGTGCTCGACTTCCTTGAGCGGCGTGTTGTCGTGGAATTCAAGTAGGTCGAACCTGAGCGGTTCTGCTATTGCAAATTGTCCGAATTTGGTGCTGGTTGCTCCGGCGTACATGGTGTCCCCCCGTACCTGGACAGCGCGGATGCTGCCCGTGCAGATAATCCCGTGCAGATAATTGAGAGCGCCGGGGACCGCAAGATACATTGTGGGAACTTTCCCGTCGTGAAGTCCAGCCCTCATTCCGCTAAATCACGTTTAGCGGCATTTATCGCTTTATGGTCAAAGCGGGAGACCGGTCAATAGGACGTCGAGCACCGGGGCGTCCGGGCCCGGGCCGGCGGTGCGGGCGATCCGCCGCCAGCCCCAGGACCTGAAGGCGGCCTGCGCGGCGGCCGCACCCGGCGGGACGGTGAGGGTCGCCCGTTCTTCCGCCCGGCCGTCGAGGATGAGGCCGTGCAGCGCTCGGCCGATGCCCTGCCGCCGCCAGGACGGGCGGACGAGGAGCTCGGTGAGGGCGAAGGTGCGGCCGGGGTACTCGGCGGTGACGTCGTCGGGCAGCTGCGTGGTCAGGTCCTTCCACCAGGAGGTGGCCGGGCGCAGCGGCAGGCCCGAGGCGTACGCCACGAGGTAGCCGCCGTGGCGGGCCTCGGCGAGGACGAAGCCGGGCTGGCGGCGCCGTACCCGCAGCTGCCTGGCCGTGGTCGCGGCTGGCGCACCGTCGTCGTGGCCGGCGCCAGCGCCCGCGCCGTCGCCGCACACCTCCGCGCGCAGCGCCAGCAGCTCGGCGTCATCCACGGTCTCGCCGCCGCTGCCCTCGAGCAACCGGAACGTAATGCCAGGCACCGACACGACCGCGAGTGTACGGCGCGCGGCCGGGGCACGTGGGGAGGGGTTTCGCGGCTTCAGGGCTCGCGCTTCGGGACGGGAATTCTGTCCAGGTCCGCGGCTAGCGTGATCTCCCCCGTGAAGGCCGCCGCGGCCTCGTCTCTGAGGCGCTGCGGCGGGCCTGTCTCGTAGCGCTGCGAGAAGTGGGTCAGCACCAGCAGGCGAGCGCCAGCGGCCGCGGCGATCTGCCCCGCCTGCCCGGCCGTGAGGTGACCGTAGTCGCGGGCCAGCGCGGCGTCCGCGTCGGCGAACGTCGACTCGCACACCAGCATGTCCGCGCCGTCGGCCAGCTCGAACGCCGCGTCGCACAGCCGGGTGTCCATGATGAACGCGAAGCGCTGGCCGCGCCTTGGCACGCTGACTTCCTCGAGCGTGACCAGCCGGCCGCCCGTCACGAGGCGGCCCGCCCGGCGCAGGCGGCCGACGTCGGGCCCAGTGACGCCGCGGGCGGCGAGCTCGTCGCGCAGCATCCGCCGCCCGTCCGGCTCGACCAGCCGGTAGCCCACGGCGGGCACCAGGTGCGACAGGGCCCGCGCCTCCAGCCGGAAGCCGTCACTCCCCGCGCCGTCCGTCCGGTCCGCCACCACGCCGTCGCCGTCCACCGGATGCTCCACCAGCGTGAGCGTGTCGTGAAACAGCGACGCGTGCCGCAGCCGCCAGAACACCTCGCCGCCCGCCGCGGGGTAGTACGCCCGCACCGGGTGCGCGACCCGGTCCAGGGAGATCCGCTGCAGCACGCCGGGCACCCCCAGGCAGTGGTCGCCGTGGAAGTGCGTAATAAGCACGCGGGTGACCTGGCTCGCGGTAACACCCGCGAAGAGCATCTGACGCTGGGTGCCCTCCCCCGGGTCGAACAGCAGGCCCTCACCGTCCCAGCGCAGGAAGTACCCGTTGTGGTTGCGGGTTCTGGTGGGCGCCTGGCTCGCCGTGCCGAGAACGACCAGCTCACGATTCGCCACGGGACCGGGAGCCAGGGAACAAGTCGTCGCCGTCGGGGAACTGCCGGTCGGCGATCATCTTGGCCAGCTTGCCCATCATGTCCTCGAGATCCCCGGTGGTCACCACGTCGGAGAGCGCGAGCCGGACGGCGGCGAGCTCGCGCGCCAGGTACTCGGTGTCGGCCTGGGTCCGCGCCGCCACCTCGCGGTCGCGCTCGATGTTGGCCCGGTCCCTGTCGTCCTGCCGGTTCTGCGCGAGCAGGATCAGCGGCGCCGCGTAGGCGGCCTGGGTGGAGAACGCGAGGTTGAGCAGGATGAACGGATAGGGGTCCCAGTGATGGACGACGGCCAGCGAGTTGAGGATGATCCAGCCGATCACCAGCACCGTCTGGCCGAACAGGAACCGGCCGGTGCCGAGGAACCGCGCGATCCCCTCCGACATCCGCCCGAACGCGTCCGCGTCGTACCTGGTGCCCATCGGCACCGCGCCGCGCGGCACCGAAAGGTCGCTGCGCTCGCCGAAGCGGCGCGGGCCGAACCGTTTCATCGTGTCCCGGTCCCTCCCTCCCGCCAGTCCGCCGGCAGCAGCCGGTCAAGTACGTCGTCCACGGTAACCGCGCCGAGCAGCCGGCCGTCGGGATCGCATACCGCCACGCCGATCAGGTTGTACGCCGCCAGCCGCGCGGCCAGCTCCCGCTCCGGCATTTCCGGCCGGACGAACAGCCGGGCCTCGACGCAATCGCCGATCGGCGTGGACGGCGCGCGGCGCAGCAGCCGCTGGAAGCCCACGCTGCCCAGGTACAGCCCGGTCGGTGTCATCGCGGGCGGCTCGCAGACGTAGACCTGCGCGGCCAGGGTGGCGGGCTGCGCCTTGTCCCTGACCCGGGCTAGCACCTCGGCCACCGGCGTGTTCGGCATGAAGACGAGCGGCTGGGAGGTCATCAGGCCGCCCGCCGTCTTCGCGTCGTAGCGCAGCAGCCGCCGCAGCTCGTCGGCCTGTACGGCGCGCATCGCGAGCAGCAGCCGTTCCCGCTGCTCGGCCGGCATCTCGGCGAGCAGGTCCGCGGCGTCGTCGGGCTGCATCTCCTCCACCACGTCCGCGCTGCGCTCGAGCTCGAGGCTGTCAAGCAGCCGGACCTGGTCCTGCTCTGGCAGCTCCTCGAGCAGGTCGGCCAGCTCCTCGTCGTCGAGGGCGGCGGCGAGCTGGCCCCGCCTGGCCGCGGGCATCTGTCCGACCGCGGCGGCCAGGTCGGCCGGCTCCATCTCGCGCAGGCTGGTGAGCTGTCCCGCGAGCGGGCCGGCGTCGAACAGCTCCTTCGCGTCCTGCCATGGCACGATCTCCGGGGTTCGGCCGCGGAACACCAGGCCGCGCCTGATGGCGACCGCGGCGACTTCCCAGCCGGGCCGCGGATCGCTGCGGACGATGGCGACGTCGGCGACGATCCCGCCCGCGGCGTGCCGTCCGTAGAGCCCCGACGCCATGATCTCCCCGGTTCGCTGGGTGAAGGGATCCAGGTCGACCGTGCCGCCGACCAGGTGAGCTCCGTCGAGGGACAGCTCCCCGATCCGCCCGAACCCGACGAAGATGGACCGCCGCCGCAGTGCCACCACGAGCCCGAGCGCGCGCGGCGGCTCGTCTCCGACCTGGGCCAGCAGCACGACATCGCTGACTCGCCCGATGAGCAGCCCGTCGCTGTCGACCAGCGGCCGCCCTTTCAGGCGCGACGTGAAGACCTGACGGGCGGTCGCACCGCCGTCATCCGTCGCTTTCGCAGCAGAGACCACCCACCCATTATCTGTTCCTGCGAGGCCGACCATGACAGTCACCAAGTGCCGCTGCCCAGGAAGGGCGCCGCTAACCGGCTCCCGGGGTCCCCGGCCGAACACTGCCGACGGCGCATCGGCCGGGCGGTCGCCGTCACCGTGGCATGATTGGCCCTACTGTGACAGTGCCAATCAATGCTCCACTGGTCCGGATCAGCGGGCCTGCCCTCGCGGACCTGCTCGGTCGCTGGTCCGCTGCCGACGGGCCGCTGTACCGGCTGCTCGCGAGCCGGGTCGGGCGGCTGGCGGATACCGGAGCGCTGCCGCCAGGCACGCGACTGCCGCCGGAGCGCGAGCTCGCCGCGGTGCTTGCCGTCAGCCGCAACACGGTCGCACTGGCCTACCAGCTGCTTCGCGACGACGGCATGGCGGAGAGCCGGCAGGGCTCGGGGACCAGGATCGCGCCGCACCGCGTCACGCCGGCAGCGGTGCACCGGGCCAACGGGTTCTTCACCGGGATGCTCGAGACCTCCGCGGTGTCGTTCGACCTGACGCTGGCGGCGGTGGAGTGCGCGCCGCAGGTCGCCGCCGCGCTCGACGACCCGGCGTCGGTGCTGTCCGGCGCCGCGCGGCGGGCGCTGACCGCGGGCACCGGCTACCTTCCTCACGGCCTGCCGGCGCTGCGGGCCGCCATCGCGAACCTGCTTACCGGGCGGCATGGCGTCCCCACCGACCCGTCGCAGATCATCATCACGACCGGCGGCCAGCAGGCGCTTGACCTGCTGGTCAGCTGCGAGGTGGGCGCCGGGCGCGCGGCGGTGACTGAGGATCCCACGTTTCCCGGGGTGCTCGACGCACTGCACCGGGCGGGCGCGCGCCTCGTCGGGGTGCCGCCCGGGGACGTCACGCGGCTCGCCGCGGCGGTCGCGGCGCACGCTCCCGCGCTTGTCTACCTGATCGCGACGCACCAGAACCCGGTCGGCTCGGTGCTGTCCGCCGACGCGCGGGACGCGGTGGCGGCGCTCGCGCGGCGGCACCCCGACGTGACGTTCGCCGACGACCTGACGCTCGCCGAACTGCCGCTGTCCGACGGCGGCGCGCCGCCGCCGCTGGCCGCGCTCGCCCCGGACGCACCGAACATCGTGACGGTCGGCTCGCTGTCGAAGCTTTACTGGGGCGGGCTGCGGGTGGGCTGGGCGCGCGCCCCGGCGGGAGTCGCGGACCGGCTCGCCGCCGCCAAGGCGGCGGCCGACTTGGGCAGCACCGCGTACCAGCAGGGCCTGGTGGCCGCCTTGGTGACGGGCCGGCACGACGAGATCGTCAAATGGCGGGCCGACTGGCTCCGGCCGCGGTACGAGGCGGCCGCCGCGGCGCTGCGCGCCGCGCTGCCCGGCTGGACCTGGACCCCGCCGTCGGGAGGGCTGACGATCTGGGCGCGGCTGCCGGGCGGGCTCGACTCGGACGCGTTCGCGCAGGCGGCCTTGCGGCGCGGCGTCGCGCTCGTTCCCGGGCGGCTGCTCAGCGCCGCGGACGGGGGGAGGGCACACCTGCGGCTGGCATTCACCCGGCCGCCTGAGCACCTGACCGCGGCGATCGCCACGCTCGGCGAGATCAGGCCCTAAGATCGGGCCCGGAGGTGACGCGTGGACTGGCTCGCGAAGCGCACGCGGCGGCTGGGCGCGGCCGTCATCGCGGTCTGCTGCGCGGTGCCGCTGACCGGGTGCGGGCTGCTCGGCTCCAACATCACGATCTCCGCGCCGAGCGTGATGACGATCAACAGCGGCGCGGTCGAGCGGGGTACCATGCCGCAGCGCTATACATGTGCCGACCCGCGGGCAGCTAATCCGCCGCTCACCTGGGCGGGTGCCCCGCGTGGCACCAAGAGCATCGCCCTCGTTTTCGACGACGCGGACGCGCCAATCACGCCGTACGTGTACTGGATCGTCTTCAACATCAGCCCGGCCACGTCGGCCCTGGTGGAGGGACAGCTCCCGCCGGGGGCGCGGCTGGCGCACAACAGCGCCGGCGGCGTCGACTACGACGCGCCGTGTCCCGGCGGCATCACGCATGGCTACCGGTTCACGGTGTACGCTCTGAACACGGTGCTGAAGCTACCGAACGGCGCCCCGCTCGAGGCCACGTGGCGGGCCATCGCGGCCGCGACGATCGGCCGGGGCCGTCTGCCGGTCAACGCGACATCGTAGGTTGTTTTGGCATGAAGCATCCCGCTTTGCGCCATTGAGTGGCGAACTTCGCCGTTTGGCAGACATGAAAACTCGACGTCGGTAACAATCAACAGAACCAGTGCCGTGAAGTAGGGCGCTCGCGATTAGGGGGCAGGCTCGCGTCGATGGCCGCGCGCGTCTAGCTAGCGTCACCGTTAGGCTGTTCTGCCCGGGTGGTGTGGAATGTCGTTTCTGAGCCGTAAGAACTCACAGCCTGACAAGCGCGGCGGCAGAGCCGCCGACAGGCGGAGAGCGGACTCCGAGTACGACGACTACGGTTACGCCCCCGACGCCTACCAAGACGACGATGACGCATGGTCCCCCGACGAGTACTTCTCCCCCGAGGGCATCAAGGGCCGGTGGGCCGCGGGCGCGCGGCCCGGTGAGCGTTCCGGTGTCCCCGTGCGCAGGGACGACGGCTACGGCTACGACGACCAGGACGCCGGCCCGCAGCGGGCGCGCGGCGCCGCGGCGGGCGGAAACCGGGACGGTTACCAGCCCGGCGGCTATCCCCGCGACGGATACGGGCCGGACGGCTACGGCCACGACGGGTCGTACGGGAACGACGACTTCGAGGCCGGCCCTGACTACGGAACGGGCGGCTACGACCTGGCGGAAGACGACAGCGGCGAGCGCGCCGAGCGCGGCGGCGGCCGCAGGCGCCGCGAGCGCGGCGGCGGCGAACGCCGGCGGCGGCTGGGACGCCGCGACCGGTCCCCCGACATCTGGCCGGACGACGAGGTGTCCGATGAGGACTACTGGGCCTCGGTCTCGGCCGACCGGCCGTTCCACTCGGCGAACGACGCGCTCGACGCCGACCCCTCGCAGGCGGCCGACGCCCGCCCGATGGGCCGGCCCGCCGGCGCGGGGCGGCACGGTGGTGCGAGCGAGTCGCGGCTGACCGCCGACCGGCGGCTGGGCGCCGACCGCGGACCGGGCGGCGAGCGGCCCCTGGCCGGCGACCCGCGCGTCGCGGGCGCGCCGCGCGTGGCGAGCGAGCAGCGGACCGGATCCGGCCGCCTCGGGCCGCCGCCGGGGCTGAGCCCCGCCGCGTCCGCGGCGCTGTCCGGGCAGAACGGCTACCTGCCTGGCGGCACGGCACCTGGCCGCCCCGCCCCTGCGGGCACGAGCCGGGCCAACTCCGGCCCCATGGCCCGGTCGTCCTCTGGCCCGATGCCCAGGTCGGCCGGCGGCCCTGCCCCCGCGCCCGCAGCGCCGCAGATGTACTCGGCGCCCCCGGCACACGCGGCGCCCTCCGCGCGCCCGGCCGCCGGGCTGGCGCAGCCGACCTTCCAGCCGAACGGCGCGCGCGCCGCGAGCCGGCCGCCCGAGCGCCCCGACTGGGAGGAGCGCACCGAACGCATCGACCGGGTGACCGCCACCGGTTATCCCGAGCCCCGGCACCGCGCACGGCCTCAGGACCCCCGCGGCCAGGACGGCCGCGGCGCCCTCGAGGGCCAGGGCGTGTGGGGCCAGGACGCCACCAATCACGACGCGAGGAACCAGGGCCGCCCCCGCAGGGGCGCCGACGACGACCCGCTGACCAGCAAGGCATGGTCGCGATCGGCCCTCACCGACACCGACGGCCGCTCCTATCGGGTCGCGGCGCGCCGGGCGCAGGTCCCCGACGACCGGCGGGAGTCGGCGCTGAACGAGCAGACCCAGACGTTCAGCATGCCGCAGTACACAGCCGATCCACAGGCGGGCACCGCCCGCAACCCCGGCCACCGCGCACAGCACTCCGGGCAGCACCCATACGACCGCGGGAACGGCGCGTCCCATCCGTACCCGAGCCAGCCCTACCCGTCCAGGCCCGCCACCGACCAGGATGACGATAGGTACCGGACCCCGCGCCCGGCAGGCCAGGGCAACAACGGCTACGGCACGGGCGGGTACGGCACCGGCGGCTACCCGGGCCGCCGCTAGCCCGTCGCGGGCCGCCCCCGTGCGGCGCACTCCCCGGCGGCGGGCATCCTTGAGGGGTGCCCGAAGGTGATGCCGTCTGGAACACCGCACGGCGCCTGCACGAGGCGCTGGCGGGGCGGGTGCTGACCCGCAGCGACTTTCGCGTGCCCAGGTACGCGACCGCCAACCTCACCGGTCACCCGGTGACGGAGGCCGTCTCCCAGGGCAAGCACCTGCTCATCCGTGTCGGGAACGGCCTGACGGTGCATACCCACCTCAAGATGGACGGCTCGTGGCGGATCCGCCCCGCGGCCGCGGGGCCGCCGCGGAAGAACGCCCACCAGGTGCGGGTCGTGCTGGCCAATGCGGAATGGCAGGCCGTCGGCTACCTGCTCGGCGTCACCGAGATCCTGCCGACCGCGCGGGAACACCAGGTGACCGGGCATCTCGGCCCCGACCTGCTCGGCCAGGGCTGGGACGCGGCGCACGCCGCCGAGGCGGCCCGCCGCCTCAGCGCGGACGCTGGCCGACCGATCGGCGAGGCGCTGCTCGACCAGCGTAACGTCGCTGGTTTCGGGACTGTCTACATGGCAGAAACGCTGTTCTTGCGCGGGGTCGATCCGTCGCGGCCGGCCGGCGACGTCGAGGACCTGACCGCCCTGGTGGAGCTCGGGCACAGGCTGCTTGACGCCAACAAGGAGCGGCTGGGGCACGTGACGACCGGGGACGCCAGGCCCGGACGGGAAAGCTGGGTGTACGGCCGCGCGGGCCGCCCGTGCCGGCGCTGCGGAACGCTGATCAGGCGCGCCGAGCAGGGAACGCCGGGACAAGAGCGGCTCAGGTTCTGGTGCCCGAACTGCCAGCGGTAGCTTTACGGGTAATGGGCGCCCCACGATCGCGAACACCCAACGAGCCCGGTGCGCGGGATATTGCCGCGGCCCTCTACCCGGACGTGGACAGCGTTGAATGGATCCCCTCCGACGACGCCGACGTGTTCCGCCTGAGCTTCACGTCGGACCGGGAGCCCCGGATTCTCAAGATGGCTACCCACGGAATCCCGGCCGTCTGGAGAGAGATCGGCGCCTTTCCGGCCATGCGACGGCTAGGGATCCCCGAGGTGCTGCAGTTCGAGCACACGTCGGACGACCTACCGGGTCAGGGCACCGACTTCCACGTCACGGTTGAGCTGGCACATCCACAGCAGGCAAGCCGCGCGCTGGCGGACCTGTGGACCAGCGACCGGGCCCGTGCCCTCGATGTGGCCCAGTCGCTGGGCGACTGCACGGGCAGAATCGAGTCCCTCGACTGGCGCCGGGTGCCGCGAGCGAACAGCCCCGAACAGTCCATCGCGATCGGCGTGGACTGGCGGGAGCCGCAGTACGCGAAGCTCCTGGCCCGATCGGATTGCCCAGCGTGGGCGCGCACATTCATCGAGCACGTGCGCGGGGCGCTGAGCCGCCCGGAAGCGTTCGACAGCTTCGGGGGCTGGGGAGGGGAGATGCTGCAGGCTCCGGACGGATGGTTCGTCCTGATCGACTGGCCAGGCCTCGGCGCGGCGCCGCGCGGGTCGCAGGCAGCGCTGGCGCTGGAGATCCTGTTGCGGTTCGGGGCCGCGGACCCGGCGCCCCTCGTGGAGCGGTTCCTGGCCGGCTGGGCCCCGGCGGGCCTTGACCAGAGCCGGCTCGAGGAGCTACGCCTGTGGTGGACGCACGGCATCTTGTGGTGGGCCGGGTTGAACCTCACCATGGGCGCTGACCCCGATGCCGACCTCACCGACATCTACGCAGCCGCCCGGCATTCTCTGGACAACGACGACCCAGTGAACTGGCTGACACGGGACGCCGCAGAGGATATGGCGTCAGCCGTGGATTTACGCTTAACTTTTCACAATTGCGGATGCCGGACGGCCAAATGGGAGGGGACACAATGACTAACACGCATCCAGAGAAAGAAGACTGCCCCTGGGTGATCGCTGTCGTGGATCATCCGCAGCGCACCGACAGTCCCGCTTTCACGCGAAGCCGCGCTTTGATGCAGAGCCTGATCGCTACCACCAAAGACTGGGTGCTGAGCGGCGACCAGTATCAAGACCATCACGGGGGGTCGGTCTGGGTGAAGGACCCGGCGGGCTGGCTCTGCCTGCAGCTGCCGCTCGGCATCGAATGGTCGGCTCAGTTCTGCGCCGATCCCGCCAAGGTGGACCTGCTGCGTCAGTACGCCGGGCGGGTGGTGGCCGCCTTTCCGCAGACCTTGCCGGGTTATGAGTCCTTCGGGTATCACGACGGGCAGAGCCTGCTCAGCACCCCGATTACCGATGCCAATGGCGTCGCCGCGTGGACCGATTCCATCTTCAACGCCTCTTACCCGCTGCCCGCTGACACGCATACCGGCATGCTTCCCCAGGCAGCCGGATATCACCATTATCCAAAACCTATTGTCGACATCGATCATTTCCGCTTCGGCGATTTCAAGCTTTTCGTCACCGACAGCGCGGGCCTGCCGGCGGTGGTTGTCCCGGTAAGCCCCAGAGGCAGCGGCGACGGCCGGGTTCGCCTGCTGGCGGCTCACGTCGACTCCGCGTATTTCCGCAAGCTGGCAAGTGCGCCTGCGCCTGCCCCCGGTCCGTCCGGCGAAGCAGCGCACGCGGCGAGCGTCGCCGCGCAGCAGGCTGGTCAGCCGGGCGGCGGCGACCAGCCGGATGTACTCTCCGCTGACGACCCGCTGGCTCAGCAGGCCTTCGCCGCGCAGTAACGGGTGGGCGGGGTCCGGCTAGTACGGATGAGATTACTTTCTGGTGCCGATCCTGCCGGCCAGCCCGGCAAACGGTAGCCTCACCAGCATGCGCGATGAGACGATCGCAGGTTTCCTCACCCGGCTCGCGGCCCGCACCGCGGCGCCGGGCGGCGGCGCGACCGGCGCCCTGCACGCCGCGCAGGCCGCCGCGCTGCTGGCGATGGTCGCCAGGTACAGCGACGGCCCGCGAAACGACGCGGACGTGGTCGGCCGGGTCCGCGCCGCGGCGGACGGCCTCGCGGAGGAGGCGCTCGAGCTGGCCGAAGCCGACTCGGCCGCCTTCGAGAAGGTCATCGCCGCCTACGACCTGCCGAAGGGCACCGATGAGGAGAAGGCCGCCAGGTCCGCCGCCATCGCCGAGGGCCTCCGCGGCGCCGCCCGGCCGCAGGCTGACCTGATGGCCGCCGCGATGCGGCTGGCCGGCCTGGCCGAGGACCTGCTGCCGGCCGCCAACAGGAACCTCATCACGGACCTGGCCGCCGCCGCCGCGGCGATCGGCGCCGCCGCGATCACCGCGCAGGTGAACATCGAGGCGAACCTGACCGGCGTCAAGGACGAGGTGCTCGCCGACGAGCTGGCCGCGGTCGCGGCGCTCGGCGACGGCGTCGCTGACCGGGCGGGCCGCCTCGTGACCGCGGTCCGCGAGGAGATGTCACAGTGACCGCGGCCTCGCTGACCGGGAGGGAACTCGCCACCGCCATAAGAGCCGCGGCCGCGGTCCGCGCCGCCGAGCTCACCGTGGCGGGCCGCCAGCCGCGGCTCGCCGTGGTCACGGCGACCGACGACGAGGCGAGCGCAGCCTACGTCCGGTCGATCGCCAACGCCGCGGGCAAGGAGGGCATCGCCTGCGACTTGCTGCGCACGACCACGGCAGCCGGGGTCTCCGCGACGCTCGCCCAGCTCGCCGACGATCCCGAAGTGCACGGCGTCATGCTGCAGACCCCGCTGCCCGAAGGCGCGGTGCTCGCTGACCTTGCGCGAGCCATCCCCGCGGGCAAGGACGTGGACGGCGCCAGCCCGGAGTCGCTGGGCCGCGTGACGGCCGGGCTGCCCGCGTTCGCGCCGGCCACCGCGGAGGCCGTGCTCGCCCTGCTCGACTACTACCAGGTGGAGCTGTACGGCAGGCACGCGGTGGTGGTGGGCCGTTCCGTGGTGGTCGGGAAGCCGGTCGCCCACCTGCTCCTCGACCGGCACGCGACCGTCACCATCGGCCATTCCCGCACCGCCGACCTGGCAGCGATCACCCGGCAGGCCGACGTACTGGTGGTGGCCGCGGGCCGCGCCGGCCTGATCGGCCCCGAGCACGTTTCCCCCGGTGCCACGGTCATCGACGTCGGCACCAACATCACCGACGACGGCCTGCTGGCCGGCGACGTCGACCCGGCCGTCGCGGGCGTCGCCGCCGCGCTCAGCCCCGTCCCCGGCGGGGTCGGTCCGGTCACCACCGCGCTGCTGCTGCGCCACGTGGTCGAGGCCGCCGCCGCGGCCGGCTGAGGGCCGGGGCGAACAAACTGGTGGCGGCAGCCCGAGCCGATGGCGTTAGCCTCGTTAGCAATGAACGGTTACGCTCCTCGCCGGGCCGACGCGCACCTGCAGCGGCTGATGGCCGACCTGCGCCGGTTCCAGCAGGAGGCGCAGGCGGCGCAGCGCGAGCTCGCCGAGGCGCGGCGCCGGATCTGGGAGCTCGAGCAGCCGGGCAGCACGCGGATCGGGCAGCTGCTCGAAGCCGCCCGCGAGCAGGTCGCCGGGGTCGTCGCGGCCGCCGAGGCGCAGGCCAGCGAGATCAAGCAGGGCGCGCACGGGTACGCCGCCGGCGTCGGGGCCGCCGCGGAAGCCGAGGCGGCCGCGGCGCGAGCGCGGGTCGGCCAGGAGACCGACGAACTGCGCCAGGCCGCAAAGCGGGAGACCGACGAACTGCGCGAGGCCGCTCAGCGGGAGACCGACGAACTGCGCCAGGCCGGCAAGCGGGATACCGACGCGATGCGCGCGGCGGCCATGCAGAAGGCCGAGGAGCTGATCGCGCTGGCGCACCGCGAGGCGGCGAAGGTGCGGGACGGGATCGACAACGAGCTGGCGGAGCGGCGGGCGGCGGCGGAGCGCGACGCGGCCGCGCTGCGGGCGGCCACCGAACGTGAGCTGGCGCAGCTGAAGGCCGCCGCGCAGCGCGAGCACGACGAGATCGTGCAGACGGCCAGGCGCAAGGCTGAGGAGATCAGGGTCAGGGAGCAGCGCCTGCTCGAGGAGAGCGAGGCGCTGCGCAGCCAGTCGGAGGCGGACCTCGAGATCGAGCTCGCGGCCCGCCGCGAGGAAGC
>Ga0070698_100002672_pt1 | contig 19670 bp, 22 predicted proteins | sample KBSK1502metaG_FD_65477 | JGI IMG/M metagenome (GOLD analysis project Ga0070698, IMG submission 65477) | Corn, switchgrass and miscanthus rhizosphere microbial communities from Kellogg Biological Station, Michigan, USA - KBS K1-50-2 metaG | ecosystem: Host-associated > Plants > Roots >...
GTGTGGCCGAGCCTGTGGCTTTATGACTACCACTCCAGACACAACGATTCCTCGGAAATCGACGTCCTGGAGAGCCAGTTCAATGCGCCTGTGGGATACCGCGATGACCGCTCATGGGTCTTCCAAAACGATCACGGGCCGGGCTTGGGCAACACCATCAGCAATCCCGGCAAGCTCGACAAGTGGGGCAGATGGCAACCGTATGGTGGAATGCCGGGCGGCGACATGTCGGTTCGCTGGGCCGCGTATTCGGTATGTTGGCGGATGGACCGAGTAACTAAATTTGTCGACAACCGGGAAGCGGTGACCAGAGCGTTCACCTGGACTGGTCCGGCAATGCCGAACATTATCGTCTACAACTCGGTCGGTTCGGACAAACTCGACTGGCCGGGGCCGGTGCAGCCGGATACCTTTACTGGCGACAACGCGAAGCTTCGCGTCAAGGCAATTCGGGTATTCAAGCCGAACGGGTAGCACTCTCCCTCCGCCGCCCCGATGGATAACGGGGTGTGAATCCGGGTCACAATGTTCAGTTCGTTGATGCGACGCGCCAACGCCGACGTCAAAAAGATCGCCAGTAATGCCGCGCCAGTGACGTTACTGCCACGTATGGCTGGCGGTCATGCGGGCGGGATCAGCGCCGCGGCGACTCGGCGGCCTTCGGCCACCAAAACATTGTAGGTGCGGCACGCCGCTCCGGTATCCATCGGCTCGGGTGCGATCCCGGCGGCTCGCAGATCGGAGCGCAATGTGCCGGGCACCAGACTTATCGCCCGACCAAGCCCGAGCAATAGGATCTGGACACCGCCATGCTCTATCACTGGCGCCAGGCTCTCCCAGGTCACGGACGAGGCGTTCGCAACATTCCACGGCATCGTGCGATCGGGGAAGACCAGTACTGGGCTATGATAGATGACACCGCTCACACGAAACCCGCTTGGCCCATAGCGCTCGATGACCTGGCGGCCTGCCGCGACCAAAGATGTCAGATCCATCGCCAATGATTTCACGACTAGGGAGCCGACGCGCCGCCCGCTCTGGCCCGTGCGGTTTCGCTCGAACGGGCGATCGCGGCGCGGTTCGGCCGCACATAATAGAGCACGGGGGCGGCGATGAAGAGCGACGAATAGGTGCCGATCACGACCCCCCACAGCATTGCGATGCTGAACCCTCTGAGCACCTGCCCGCCGAGGAACAACAGCGACAGCACCGCGAGCGCGACCGTGCTGACCGTCAGGATGGTGCGCGACAAGGTCTCGTTGAGCGCCAGATTGATCAGGTCGCGAAACGGCATCCTCGGGTATCTGCGCAGCGACTCCCGGATCCTGTCATAGATCACGACCGTGTCATTGACCGAATAGCCGGCGATCGTCAGGATCGCAGCCAAGGTCGTCAGGTTGAACTCAAGCTGGAAGAGCGCGAAGAGCCCGACCGTGGTAATGACGTCGTGCAGGGTCGAGATCATCCCGCCGACGCCGAATTGCCATTCGAAACGGAACCAGATGTAGAGGGCGATCGCGAAGAGCGCGAGAACTGTAGCGATCACCCCGGCGCGGATCAACTCGCTGCCGACGCTGGGGCCGACGACCTCGGTCCTGCGGTACTCGACCCCCGGGCCGAGTGCCTGGCGGACCAGCTGAACAGCCCGCTCCTGCGCTGCATCGCCGCCCGGCTGGCGCGGCAGCCGGATCAGCACATCGGTCGGAGGACCAAAGCCTTGCAGCGACGGTTCCCCGATGTGGAGCGCGTCGAGTTTCTGCCGCATATCGGCGAGATCCGCGGGACCGGGCGATACGCGAACCTCGATCAATGTGCCGCCGACAAAGTCGATCCCGTAATTGAGCCCGACCGTCAGGAACAAGGAGATCGAAGACACGGTCAGCAACAGCGACAGGGCAAACCCGATCCTGTGCCAAGCCATAAAGTCGATTTTCGGCGTCCGCCGAATGACAATCAACGGTCTCATTTAACTGTTCGCCGGTTCCTCAAATTGGGATGGCCTTGGGCTTCCATTCGCGCAGCCAGGTAACGATCAGCAGCCGGGTGACCAGGATCGCGGAGAACAGAGAGGTCAATACGCCGATGCTGAGGGTCACGGCAAATCCCTTCACCGGTCCCGAGCCCAGCCAGAACATCAGCGCCCCGGCAACCAGAGTCGTCACGTGGCTGTCGAGAATCGTACCGAAGGCGCGCTTGAACCCGGCATCGAGTGCCGACAGCATCGTCCGGCCGGCGCGTACTTCTTCTCGGATGCGCTCATAGATCAATACATTGGCGTCGACCGCCATACCCATCGTCAAAGCGATCCCGGCGATACCCGGCAAGGTCAAGGTGGCTCCTAGCAAGGAAAGACTGCCGAGCATCAGGCAAAGATTGAACACCAGCGCTATGTCGGCAAAGAGACCGAATAGCCCATAGAAAAGCACCATGAAGATGACGACGAGCGCCACGCCTACGAGGCTGGCGACCGTGCCGGCATGGATCGAATCGGCGCCGAGATCGGGGCCTACCGTCCGCTCCTCGAGGATCGTGATCGGCGCCGGGAGCGCGCCAGCCCGCAAGAGCAGGGCGAGATCGCTCGCCGACTGCACCGTAAAGCTGCCGGAAATAATCCCGCTGCCACCAAGAATCGGTTCGCGGATAACCGGCGCGCTGATCACTTTGTTGTCGAGGACGATCGCAAACGGCTTGCCGACATTGTCGCGCGTCGCGTCCCCGAAACGTTTGGCGCCGGCGGCGTCGAACCGGAAACTGACCACCGGCTCGTTATTCTGAAAGGTCGGCTGCGCGTCGACCAGGGTATCGCCGCCGACCATCACCCGCTTGCGCGCGACATACGCAGGAGGCCCGACGCGCCCTCCCTTCCCCTCCTCCGCCGTCAGGATTTCGTCCCCGGGCGGAAGCCGGCCGCGGCGCGCGTCATCCAGGGAAACACTCGTATCGACGAGCTGGAAGGTGAGCTTGGCGGTCCGGCCCAACAACGCCTTGACGTGCTCCGGGTTGTCGACCCCCGGCAGCTGAACGAGGATGCGGTCCGCACCCTCGCGCTGGATCGTCGGTTCTTTGGTCCCAGTCTCGTCGATGCGCCGGCGGATGATTTCGATCGACTGATCGACCGCCTGCCGCCGCCGTGCCTCCGTCGCAACGGCGCTGAAATGCAACGTTCCCGACCCGTCCTGGCCGATGTCAACGGTGAGGTCAGGGTCGATCTTGCGCAACGCCTGGCGCGCGTCCTCGATGCGCTCGGGCTCGCGGATCGTGAAGACGATCGCATCTCCCTCGAGGTTGAGCCCGGTATAGCCGATATTGGCGTCGCGCAAAGCGTTGCGCACATTGTCGATGATCGAATTGAGCCGGTCACGCTGAGCCGCGGCGACATCGACTTCGAGCAGCAAGTAAGAGCCGCCGCGCAAATCGAGCCCGAGAGCCACCTGATTGTGCGGCAGCCAACTCGGCAGCTGCGCAAGGAATGACGGGCTGAACAGGTTGGGTAGCGAGAGCAGGACCCCAAGCGCGCAGACCGCGCAGATCAGGGCGATTTTCCAACTCGCAAAATACAGCATTTTTTAGTTTTTCCTCGGCGAAAGAGCGTCATGGCCGGGCTCGACCCGGCCATCTAGAGACGTGATAGGGTCACGCGGATGTGCGCCAAGGATAGCGGTATGCGCGGCGGATGGGTCTATATCGTGACGAATCGACCGAATGGGACGATCTACGTTGGTGTTACAAGCGATCTCGGTCGGCGTATCTGGGAGCATCGGGAGGGGGTAGCGGATGGGTTCACCAAGCGATATCAGCTCAAACGTCTCGTGTGGGCCGAGCGCCACGAAAACATGCGAGCCGCGATCCAACGAGAGAAGAACTTGAAGCACTGGCCGCGCGCTTGGAAAGTCGACCTGATCACCGTGCGAAATCCCGAGTGGAGAGATCTCTCCGACCAACTTCCGTAAACCGTCAGATGGCCGGGTCAAGCCCGGCCATGACGACCCTGGCTGTTCCCGTAGCGAGTCGGTCATTCCCGTAAGACAATTACTCCTTTGTTCCAGCTTTTGCCCGGACTTCCTCTTTCTGCTTGGCAGCCTCGCGGGCAGCCGCCGGGTCCGGTTTGGCGAGCACCGAAGATATTGTGCTGCGCAGGACGCGCACCCGCACCCCATCGGCAATCTCGACCGTGGCTTCCTCTGGGTTGTCGACCCGCACCACAGTCCCAACGATCCCTCCGCCGGTTACGATCCGGTCGCCGCGCCGCAGGGCATCGAGCATCGTCTTGTGATCTTTGGCCTTCCGCTGCTGTGGGCGGATCAGTAGAAAGTAGAATACGACAAAGATCAGGATCAGCGGCAAAAACTGAATGAGCGCGTTCTGATCAAACATTCCCGTTCCTTGGGCATAGGCCGTCGAAATCAACATAGCTGTGAAGCCCCGCAATCAAGGAAGCGGCCTTGCCGTCGCCGTCATATGGTGGGCGCCGCGCAGCAGGCAAATTGGTACGCGATGCCTGGTTAAAGAGCAATGCTAGGGTCCGCCGCGCTGTGATAGCGTCCGCCGCCTCACCTTTGCCGCACGCCACCTCGACTTGATGATGACAGATCGTGATTTGATGCCGTTGCTGAGCCGCATCGCCGAAGCGCTGGAGCGCCTCGTGCCGCCGCCCCCACCCACCATCGACCTCGACGCCGATGACGCCTTCGTCTGGCACGCCGACCCGGGTTGGCTTGAGCCGATCAACGAAGTCAACCGCATCGAGATCGGATTGCTGCGCGGTATCGACCGGGTCCGTGACATTCTGCTCGACAACACCGAGCGCTTCGCCGCCGGGTTCCCGGCGAATAATGTCTTGCTGTGGGGTGCCCGCGGGACGGGCAAAAGTTCGTTGGTCAAGGCCGCCCACGCGGCGGTCAACCAGCAGCGGCCGCACGCTCTCGCCCTCGTGGAAATTCACCGCGAAGACATCCCGAGCCTGCCGCGGCTATTATCGCTGTTGCGGCCGAGCCCACGGCGTTGCGTGCTGTTCTGTGACGACCTCTCCTTCGACCAGCACGACGCCAGCTACAAATCGCTGAAGGCCGTGCTCGAGGGCGGCGTCGAGGGGCGGCCGGCAAACGTGGTGCTCTACGCGACGTCGAACCGCCGTCACCTGATGCCGCGCGACATGATCGAGAACGAGCGGTCGACCGCCATCAATCCGGCGGAAGCGGTCGAGGAGCGGGTGTCGATGTCGGATCGCTTTGGTCTATGGCTCGGCTTCCATAGCCTCGACCAGGACACCTACCACGCGATCGTGCGCGGATATGCCGAGCATTTCGGGATCGAGATGCCGGCTGAGCGGCTCAAAGCCGAGGCCAGTGAATGGTCGATCACCCGCGGCTCGCGTTCGGGCCGCGTCGCATGGCAGTTCATCCAGGATCTTGCCGGCCGGCTCGGCAAGCCCCTCGCTTGACCGCAGCTACCGGCAGTGCGGCAGCACCTCTCGGGCGAACAACGTCATCGATTGCTTGACCATGTTGTGGTCCATGATCCCGCCTTGATTGAAGTAGCAAATGAATTCGTCCATTCTATATTCGCGCCGCAAAGCCTGCACCCGCTCGACGCAATAATCGGGGTCGCCAAAGACCCCCATTTCTCGGTCCAGATCCTCATACTTTACCCGCTCGATACGGGCGAGGACCTGACGGAATGCCTCAAAGCTCTTGATGTCGGTTTCGCCGAGAGGCCGCAGCCGCTCCGCAGCCTCGCGCAGAAAACGCAGCAATCCCGGCTCGCACTCTTGGCGCGCCCGCGCCCGGCTACTGGTGACATGAACCGGAAAAGCCAGGGCGGTATCGCCCCGAGCGCCGGCGGGTAACGTGTCACGGTACACCGCCAACCCCTCTTTGAGCTTGTCCGGGGGGTTGATCAGCGGCGTCGCGAAAATCGGAAATTTGCGGCGCCCCGCTATTGGAAATGTATCGGGGCTGTTCGCGGCAATCCGCACCGGCGGATGCGGCGACTGCAGCGGTCTGGGGATAACCGTCAGATCGCGCGCCCGAAAGTGCTTTCCCTCAAACGAGAAGCTCTCGTTGGTCCAAGCACGCAGGATAAAGTCGAGCGCTTCGTCAAAACGCTCGCGGCTCTCTTCCTGTGGGATCCCATACCCGGTGTAGTGAAGCGGCGCCGTTCCGCGACCGACGCCAAGCTCCAGCCGGCCGTTGCTGAGAATATCGGCGGTAGCGGCCTCTTCGGCGATCTTGACCGGGTTGTGCAAGGGCAGGAGGGTCACCGCCGTTCCCAGGCGAATGCGGTCCGTCTGCTGTCCCGCGGCCGCCAATACCATCAACGGATTGGCAAGGATCGAGAAGGCGCGGCTGAAGTGAAGTTCGCCGAGCCACGCCGTATCAAAGCCGAGCGTGTCGCCGAGTTCGATTTGCGCGAGGATATCCTGGTAACGCTGCCGCTCCGTATACCCGCTCGCACAAGGCAATTGGTCGAAAAAGCCGAAGCGCATCGTGTCCTCCCATGCGGTGCGTCATCGCGCCCAGGTTCAACCGCCGAATAGCATGTCGAAGTTCGAGCAGCAACGGGCGGCCCCGGGAACGCAGCCCTCGACCCGAACTGAGCCTGTGCACCGGTCGATCTGGTGATTGTCTGTCCACCATGGAGGCGGCCGTTGGCGTGTTGTCCTCGGTTGAGGTGGACGGTCGGCCACCGATATAGCCAATCGCGTGGTCAACCGGGTCGATCTCAGCTCCGCGGCGCGGTCTTTACGGTCCCCGCGGTCGGCAGCGGCGTCAGAAACTCTTGGGGATCGACGGCGCGGTTACCGCGGCGGAGTTCAAAATGCAGCTGCGGCTCGCTGACATTGCCGGTCGAGCCGACACGTGCGATGACCTGGCCGCGCGCCACCTTTTGCCCGCGCTGGACCAGCATCTGATCGCAATGGGCGTAGGCCGAGATCCACCCATTGGCATGTTTGACGAGAATCAGATTACCGTAACCGCGCAGCTCGTTTCCGCTATAGGCTACTACTCCGGCCTCGGCAACCTGCACCGCTACTCCCTTCGGGGCGGCAATGTTTATCCCATCGTTGTGAGTGCCGTCACTCCGCAAGCCATAGGTTGCGACGAGGTGACCCCGAACCGGCCAAAGAAAAGCGCCGTTGCCGCGAATTGCAGGGGGTGCCGTAGGCGGTTCAGAACTCGTGGGTGGTGGAAGTGACGCCGTGACCGGTGGCGGCGTCGCCGGAGAGGGTTTAGCGCTGGTTTCGCCGGCGGGCGGCGAGGCCGCTGCCAATGGCGGCGTAGCCACAGGCGGCAATCGCTCGGGTAGTCCCGGAACCGGGCGATCGGCCGAACCCGTTTCTGGTGCGCCGGGAACCGCCGGCGGCTCCAGCCTCGTCGAGGGAGGTGGCGGCTCGCTGACGGTCGGCGGAAGCGCCGCCACGGATGCCGCCACAGATATAGATGCCGCAGGGGTCTGAGGATGATCGGCCCTGGGTATGATCAGGGTGCGGCCCGCCTGAATAGAATAAGGCGAGGACAGACCGTTCGCCTCGGCGACAACCCGCATCGGCACATGGTAAGCGTGAGCAATTCCCGACAGCGTTTGCCCGCGCTGGACCGTCACTGAGGCAGGAGCCTGCTCGGCCGTCTCGCCGGTCACCACCGGCGCGGGTCCATCGACCCGCTGCGCACAAGATGCGAGCACATACGCCAGCAGCACAGCCACCGACGCGGCGCCCACGCCGCTTTGCCCGCCGTAGCCCATTCTCCGATTCCCCCCTGCGCGCCCCCCGACGCCCAGATAACGGAGTATTTGGTAAGATAATCCGAGATCATGTCAAGTCATGGTGCTCCTGGCGACGCGGCAGCCCAGCAACCAGCGGGACAAACCGCACTAGACCGAGATCCTCGGTCAAAAACCGGTCCTCGTTGCGCCGCACCCGCAAAAGCCGCTGATCGCGGTGATCCTCACCGACCGGGGCCACAAGGATCCCGCCAGGGGCAAGCCTGTCGACGAGAGCCGCCGGCAATTCGGGGGCGGCCGCCGTCACGATGACCCGGTCGTAAGGCGCCTGCTCAAGCCAGCCCTTCGAGCCGTCGCCGAATCGGCAGACGATGTTCCGCAGGCGCAGTTCCGCAAAGCGGTGCTCGGCATCGCGCAGCAGCTCGCGGTGCCGCTCGATCGAAAAGACCCGGCGGCAGAGGTTCGCCAGTACCGCGGTCTGATAACCGGAACCCGTACCGATCTCTAGCACGTTCTGTCGCTCGCCGACCTCGAGCTTCTCGGTCATCAGCGCGACGACGTAGGGTTGGCTGACCGTCTGCCCGTTGCCGATTGGCAGGGCTACGTTCTCGTACGCCTGGTCTTCGAATGACGTGGGGACGAATTTCTCTCGCGGGGTCTTCTCGATCGCCCCGAGTACCCGCGCATCGCCGATCCCCGCGCGTCGCAGCTCCATCAGCAACCGCAGCTTTTTCTGGATCAGTCCCGGTTCGGCGAGACCGCCCAGACCTGGCGTCACCCAAACACCTTTTTCAACGAGGCGAGCACCGGCATGTTGGTGAGGTTGAGATAGATCGGGGTGACCGAAACTTGCTTCTGGTTGATCGCCGCGAGATCGGTGCCGGGCTCGGCGACACCGTCCTCACGCACCGGACCGATCCAATAATAGGGCCGGCCGCGGGGATCGAAACGCTCTGTCAAATTGTCGGCGATCGCTCGCTTGCCTTGGCTGGTAACGGCGATGCCCCGGACATTCTCCGTGGCGTCGGCTGGAAAATTGACATTGATCAGGGTGTGCTCAGGCCAGGGAAGCTCGGTCAGCCGACGAATTATCTCCGGCGCGAAACGTCCGGCGGTTTTCCAAGGTATCGGGTCTCCGTCGACGAAATGCTGGCTGAGCGCGATTGCCGGGATATCGAGCAAGGTCGCCTCCATCGCGGCTGCGACCGTCCCCGAATAGGTCAAATCCTCGCCGACATTGCCGCCAGCGTTGATCCCGGAGAGCACCAGGTCCGGGCGCCGGTCGCGCAATAGATGCTTTACCGCCAACATCACGCAATCGGTCGGCGTACCGTCCACCGCATAGCGCCTTTCCGCCACCTCCGACATGCGCAATGGCCGCCGAGTGGTCAGCGAGTGACTGGCGGCGCTTTGCTCCTGCTCAGGCGCGACGACCCAGACATCGGGCGAAAGCTCGCGTGCGATCTCCTCGAGCAGCTTGACCCCCGCCGAGCCGATGCCGTCGTCATTCGATACGAGAATGCGGGCCTTGCCGAGCTCGATCCGCCCGTCAGCCATGCGGTTCGATGACCTCCTGCCCTCCCATATAGGGTTGCAATACCGCGGGGATCGCCACAGTGCCGTTGTGGCGCTGGAAATTCTCGAGGATCGCGATCAGGGTGCGGCCGATCGCCAGGCCCGAGCCGTTGAGGGTGTGCACTGGCGATGTCCCCTTACCCTGGATCGGCCGATAGCGCGCCTTCATCCGCTGCGCTTGGAACGCACCGCAATTCGAACAGCTGGAAATCTCGCGGTAGGTCCCCTGCCCCGGCAGCGAAACCTCGATGTCGTACGTCTTCTGCGCTCCAAACCCCATATCACCGGTCGAGAGCAGCACGACGCGATACGCAAGGCCGAGGCGCTTGAGCACTTCCTCGGCGCAAGCCGTCATCCGCTCGTGCTCGGCCGCCGAATCCTCGGGTCGCGTTATCGAGACGAGCTCGACCTTTTCGAATTGATGCTGGCGGATCATGCCGCGAGTATCCTTGCCTGCTGCGCCAGCCTCCGAGCGAAAACACGGCGTCCAGGCGGTGTAGCGTAGCGGCAGCGCGCTTTCTTCGAGAATTTCACCGGCGACGAGATTGGTCAGCGGGACTTCGGCCGTCGGGATCAGCCAGAAGCCATCGGTGGTGCGAAACAATTCCTCGGCAAATTTCGGCAGCTGGCTGGTCCCGAAAACGGCGTCATCGCGGACCAGCAAGGGCGGAGAAACCTCGAGATAACCGAACTCGGTTGTATGAAGATCGAGCATGAACTGCCCCAGCGCTCGTTCGAGGCGGGCGAGTGATCGACTGAGAACCACAAAACGCGACCCGGACAATTTCCCGGCCCGCGCGAAATCCATCATGCCGAGCCGCTCGCCGACGGCTTCGTGCGAGAGGGGAGCGAAATCAAAATGCGGCGGCACGCCATGGTGCCGCAGTATCCGGTTGGCGCTCTCGTCCGGTCCGTCGGGCACCTCTTCGGCCGGGAGGTTCGGCAGACCGGCCAGGATCTCTTCGATTTCCTCACGCAAATTGGCTGCCTGAGCTGCTGTCGTCGCCTCGAGATCCTTGCGGCGATCGATTTGGCTCAACAGCTCTTCAATCGGCTCGCCACGTTTTTTGGCCGCACCGATTTCTCGCGAAAGCCGATTACGCGTTGCCTGCGATGCCTGAGCTTCGGTTTCCAGCTCTCGCCATTCCCGGTCGAGCGCGAGGATTTCCTCGGCGCGCCGCGGCAGACCGCGCCGCGCCATCCCCCGGTCGAATTCGTCCGGGTGCTCCCGGACCCACCTAAGGTCGTGCATCGACTCGTGTCATACCCGGGCTTGTCCCGGGTATCTCCTGGATCGCCGGGTCAAGCCCGGCGATGACGAATAAGGGGGCAGCAGACATGAGTTCGGGATATAGAGAGCCGGAGGCCTCGCGTCCATCCGGGTAGCCGCCGGTCAGCCGCCTGCGGCGGGCTTAGCCTTGCCGGCGAGTTCGGCTTCCTCTTCGGCCTCCCGCTTGGCGCGAGCCTTCTCCACCATGCGACAGGAGATGATCGACGCCTCGTAGAGGATCATCAGCGGCACCGCCAGGCTCGTCTGGCTGATCACATCCGGAGGCGTCAGCACCGCAGCGACGACGAACATGATGACGATCGCGTAGCGGCGCTTCGAGGCGAGACCGGTCGAGCTCACTAGCCCGACCCGCGCCATCAAGGTCAACAGCACCGGCAACTGAAAGGCGACCCCGAAGCCGAACAGCAGGGTCATTACCAACGACAAATATTCGTTGACCTTCGCTTCGAGGACGATCGGCAGTCCTCCATCGGTCGGGGCCGGTGTTTCGAAGCTGACAAAGAAACGCCAGGCGATCGGGATCACGACAAAGTAGGCGAGCGCTGCCCCCATCGCGAACAGCACCGGGGTGGCGAATATGTAGGGATAGAATGCGCGGCGTTCGTTCTTGTAGAGCCCGGGGGCGACGAATTTCCAAATTTGGCTCGCAACAACCGGGAACGCCAAGCAGATGCCAGCCCAGAACGAGACCTTCACATAGGTAAAGAAGGCCTCCGTCAAGCCGGTATAGATCAGGTGGCGACCAGTCTGTCCTTCGAAAATGACCGCAAGAGGGCGCACCAGGAAGCCATATATCCGCTCTTTGAACTGATAGCAGATCAGAAAGGCGACCATGATCGCGCCGATCGCCCACATCAGCCGGTTGCGCAACTCGATCAGATGATCGAGGAGCGGCATCCTGCCCTCTTCGAGCTCGGCCTCCTTGTCGTCGTCCACAGCAGATTCCTGCGCCACCTCGGCTCGTCACTCCCGCGAAGACGGAAAGCCGGCGGCGGCAGTTTCTTGCGAGGCAGTCCTCGGCGGCACGAGATCGTGATCCGCCGGCGCCGGTGGCGCGATCACCGGCGGCGCGGGCTCGGATGTTTCTGTCGGGCTCATTTCCGTCACAAGCCCCCCGCCAGTTTCGGGCGCGGGTTCGGGCGTCGTAGGCACGTCGGTCCCGGAGAATTTCGGCAGCTCCGGGGGCCTCAGACCTTCGGCGAGGCTTCCGGTCGGATCGATGGTGTTGCGAAATTCCTTCTCGATGTCGAGCTCGGTCGTTTTTTTTAACTCCTGCCGCACCTCGTCGAGCTCGGCTTCGCGGATCATCTGTTCGACGCTGCTCTGAAACTCGCGCGACAGGGTGCGCGCCTTCTTGACCCAGAACCCGGCAATGCGCAGCGCCTTCGGCAGATCCTTCGGCCCGATGACGACGAGCGCGACCACGCCGATCAACATCAACTCCGTCATGCTGAGATCAAACAGCATCGCGACGGCGCCCCGGGGGCTGATGGATCAAACGGGAAAACATTAGCAAGCGAGGTGATGATGTCAGACGGGGTCTATGTGGGCAACGCGCAGGCACCGTAAAAGCGAGTATGCCGGAAACAGCCTTCCTATTCCTGAACTCCGTGATCATTTGCTCCCTTCCTCCCCCACTCCCTTATCCGTGCTCTCGGCAAGAGCCGTCGGAGCAAGATCGAGGAGTCCGGCGGTACGCAGCTCGTCGACCCCCGGTAGGTCGCTGAGGCTGTCCAAGCCAAAATGCACGAGAAACTGCGGGGTCGTGACCCACAAGAGCGGGCGGCCGGGACCCGCACGCCGGCCCTTGGGACGCACCCATCCCGCCTCCATCAGCGCATCGATCGTACCTTTGCCGAAAGCAACGCCCCGAATTTCTTCGATTTCCCCACGGGTAACCGGCTGATGGTAGGCAATTATGGCCAGGGCCTCGACCGCCGCTCGCGAAAGCTTGCGGGCGACCTGCCGCTCGACGCGGAGCTCGACCGCGAGATCGGGAGCGGTGCGAAACGCCCAACCGCCCGCCAGCCGGATCAGGTTGACGCCGCGCCCTGCGTAGATCTGCGCAAGCTCGCGCAACAATTCGGGGATATCGGCAGCCTCGTCCAGGTGCCGGGACATCGCTTCTTCGCTAAGAGGCCCGTCTGCCGCGAATAGGAGCGCCTCGACGAGCCGCAATTGCTGCACACGCCCGTTCACAGCCGGGCCCTTGTGTCGCCTCCGATGGAGATGGAGGCGAGGCTGCGCAGATAAATGGTGCCGAACGCGCGGTCCTGGCGCAACTCGATACGGCCGCGGCGTGCGAGCTCGAGAGTAGCAACAAATGTCGCTGCGAGCGCCGAGCGGAGAAAGATCTCGCCGCGCAACTCCTCCGGCAGAAAACTCGTGAGGTCGCACCAATCCGGGACGCGGCCAAGGAAATGCGCCAAGCGCGTCAAAGCGTCGTCCATGGAATAAAACCCGCTTGGCTCAATCGCGAGCACCGTGGCTTTGGTACGGCGGCGGCTATCGCCATAGGCGCGCAACAGCTCGTAGAGCCCGAGCTCGTAAACCGGAACGGCGACGACTGTGAGCCCCTCGGGCGCACCGCGCAGGAAGACGTCCTGGCCGGTCCGCGGGCGGACCATCAGCCGGCGCCCCACAGTCTGCATCGCCTCCAGCAGTCTCAGCCGATGCTCCAGCTCCGCGGCCAGCTCGGCTCCGCTCGGCTCGTCGTCTTCGGACGGCTGCGGCAACAAGAGGCGCGACTTCAGGTAGGCCAGCCAAGCGGCCATGACCAAGTAGTCAGCCGCGATCTCAAGCCGCAGAGCGCGCTGCTGGGAAATGTACGCGAGATACTGGTCGGCGAGAGCCAGGATCGAGATCCTCCCGAGATCCACCTTCTGCTCGCGGGCCAATGCGAGCAGAAGATCGATCGGCCCCTCATAGCCGTCCAGCTCGAGAACGAGCTCCTCGGCACGCTCCGGCTTCACTCGCCTTGCCCAGTGATCGCCAGCACGAACCTGATCAATGCCTCCGTAGGCACCCCTACAAGCCAGGAGAGGATGTTGAGATCGTGACCCGTCTGCTCGCCGAGATAAGGGATCACGAACAAGAACAGCAGCAGGATCAACATGCCGTAGCGCTCGAGCCGCGCGAGCGGGAGCGCCAGCCCGTCGGGCAACAGCCCCACCGCCACCCTCCCACCGTCCAGAGGCGGCAGCGGCAACATGTTGAACACGCATAGCACGGCGTTAACCTGGATCGAATGAATCAAATTTTGCGCGAGCCACTCGGCCGGGCTCGGCGGCATCAAACCGACACCGTAAAACAGCAGCGAAGAGACAATTGCGAGCAGCACGTTGGTTCCCGGGCCGGCCAAGGCGACCCAAACCATGTCGCGTCGCGGACTCTCGAGCTGTCGGAAATTGACCGGAACCGGCTTTGCATATCCGAACAGGAAGGGCGAACGCAGCAGGATCAGCATTGCCGGCAAAATGATCGTGCCGAACGGGTCGATGTGTTTCAGCGGATTGAATGTGACGCGGCCCGCTCGCCAGGCGGTGTCGTCACCAAACTGATGAGCAACAAAGCCGTGGGCCGCCTCGTGGAAGGTCACTGCGAAGACGACCGGCAGCACCCACGTACTCGCCTGATAGATCATTGCGGCAATGCCGCCCGCCGGGTTCACCGCTACGAAGCCTCCGATATCGACGCACGTGTGAGAAGCACGTCGAGTTGCGCCTCAGCTTCTGCCCGATGGAAGCCGTCTGCCGCAGAATTACGACGCATCGCTTCGGCGCGCGCCAGCCGCTCCGCCGTGCGATCCGAAATCTGCGAGACCGCCGCGACGATCCCTTCCATCTCGCGGGGATCGCCGTTGCAATGAAGGGCCAGATCGCAGCCGGCGGTCAGCGCACGCCGCCCGCGCTCGCCGATCTCGCCGCCGAGCGCCCGCATTGACAAATCATCGGAGATGAGAACACCGTCGAAGCCGATCTCGCCGCGGATAATCTCTGATACGACCCGTCGCGACAAGGTAGCCGGCGCCGCTGCATCGATTGTCATATAGACGATGTGCGCCGTCATCGCCCAAGGCATCACCGCAAGAGCCCGGAAAGGCGCGAAATCTGTGCGCGACAGCTCGTCATGGCCGGTCTCGACCAACGGGCAGGCCTCGTGACTGTCGACGCGGGCGCGGCCGTGACCAGGGATATGCTTGACGACCGGAAGTACGCCACCGGCAAGCAGCCCCTCGCACACCGCTCGTCCGAGGCGAACGACACGGTCCCCCTCGCTTCCGTAAGCCCGATCTCCGATCACCGGATCGGCTCCCAGAGCAGGAAGATCGAGGACCGGCAGGCAATCGACGGTGATGCCGAGCTGGGCGAGATCGTCGGCCATCAGTCGCGCGACGAGGCGGGCCGCGCTCTCCGCCTGCGGATCGGGCAAGGATGCGAGATCGGCAGCCGATGGGTAGAGGCGCCAATGTGGCGGTCGCAGCCTCGCCACGCGGCCGCCCTCCTGGTCGATAAGGACGGGCGCATTGTCACGACCGACGCACTCGCGCAATTCGGCGATCAGCTCACGGGCCTGATTGGGTGAGCCACAGTTGCGCCGGAACAGGATGAAGCCGACGGGATCAGCGGCAGGAAAGAAGTCGCGTTCGAAAGCGTTCAGGCGCTCGCCGGAACAACCCAAAACGACCGCGCGTGGCGGCTTTGCAGCCTTGTCTGTCAATCGACGGCCCATCGATCGTCATGCCCAGGCTCGACCCGGGCATCCACCCAGCTGGCCCCAAGCCCGAGCACGTAATGGACTGCCGCGTCAGGCCCGGCAATGACGGTCTCAACCGCAGGTGCCGTCGAGCTGGACACTAGGCAATTGTTCATCGGGCAGTGATGCACCCGATATTGCGCCGCTTCAGTTCGCCGCAGATCCGGTCCGCATCCGCGATCGGGCCGGTCTGGATGCGGTAGAACACGCCCTTTTCGCCGAGATCGGCACGGATCGGCGTTGCCGAGATGCTTGCGAGTAAATCCGCATTTGCCCGCTTGATACGATCCCATTCCTGGCGCGCCCCGTCCTCGCTGCGCACTGAGCCGAACTGGATGCGGGTTCCGTGCGCGTTAGCCGGCGCTTCTTGAGCGGTTGCCGGCTTCGTTGCCGAGGCAGTCTTATCGGGGGGTTTCGCCGCTAATTGTTGCAGCTGAGCTGGCTGCGCAGCAGCCGGAGCGGCGGCCGGCGGCAGTGTCGCGGGTTGCGCCGCTGGAGTTGGTGGCGATGCTGTGGGTCTGGACATTGGCTTCTCGGGCGGTGGCAGAAGGTGCTCCACCGCAGCGTGCTTCTGAGTGTAGATCAGCTTGTCCCGGTCCGGGATCTCCATGCCCCCTGGGTTCTCCGGCTTTACCTTTGTCGGGCGCTCATCGGCGCGAATCAGCGGCACGTCCGCACCGCCGCCGACGGGGTTTGCATGCCGTAAGCCCTGCATGTAGGCGAACCACAGCCCTCCCGCAAAGACCCCCATGACAAGTAATGCAACCAGGCTTCTGACCAATCCGCGAAAACGCGGCCTTGCCGTTTGATCTCGCGGTTCGCCAAAAAGCTCCGGATGTTGGTCCGGATCCACCCCCAGCTGGTACGACATGGCTACATCTCCTGCGCCGGTTCGACCCCGAACACGGCGAGCCCCGAAGCAATGACGATCGCGACACCGCGGACCAGAGCGAGACGCGTACGGGTCAACTCCGGATCGGCGGTGAGGATAAAGCGCAGGGTCGCCTCATCCTTGCCCTTGTTCCACAGCACGTGAAACTCCGCGGCGAGTTCCTGGAGATAGAAGGCGATCCGGTGCGGTTCGTGCGCCTCCGCTGCACCTTCAACGAGGCGCGGCCAGCTGGCGAGCTGGCGAATCAGAGCGATCTCGAAAGGGTCCGACAGCCTATCGAGCGAGACCTCGCTCAACGCTGCGTCGGACAAATCTTCGCCGGGGAGCTGCTCCGCGGCGTGTCGCATCACGGAGCAAGCGCGCGCGTGGGCATATTGGACATAAAAGACTGGGTTGTCCTTTGATTGCTCGGTGACCTTGGCAAAGTCGAAGTCGAGCGCTTGGTCATTCCGGCGCGTCAGCATGATGAAGCGAAAAACGTCTTTGCCGACCTCGTCCACGACCTCGCGCAACGTGACAAAAGTTCCAGCGCGCTTTGACATGCGCACCGGCGCGCCCTTATCGAACAAATTCACCAGCTGGCAAATTTTGACATCCAGTGCCGCGGCGTCCGCCGTGACCGCCCGCACTGCGGCCTGCATGCGCTTGACATAGCCGCCGTGATCCGCCCCCCACACATCGATCAAGTTCTTGAAGCCGCGGCGGAACTTGTCGCGGTGATAGGCGATGTCGGCGGCAAAATAGGTCCATGAGCCGTCTGACTTCTTGAGCGGCCGGTCGACATCGTCGCCAAAACTCGTGGCGCGGAACAAGGTCTGCTCGCGCGGTTCCCAATCATCCGGCAATTTGCCCTTGGGCGCCTCGAGTATGCCCTTATAGACCAGACCCTGGTTTTCGAGGGCGGCGAGACACTCGTCGATAGCCCCCTTCTCGACCAGCTCACGCTCGGAGACGAACAGGTCATGGCCGATGCCGAGAGCAGCGAGATCGGCCCGGACCAGTGCCATCATCTGCTGAACCGCGAAATCTCGAACCGGGCCGAGCCACTCCGCTTCGGGGTGGTCGAGCCATTTGCGTCCGTCCCGCTCGGCCAGAGCGCGGCCGGTCTCGGCGAGGTATTCGCCCGGATAGAACCCCTCGGGAATGGCTCCGATCGCCTCCCCCAAAGCCTCGCGGTACCTCAGATAGGCGGAACGCGCGAGGACATCGACCTGCGCCCCGGCGTCATTAAGGTAATACTCGCGCTCGACCCTGAAGCCGGCCTTGGCGAGCAGGTTTGCGAGCGCATCGCCGACCACCGCGCCGCGGCCGTGCCCGACATGCATCGGACCGGTCGGATTGGCCGAAACGAACTCGACATTGACGCGCTCACCGCTGCCGATGAGCGAATCACCAAACGCGGTGCCGGCGCGCAGAATGGCTCGGAGTTGCGCGTGCCAGACTTCGGCGTCGAGCTTGATGTTGATGAACCCCGGCCTTGCCGGAGCGGCGGTAAAACCGGTTCCACGGTAGTCTCCGGCGATGAGCTCGCGACCTGCCAGAGCACCCGTGATCCGTTCTGCGAGCGCCATCGGGTTCTCTCTCACCGCGCCCGCCAGCACCATGGCGGCATTGGTCGCGAGATCGCCATGCGCCGGGTCGCGCGGCGGCTCGACCGTGACTCGGCCGAAATCGAGCCCGCGAGGCAGCTCCCCGCTCGCGGCCAGATGGTCAAGTGCCGTAAGAACGAGGCGTCGGAAGTCGCTGAAAATGTTGATCATGCTAATAAGTTTAAGTCGACGCTTACTATTCGAACAGCCGGTGATGCTCGTCGAGGGCAAAGCGATCGGTCATCCCGGCGAGGTAGTCGGCCGCGACCCGTGCGGTTCGCGGGTCGTCCGGGCCGGCGGTAAGCCCACGCCATTCGCGCGGCAGGTATTGCGGCTCGGCGAGATAGCGCGCGAACAGGTCGTGGACGACCCCGCGGGCCTTCGAACTCATACGGTTGACCCGGTGATGGCGATACATCCTCTCAAATAAAAACTCCTTTAGAGCCCGATCGTTGCGCCGCATCTCGTCGGAGAAAGCGACTACCGGCTCCTTGAGCGCCCTCACCTGATCGGCCGAACCAACCTTGCTGCCTGCGAGCCGGTCCTGGGTCTCGCCGATCAGGTCGCCGACCATCCGATCGATGAGCCGCCGGATCGCCTCATGGATCAAGCGCGGCTCCTCGAGCCCCGGATACCGCGAAGCCACGCCGTGAAAGACCGGGCCGACCAGCGGCACGTCCGCGAGATCGCTAACGGCAAACAAACCGGCGCGCAACCCGTCGTCGACATCGTGATTGTTGTAGGCGATGTCATCCGCCAGGGCGGCGACCTGCGCCTCGGCGCTCGGGAAGGTTTCGAGCGCCAGCGGGTGGCAGCGGTCATATTCGGCAATCGTCGGCGGCACCGGGCGATCGATCGCAGGACCGCGCAAGGGTCCGTTGTGTTTGACGGTGCCTTCGAGCGACTCCCAGGTCAGATTGAGCCCGTCGAACTCGGCATAGCCGCGCTCGAGGCGGGTCAAGATCCGCAAGGTCTGATCGTTGTGCGAGAAACCGCCAAACCGCGCCATCTCGGCATTTAGCGCCTCCTCGCCGGCATGGCCGAAGGGGGTGTGGCCGAGGTCGTGGGCGAGGGCCAAGGTCTCGGCGAGATCCTCATCGAGACCGAGCGCTCGGCTGATTGTTCGCGCAATCTGCGCCACCTCGAGGCTATGGGTCAGCCGTGTGCGATAATGGTCCCCCTCGTGATAGACAAACACCTGCGTCTTATGGGTCAGCCGGCGGAACGCGGTCGAATGGATGATGCGGTCGCGGTCGCGCTGAAACGGCGACCGCATCGAATGTTCCGGCTCCGGATGAAGCCGGCCACGGCTCTTCTCCAGCTTCGACGCGTAAGGCGCAAGACCAACCCGCCGGACCATGCTCTCTACCTACGCCCCGCTGTTGCCCGCGTCCACCCCGCGCGCAAAGCCAGGGAAACCTGGGCAGATCGCAGGGGCGGTTCTTTCGGTTCCGAAGCCGATCCCCGCCCGATTCGGCAGAACGATTGACAGGGATAGGACGAACTCGGATATATTAGCTAGGTTAGCTAATAACGGGATGCAATGACCGAAGTCGTGAACATGCACCAGGCGAAGAGTTCACTCTCGCGCCTCGTCGAACGGGCTCTGGCCGGCGAGGATGTCGTGATCGCCCGCAATGGTGAGCCCCTCGTGCAGCTCGTCCCGCTTTTGAAAAAGCGGGAGCCGCGCATGCCCGGCCGATCAAAGGGACGCATCTGGATGGCTCCCGATTTCGACGCGATGAGCGAAGACGAGCTAAAGGATTGGGAAGGGCGCTGAATGCGCCTTCTGCTCGACACGCACGTGCTCCTCTGGTGGCGGGACGATTCTCCGCATTTGTCGCTG